>QGLW01000156.1_pt1 | contig 20056 bp, 19 predicted proteins | sample 1725341 | NCBI WGS metagenome assembly QGLW01 (sample SAMN05439265, study PRJNA331180) | Hot springs metagenome, whole genome shotgun sequencing project. | isolation source: microbial mat of Apron and Channel Facies of Mammoth Hot Springs | place: USA: Wyoming, Yellowstone National Park | collected... | reverse complement strand
TGTTGGCTTTAGTGGAGGAGCCTATGAGTCACTGGGATATTTTCGATGCCCTAGAGGAGCGGGCGTCGAAAAGCTATCCCGATGGCGTGGCCCTCCTCACCGCTCACGCCTCCAAGGGGTTGGAGTACCCGGTGGTGGTGGTGGTGGGGGTTCGCGAGGGGGGGTTTCCTTCGTCATCGAGCCCCCTGGAGGAAGAGGCTCGGGTGGCCTTTGTGGCCCTCACTCGGGCCTCGGAGGAACTTTTCCTGATCGGAAGTAGGAATAGCCCCTTCGGCTTTCTCGCCGATGATGTCGATGGGGCCCAGTAACATCTTCGGTGACGGGGCGGCCTAGGCCGCCCCGTTTTTTTTCGCACCCCCCTTAGCCTCCTCGCTTCGCTAAGAGTTCGAGCGTGGGTCTTATAATGGGCGCATGGGACCTAAGACCTGGCTCGAGGCTTTAGACTCCTTTTCTTCCGTCTACGAGAGGATCTTCCCGCTAAAACCAGAAGAGAGGAAAATCTACAGGGACTTGCTTCTCTACGCAGCGGACATGGATGAGGAGGGATTGCATCGGGTTCTCGATGCCGGCGGGCGCGAGTTGCTACTTCGCTATTCGAAAGAGGAATACCTGTACGGGATTCATCTTTTTCTCAAGGATCTGTCTGAGCTGTGGAAGGCGTTTTTCGCCGATAGTAGTAGGGAAGAGCTTTACCGCTACATGAGCCAGTACGTGGAGTGGTCTAAAGGAGTGGGCCTTAATAACGTGGTTGATTGGATCAAGCGCACGCCCGAGTACCCCGAGTACGTGGAAGCCTACCGCTCTTACTATTGGGTCGGTGTTTATCGCCTCGCAATGCACTCGTTACCCCCTTCCCTCAGAGAGGTTCTCGACCCCTTGGCCCGCCTCATCGCCGATTTCCAGGTAGAACGAGAACTCGTTTGGATGGGCGAAGGTAGCGAAGAGGAGAAAGCTCAAAAAGTGAGCGATTTGTTTATCCGGTTTAGGAGCGATATAGGGCAACGTTTAATCGAACTTGGCCTTCCCCTGGAAGCCGCCTCGCCTTTAGGTTTCAACCTAGAGGTGATCGGCTCTTTGGCGCAGGAGGGTTTCCCCTATAAGACCGATCTTGCTAAGCGACGCCCCTAGCTGGAGCGGGGTGCGAGGAGGAGGCGATGGAGTATCCCGGTGGTTTTACCGATGAAGCCCTTTATCCAGTCGACAAGCTGGGATTAGCGCCCGAGAAGGTCAGATACTGGTTACGTCAGGCGAAGGAGCTCGGACTGCGGCTAGCTGGCAACGAAGAGGCCATCGGCGGCTCTTCGTTGCCCTTTTTGTTTCTCCTTGAGGGAAAAGCGGAGGGTCTAGGGGAGGGAGAAGCTTTTAGACAAGCGTACTGGGCGGTTATCGAAGAGGTCCTTAATGAGCCCACACGTAGGGGGACGCTTCTCGAGTTATTGGGGCGGTTAGGAGAGCTACGCAAGGAAAGGGAGGAACTCCCGCAAGAACCCCCACCCCCTGGTCCTGGTTACGGACCCGATGGCCGAAAGCGAGGGGTTGAGCAGAAGAGGGAAAAGGCGGGGAAGGGGGAGGGCAAACGAGGGGGAGAACCCACTCCGCATCTACCCGATTGGGAGGCGAGGTTCGAGGCCATCGAAAAGCGGATCGAGGCCATTGAGCGCCAATCCAAAGCTTACGACCTTAGTCTTTCTAGCTTCGCTGAGCTCCTGGGTAGGCTACAGGACGAGATCGCGAAGATAAAAGAGGAGCTAGGGATTTGGGGGGAACACCTGCAGTTTTTTAACGACCGCCTCCACGGGCAAGAGACAAAATTTCAGGAGGATCGTCAGAGATTTGCCAAGGAGATGGAAGAGGTGAAGGGGTCTTTAGGCAACGCCCTTATGCAGCTCCAGGCTCTTAAGCGAATGGTCAATCCGCGCTAATCTCCCACTCCTTCCTTTCGGAAAGTCGGTGGGAGTTACGCGAGGAGGGGTGGCGCATTTGGTAAGCTTTCGCTCAAGATGCTAGGCGCTCCCGTGCCCGAGCACGAGCAAACGAAAAAGTTATTAGAGGGGATCTTGGGCCCCTTGCCTCCGGCGGGTTCCCTCGAGTTCGGTCGCTATCTTCTGGAGCTAGCCGCCCACGATCCCCGCGTGGTTCCCATCATCAGCCAAGCCGTTCTTAAAGGGGAACTGCCCCCCGAGGATCAGCTCGCCCTTCTCCGTCAAGTAGGGGAAAAGATTAGGGGTGCGAGCGCTGTCGCACAAGGAGGGGAGGGGGGTAGAGTTCAGGTTTCGCAAGGAGGACGCATGCAGGGGCAAGGGGATCGACCCCGTGAGACCGAGGGACCCTCTTCCGCATATTCTTCGGTTTACGAGGCTGAAGATGTTCACTCCGCCGGTAAGCCTCTTCCAAAGAGGGAGGCTTCCACGGAACCTTCCGCCCCCTCTTTGGAGGAGACTTTTCGCGCGCCATCCCCTCAGCGAGCCAAGGGGGGCGAGAGAGGCGAGGGGGCTCGCACGGGCGGTGAGGGAGAGAGCGAGGAGCGGAAGCGCTCTGGGTATAAGGCCTACGAGAAGCGTATTCGGGGCAAGCAACGGGCTGAGCGAGGCATTCAACGCCTACTGAAGCAATTCGAGCCCAACCTTCGCACTTTCGTCCTGCATCCCCGCAAGGTGTTGCTGTGGGTGTTGGTACCCGTTTTGCTCGTGGGCAGTTACTGGGTCTTCGAGCAGCCCATCAAGGCGCAGATGACCAAGCTTAGGCACGCCGCCGAACAACAAGGGCAAGGGGGACTTCCCCCTCCACCGCCTCAGGGAGAACCTCCCTCTCAGGGCAACCAGCCCCCCCCTCCACCGCCTCCCCAAGAAGCGGGGGGGGCCTCCCCGCAAGAAGGCGTCACCCCCCCTTCCGTCACCTCTCCCTCCTCCGGGGTGGAGGGCGCCACGGGGGGTGCCCCTCAAGGGGAGATGGGGTCTCAGAACCAAGCGCCCCAAGCTCAAGGACCCCAAGCGGAACAAGCTCAAGGGCCTCAAGCGGAGGGAGGAGGTGCGCAGCCCCCCGCTCCGCCCCCTCCCCCCGCCTTGCCCGTCTACGGAGAGCTCCCGCCGCCCCCCGCTAGCGGGGGACAGCAGGCGCCTAGCGCGCAAGGGAGCCAGGAGTCTCCCAACCCAGTGGTCAAAGCGTTCGAGAATAGCGCCACACCCCTGGTTAAGACCTTGGGAAGCGCCGGGGGGGAAGGCGGTCAAGGGGGGCAAGGGGGAACCCTTTTGAAAGGAGGGCAGGGGGAGAGTCCCAAAGTGGTTTCTCTTCTCGGCGGCGGAGGAGGCCAGGGTCAGGGCGCCCCAGCTGGCGACCAGATCGCGCAAGCGGGCGGAAGCTACCTTGTGCGCAAGGACGCCGATCCCCAAGCCACTGGGGTTTTGATCCGCCGCTTTGGCGACGCCCCCTCGCAGAAAAAATCTCCCGAAGAACCTCAGGGTGGGGCGGGAGGGGGGGCGCTTTCCGAAGCGCCGTCTTCCCCTGCGCCCACGGTTCCTCAGCGGGCGAGCGCTGGAGGACAAAACCCTTCTTCTGGCGCTTTGGCCCCTTCTCCTTCCCCTTCTCCTTCTTATTCCCAGACTCCCGCTCGTTCTTATTCCCAGGCTCCCGCTCGCGGTCAAGAAAAGGGGGGTACGCCACCCCTCCCGGACAGCCTTAAGGGGGTCGCTGGGGGGTCCCAAAGCGCCTCCACCGCTCCTCTCGCGCCCGCGTTATCGTCAAGACCCTCCTCTTCTCAAGCTCAGGAGACCCAGGGGGGCGGACAACAGGGTGCCCAGACGGGCGACAGCGAGGTCGCAAGCGGCTCACCCACTCTCGGACTTCGGTACGGCCAGATCCTCTGGGGTGAGGTGGTGGCGGGGGTGGCGATGGCTGAGGGGATGACCGAGGCTCCCCTCCTCATCAGACTTAAAAACGGGGGGGAGGAGTACTTGGCCTTCGGTGGGGCTACCCTTAACGCACGTACCAACAGGATTTCCGCCAAGATAGACAGGATCTACTACAAGGACGTGGCCTATCTCGTCTCCGGCTACATTGTCGACGAGGCGGGCACTCTGGGGATAAAGGCTGAGGTCAGGGAGGAGGCCCCCAACGCGGCGGTTAACCTCTTACGGGGTGTTTTTGGTGGCGTGAAGCAGTACGTGGACTACTACGCCAAAGCGACCACCACCACCGTGATCCCGGGGACGGGTGTCGTCACGTCCACCGCTCCGCCCCCGCTGGGGCTCACTATTCTTGGCACCGCTTTGGGGCAGTTCGCCGCCCCCCCCGATCAGATTTCGGTGGTTCGGGTCTGGATGGTGAACCCAGGTAAGAAAGCGGGTCTGGTCATAGTCCCGCCCCAGCCTTAGGAGGTGAAGCGGCGTGGTCAACCCTTTCGATCAGAGGCCAGTTCAAGGAACCCAAGGGGAGGAGGGGGTCCTCGTGTATCCCGTCATCAACATCGACACCACGGACAAGATCATGGGGATCCCGGTCAAACATTTTGTGGTGGGAGCTCTCGCCGCCCTCTCCGCTTCTTTCTTGGGCTCTAACTCCTTCCTCGGTCTCGTCCTCATACCCGTGGCGGGGTACATCGCATATCGAGTCTCTTTGCAATTGGAGAAGCGCTTCCCCGGCACGAGCTTCCGGTACTACCTGAAGTGGATACAGGGGGCGCAACTCTACTACCCCGGCCCCGATGAGATCGCCGCTCCTCTGGTAGTTCCCGATGAGGTCCTTTAGGAGGGGAGGTGAAGAGTAGTGTCCCTCACCGCTCATTCTGGGGTTTCCTTCCGGTTTAAACGCCTCCTGCAGGAGCTGGTGGATAAGGGGGTTATAACCTACGAAGACGCGGACGAATACTTGCGCCACCCGGTCCTCCCGGATATCTTCGCTTTCTTCGGCCGCCACCCCGACAAGCGCCTCCTAATCGAAAAGGAAGCTGAGCGTGAGTACGGCGACATCCTTCTTTCCGAGGAGGAGGTGCGAAGACTGGCTCCCCTTTTCGAAAGAGCCATAGTTAAAAAAGAGGGGTACTGGCTTTTACCGATAGACGAGGGGCAAGCCTTGGGGGTCTTCACCTCGATCCCCTTCGATCACCTTGTGGACGAACTCGAGGACGAGCACGGGTTGATCGTTGAGCCGCGCTTTTTGCTCCCCTCTGTGGCCCGTAAACTAGGCCTGGTTTATGCGGGTAGCGAGGAGGGCGAGGGGCGGGATAGCCGGGGCGGTACCCCCGAGGGGGACGAAAGCGAGGAAGAACCGGAAGGGGGAGAGGCTGGGGAATACGCGAAAGCCCCCTCAGCTCAGGTGAAGACCTCCTCCTTCCTAGAGAGCGAGGGGGGGGAAGAAGAGCGCGGTGGGGTTTCTCCACGCAAAGGTGAAGACGGCCGGAAGAAGAGGGAGCTTCCCTCCTTCTTTTCTGCTGAAGTGGAGAGTCTTATTTTGCCTTCGTCCGCTCTAACCGTTTCCGTCTCCGATGTTCGGGAATTCGATGAGAAGCTCCTGGCTTCCGTGCCCAAAGAGCTGATGGAGAAGCTCGGGTTCATCCCCTGGCGCATCGAAGGGGACAAGGTGGCCATCATCACCCCGGATCCGAAGAACTTTCTCACCTTAGACACCGTGCAGATAGCCTTGCGGCGGAGGGTGATCGCCTATGAAATCGACCCCGCAGGCTTCGACTTGCTCTTTACCCGCCTTTTCCGGGGGAAGGGCGGGGGAGGCTTTCAGGGTTCGCAGAGCGCCGAAGAGGGGAAGGTAGAGGAGGAGGAGGAAGAAAGCCACGCCGAGGGAGAGCGCGGCGATGAGGGGGTGGCGAGGCAATACGTGACCCGTCTCCTCAAGGAGGCTCTTTATAGCGATGCCTCAGACATTCACCTCGTCCCCGAGCGGAACGGAGTTCGCGTGCGCTTTCGCCAAGACGGTATCCTGAAAGACTACGACTTTCTCAACCGGACGGACTATTCATCGATTCTCTCGGTTATCAAGCTTATGTCCAAAATGAACATCAGCGAGAAGCGCCTACCTCAGGACGGCCGCCTCAGGTACCGGGTCGGCGGGACCAGGATAGACCTGCGGGTTTCTACTGTGCCCACGGTTTACGGAGAGCGTGTGGTGATGCGGTTGCTCAAGCGGGCGGAAAACATACCCGAGGTCGAGGGGTTGGGTTTTCTTCCCGATACCCTAGAGAAGTTCAAGAAGCTTATCGCCCAACCCTATGGCCTTATCCTCATCACGGGGCCCACGGGTTCGGGGAAGAGCTTTACCAACTTTTCGGCCTTGAAGAGGATAAAAAGCCCAGAAAAGAACATCCTTACCGTGGAAGACCCCGTGGAGTATGAAATCCCGGGAATATCTCAGGTGCAGGTGAAGCCCCAGATTGGCCTCACCTTCGCCACCGTTCTGCGCTCGTTTCTTCGGCAAGACCCCGATGTCATCATGGTGGGGGAGATCCGGGACGAGGAAACGGCTAGGATAGCCATAGAGGCGGCCCTCACCGGGCACCTGGTCCTGGCCACGTTGCACACCAACGACGCTCCCCAGGCCATCCTACGCTTGGAAGAGATGGGGCTAGAGAGGTACAACGTGGCGGCCGCCTTGCTCGGGGTCTTGGCGCAACGGCTCGTCCGCAAGCTCTGCCCCAAGTGCAAAACCCCTTCACCGCACGACAAAGTGGCCTTCTACAAAGAACTCATGGAAGAAGCGGGGCTGGAGCCGGAAGGAACCTTTTACGAGGCGGTGGGGTGCGAGGCTTGCGGAGGCACCGGGTTTAAGGGCAGAATGCCCATCCACGAACTCCTTGTCATGGACGAACAGCTTCGTGAGCTTTTGAGCCAAAAGGGCGGGGCGACCGAGATCAAGGAGGCGGCTTTGAGAGCGGGAATGAGGACCCTTAGGCAAGACGGTTTGCTTAAGGCCGCCCAAGGACTCACCACCGTGCAAGAGGTTCTCAACCGGACGCTAGAATGATAAAGCGAGGTAGGGATGCGGTACGTCGATCTGGCGATAATTTTGGGGATCGCGGTTTTTGGCACCCTGGGTTTTTTTGAAAGCCTTTCCGTTGGCAATCTTGCCTACGCCGCCCTTTCTCTGAGTTCCCTCCTCTTCGCCCGATACTATCTTCAGGTGTTTGGGCAAGCTGGGCAGATTTCCTCGGGGGAAGCTGGGGACAGGTGGGAGGGCGAAGAGGATGATCGGGCGAACCGGGAGGGTTAGTCTGCGCTCCAAGGAAAGCGAGCTCCGAGCTTTCTTCCAGGCCCCTCTTCGGGTTGAGGAGGCTATATGGGGGGTTTGGCTCGCCTTCTTTGGGGGAGCCCTTCTAGGGTATATCGCCTCTTTCGGGGGGCTAGAGGAATTTTTTAAACACCACCCCGACATGGCCTTTAAGATGGAGCCTGGGATGTACCGCTTTTTTGATTTTGCGACCTGGGCTCACGAATCCGTGAGAGTCTTTGGGGGCAACCTTCTCATTTTTGCGCTCTTCTCACTTTTGGCGCTTCGCTATCCGAGACTCGCTTTTTACGGGCTTTCGGTCCTAGCCGCCAAAACCGGCTTGATGGCCGCTCCTTACAACCAAGTGGTGATAAACTTGATACCCTATACCCTCATTATGGTGGTGACGGGGCTGGGTGAGATGGCGGCCTACGCTTTTAGCGTCTCCAAAGGGCGGCTAACGGGCGCTTTTCTTCTTTTCGCCTGGGCTTGGCTTGAGACCTACCTGATCTACTGGGGGTTGTGAGGCGGGGGAGACGATGCCGGGAGAGGAGTTGGAGGGCGAGGTTTTACCTAAGGAAGAAGCGGAGGTTTCTTCCGAGGAGGACCTTTTCCGGGACGTGGAGGAAGAGGACGTCCGCCAGGAGAGTGGGGGGATCCTCTCCTTCATCTTCAAAAACTTCTCTTCCCACCCCCTGCTTAGCCACGAGGAGGAGAAGAGTTTACTCTCCACTTACTTGCTGTCTCGGAGAAGCTTAGAGCCCTTGGCGAAGGGTCTCGACCTGACCCCAGAGGAAGTGCAAGAGGCTATCAGGCGTCGGGTGATGGTTGTGTGGGGCCTACGGGAAGGAGGGGGTCTCGGTGAAAACGAGGTGCCCAAGGAGCTGAGACGGGATTACGCCTTGGTTTACCAAGGCGAGGAGGCCCGGATGCGCCTCATCCTGAGCAATACCCGCTTGGTGGTTTCCGTGGCTAAACGCTACGCCAGGAAGTGGCCCAACGTTCCCATGGAGGACATCATTCAAGAGGGGTTTTACGGCCTCTTTAAAGCCATAGATCGCTTCGACTACAGGCTTGCGAACAGGCTTTCCACGTACGCTTCCTGGTGGATCAGGGACGCCGTGGAAAAGGGGGTAAAAAAGTACCTCTTCGCCCACAGGCTCGATTTCGGCGATGGGGCGGTTCACGTTGGCGTGCTTTCGCTAGATGAGCCCATGGGAGAAGATGGGGAGCGTCGGTTTGTGGATCAACTGGTCTCGCCTTCCCCCGAAGAGAAAGAGGAGGAAGAAGAAGGGGACAAGTTAAAAGAAGTGGAGCGTATCCTCTCTTTGCTCCCCCCTCGCGAAGCCTTCGTTTTGGCCAGCCTTTACGGACTTAGAGGCGTCCGTAAGCTGTCTTATAGGGAACTCGGCGAAAAGCTGGGGATCACCGAAACGAGGGTGCGTCAGATAGAGCGAAGGGCGATAGCCCTAGCTACTAAAATGGCGCAAGGCCCTTCCTTGTTTGGGCAAGGAGGGTCGAACGAAGCGGAAGAGGTGGGCGAACTAGCGGAAGATCCCCAGGGGTTGGAAGAACGGGAGGAGGAAGGAGAATGAGCTTGGAAATGGTCAGGATAACCAAACGGTTGGGAGTTCTTTGGACGCTTGGCCTGGCTTTTGCCCAAAGTAACCTGCCCCCAGACGTGCCCAAGGATCATTGGGCGCGAGAAGCGGTGGAGTACCTGGTGGGCAGGGGGTACATCGTGGGGTACCCCGATGGCGCTTTCCGGGGCGATTCCCCCCTGACGCGCTACCAGCTCGCCCTCGCGCTCTACCGCCTGCTCTCGACCGCGCCTCAGGTGCTCCTTGACGATGAGGCCCTGAACAGGTTGCGCCCTCTCGTTAGGGAACTTGTTCGGGAGATGCGTGAGGTCGAAGAGGTGGACACGGGGAAGGGTGGCGATGCGGGGAGGGGCGACGAGGATGGGGAGGCCCTAAAAGGGCAGATCCAGGCTCTCTCTTCCAAGCTCGATGATCTAAGCGAGAAGCTCGGCCAGCTTTACCAAGCGCAACAGGCGCAAGGGGGAGGGGGGGACGCTGGTCTGGATCTGGCCGATCTCCTTCTGCAGGTAGCCGTACTCAAAGACAGGCTCGACCTCTTGGAGTCGGGCGAACTCCCGCCTAAGCTCTCCGCCAAGCTCTTTGCGTCGATCAAGGAGGTCTACGAACTCCGCTTGACCAACATCGAGGCCAGGGTTCAGAGTCTGGAGAGGCGCATCGCCGACCTCGAGGCGAAGCGGGAGGCGGACCGAAAGGACTTGGAGTCGGCGATAGCGGGGTTGCGGGAGAAAACGAGCGCCGACAAGAAGGACCTCTCAGAGGCTATAGAGCGAGTGAGGGCGGAGAGGCAAGAGACCTACATCCGTAGCGATATCTTGTACCGGGCGGGGGTAGACCCCAGCGCCCCCGGCGCCCAGTCTGGTCTTTATATCGCCACGGGAGTGGGCATCTATGACCCCAAGAAGGGCGAGGGGTACGAGGCCTTCGGCGGTCGGTCTCCTGACCAGACGCTCATTGGGGCGGGGTACCTCAGGGGTGGTGCATCCGAGGGGCTTTACGGGCAAGCGGTTTATGGGCCCTCCGGAGCCTTCGGGCTTTCGATTCAGGGGTGGAGCGCCAGCGAGGAGGGGCGCCTTAAGGGTGCCCTTAGCTTCCGCAATGGCCTGATGCCTCTTTACCTCATCCCGGGTTATACCGGTTTTATGGGAGAGGCCAAAGGCGCTTTGGCCGGGGCGGACTATGGCCTAAAGCTCTTTGCGGTCATCACCGCCGAGGGTACCTCCTACGAGGAGGTGGTCACCTCCAAGGCGGACCCGTGCGCCAAGACCGCTTATGGCGGGGTGGGCAACCTGAGCATCCCCTTCGCTTCCTTCCGCGTGGGAGCTAAGGGTTCTTACCAGGTGGAGAGCCCCTTTTCTCCGAGTTGCGTCTTGGGGGGCTTTGGCGGATACACCTACGAGATCTCCGTTGAGCACGACCCCACCTCCAAGGAAGCCATTGTCCCCAACTTTGGCCTCTCCTTTTACTATGGGGGGCACTCGGCCAATCTCGGGGGAATCCCCTTTGGGCTCGCTTACTGGGGGGGTAAGGCGAGTTACCTAGCCGATCTCGGGGCCCTTAAGGTGATGCTGGGGTTGGGGTACAAGTCCTTTACCCCAACAGCTGGCCAGGGTGCTCTACCCCCGGATCTTTACTACGAGCTTTACCCCGCTTCGGGCCAGAACTACGGGGGTTCCTTGGTCGTGAAGGTGGGGAGCGAGACCCTCTCCTTCCAGACTGAGGTGGACTACTCGATCGCAGTGACCTCGGTGAGTTCGAGCCGCTTCTTCGGCGTCACCCCTTCTCTTCAGGGGCGGGGGGAGGGGGACCTCTTCCGCCTAGCCTACCGCTACGGCCTCGGAACCAATTGGGACCCCAATAGCCCCAATCCCTCTTTTGGGGACGGCGCCTACGTTCTTTCTCAGCTAACGGGCGAAGGGCGCTTCGAGGACTGGCGCTTCTCGGTCCTGTACGATCTGGCCAAGCGAAGTGGATTGTTCACTCTCGGTTACCAGGTGGCCTGGTAAGGGAGGGAAAGATGAGTCGGGTAGCGAACACGCCGGAGGAGATGAAGCGGATCGTCCCCCTCAAAATGCAAGGGCAGAACCGTTGGGTGGTCTGGGTAAGGGAAGGGGACAAAAAGCCTACCCTGTACCAGCCCAGCGAGCAGAGGCTCATCCAGGCCTTTCCCAATGATCCCTACACTTGGGATTCCCTCGAGGAAGCGGTTAAGGCCCTTTTCTACAATCCCGTCTTTGTCAAGGCTTACGAGGAGCGCCGAGGGGGCATCGCTTACATCAACTCTCAGGCCACTCCTTTGGTGACGATTACCGTCTACGGGGCGTTGCAATCGGGACCGAAAGTGGCCCCCTGGGCTCTTCCCTACTTCGACGCTCTGAACGCTTACGCCGAGGAGGGCCTGGTGCCCGGGAGCGTGGTCTTCCTCTGGGAGGGGCCGCAGAAGCCTTTCAGCAAGGCGGGGGTCTCCGTGGTGCAACCTCCCTTTATACTCCTCACCCTGAGAAAAGTGGCGGGAACCCCAGCTCGGGTGGGTACGGCCAAGACGCAATACCAGAAGTTCCTAGAACTGGTTGACCGGGCCGCAGAGCGGCTAGCGGGTAAAGTCGAGGAACGCTTCGCCCAGTACGGCCCCAGCATCGCTCAAGCTTTGGGTAAGTTGGTGGAGTACGGTCTTCGTTGGCGCAAAGAGCGTAGGGCTATAGCCACTTGCCCGGTCTGCCGCTCCCCGAAGCCCACTCTCTCCATCGCTATCGAGGACAAACTTTACCTCAGCTGCTCCAAGGGATGCGCTCCGCAGGACATAGTGGCCGCCTTGGACCTCGCTTGGGATGAAGGTAGCTTTTCGGCGAAACCCCCCAAGGAGGACTCGGGTCTCGCCCCCATCGGGGATGACGAGGCGTACACCTTCGTGGACGAGGCCTACATGACTCTTTTCGCCACCACTGATGTCCCCCCTCTCCTTCGGGAGTATGGCCTGAGCTACGAAACGGCCACGGCTTTGCTACTTGGTTTGCAGGGGGAGAACCTCGTGATCCCCTTCTTGCTGGACGAAGGAGGAAAGCGTCTACTCTACAGTTACACCGTCCTTTCTCCCCGGGGCGAGGTGGTGGAAAGAGCGCCCGAGGAGGGGGGCTTTTGGGCCTCACCGGGTTATAAGGAGGCTTCCGCTTTGGTGGTCGTTGGGGAACCCATGCTCGCCCTAGCGCTCTGGAACATTCTTTCCCGCGATCCTAGGCGCTCCTGGGGAGTCTTGCACGCTTCTGACCCCAAGGTGTTGGTGAGCCTAGTCCGCAAGGGCAAGGCGGAGGAGGTTTACCTCTGGACGGCCGACCGGATACGGCAAGTGGGGGAGTGGAGGGAAGCGTTGCGGGCCCTGCCTGTGCGGGTCAGACTTTGCCCCGTGGTTTCTCCCCCATTTGGGCAGAGGGTCGAAGCCGTGAAGGCGGTGCAGGAGGCCATAACCCAAGCCGAACTTCTCGTCTGAGGACGAATTCCGGAGAAAAAAGTTCGACGCCCCCCTCACGAGGAGGGGGGCGTTGCCGCCGCTACCTTGTTATCTTCCTGGCCAAAAGTTCCAGGTAGGACTGGACCCTTGCGATGTAGTCGTTGTAGTAGAGGGTGTCGTCCAACCTGGCCAAGGGGTTCCCCCCGGCGGCCTTCGGGCACCAAGAACCCCAGGGGAAGGATTGACCGGCCGGGGCGGGCTCGATCTTGACGAGGAGCCCCATGGGCCGAGGGGGGGCGAAGGCTGGGAACCCCACCCTTTCGGGGAAGTCACGGTAGTCGATCATTGCGAAGATCAGCTTCTCTCCTGCCAGACTCGCTGGGGGGTAGACCCTGAGTATTCCCCTCCCAGGGAGTTCTGACCGGGCTATAGCCGCCAGCTCCCTGGTGAGGGAGAGGCTGGCGAGGGGTGGGCCTCCGGGAGGAGAGGCTAGAGGGCCATAGAGGCAGGAGGCCTCTCGTGGCCCGTAGCCTAAATCGGGGGCGAGCCCCCACACCTTGTCCATCTCTCCCTTCATCAGGGGGGAGAGGGCGAATTCTAAAAAGGTGTCGATTTGCTTCCTCGTAGGAGGAGGATCCTCATGGGCGAGAGCCCCGATAGCGAGAAGGAAGAGGACGACCAAAGCCTTTACCTTTTTTGCCTTTGCCATCTATCCCTCCTTTCCTTAAAAGGATAGGGCTATGGGAGCAAACGGTGCTAAAACTTTCTTTATGGATGTGGAGGAGCTATCTGGTTTCCGCCCGGGGATGCAGTCGGGGGGGACCGAGAAACCCCGCTCCGCTTTGGGGCTCCTACCCCAAATGGATCGCCAAGCGGGGAGTGGTCACAGGCTCTGCCCGTATTGGGATAGGAATCCGCCCCGGGGCCTAAAGTCCGGGGCGGAAGCCTTTCTCCAGGTGTTATCTTCGCGCCTTATCGCCTATTGGCCCATAAGCCTCCTGAGAAGATTCAGCTTGTCGTTCACCGGGGTCCTCCAGTCGTCTTGCAAGAGCCCTCCCGTGTCCCCGGAGTTCGGGTTCAGGGCCCAGTAGAACCAGACCTTCACCCCCTTGGCCAGCAAATAGTCCACGAAGGCATCCTGCCACACCCGGTCCCGGTTCTGGTAGCGCCCGCCGAACTCACCGATACCCCAGAGCAGGCCCCGCCCGCTCAAGTGCCCGAAGTGGGCGTCCCAGATCGCGGGCATGTTGCTGGGGAAGCTGGGGTCGGAGAAGTAGGGCTGCTGGTACACATCGGGCCCGTAGGTGTGGGGCAGGTAGAGAAGCCGATCCCCAAGGCCCAGATCGTCGGTGGCCTCGGCCAGGTTCTCTCCCCAGAAGGCTTGGTAGCCCCCGTTGTTGGAGAGATTCCCCACCCCCTCCACCGCCACGAGAATCCGAGGGTTCACAGCGAGTACCTGGGCCGCCCCATTCTGGACCAAGGCCTTCCACTCGCTCCAGGTCAGGTTGTAGGGCTCATTGGTCAAGTCGATCCCGAAAACGTTGGGGAACTCCAGGGAAAGCCCGGCCATACGGCGGAGGTCCTGGAACCAGTCATCCCTGGTGTAGCCCCGAGAGGGGTCAAAGGGCCGCCCGGGCAAGCCGCCGCCGATCAGGTCGCATCGGAAGGTGTGGAAGTCCAGGAGGACATAGAGTCCGGCCTCTTGGGCCCGGGCGAGGAAGTACCGCAGGCCCTGGTAGGGGCTCGTGGGGTAGACGGGGTCACCTACCTGAGCCCAGCTCGCCACGGTACCCTCGTCCCTCAGAACCTGAGGGGAGACGGGCACCCTGAGGGCGGTGAAGCCCCAGCCCTTCACCTGGGCCAGAAAATCGGCCACGCTCCGGCCGGACCAGAGGCCGTGCGGGGCCCGGTCGCAGGTCTCCAGACCAAACCAGTTCACCCCGTAAAGGGGGATGCGTACCCCGTCCCTGTAGACCCCATCGGGCCGGGCGGTGTAAAGAGGGGTGGAGGCGCCGCCGGTGGAGGCGCCGCCGAAGGTCTTCTGCAGGAACATCTCTGCCCCCGTGGCCCGGAAAGTCTCCTCCTGGGAGCGCACCTCCCCCGAAGGCGTGTTGGCCACCAGGACCAGCCGGTAGACGAGCCCGCTGGGCAGGCTCAGCGCCCCGCGCCAGGTCTCGTTGTGCCAGTAAAGGGCCAGGCGGTACTGGTTCTTGAGGTCCAGGGGTCTAAGCGACTGGGGCACGAGGGGCGTCTCCGGCGTGATCTCCGCCGTCAGGGCCGTGGTCCCGCTGGGGGCTCCGGTCACCTCCAGGACCACCCGGGTGAGGTCCGGGGCCGGCGTGATGGTGATGGGGGTCTCCACCTTCAGGACCTGGAGGGTCTTGGAGGCCTGGGCCACCAGGCCGGCGCTGTTCTCCACCTGGGCGGTGATGGTGAAGCTCCCGGTGGCGGTATAGGCGTGGCTCCTCTGGAGGCTCACTTGGCGGCCGGAGAGGGGGATGGTCTCCTGGTTGCCATCGCCCCAGTCCAGAAGGAGCGTGGTCAGCGTGACCCCGCTGGACTCGGGATTGGGGTCCTGGACCTGGACCTCCAGGGTGTAGGGCTGGCCCTGGTCCACCGAGTTCCCTCCCGTCAGCGCGACCGAGGGGGGCTGGTAGGCTACGGGGTTCAGGGTCACCCGCACCGTCTGGGGGCTTTCGGAGAGGTCAAAGGTGACGCTCCCCTGGCGGCGCAGGGTGCCGGAGCTGTCCCGAGCCTCCACCAGAAGGGGGATGTTCCTGCCCGTGGGCACACCTTGGAGGTTGCCCCTACCCCCCGGCAGGGCCGCCTCGCTGCCCCCGGCCTTGGCCACGTAGTTTTCCCCCGCCTCGGGGTTTGCCACCACCACCTCCTCCACATCGGAGGTCAGGCGGTAGAGGGTGAGGCGGACCTCCTGTCCGGGGGTCACGTTTTTCCTCTCGTGGGCTTTGTAGAGGACCACCGCGTCGGTGGGCGTGGGCCGGTCGTAGCCCCGGGCGATGAAGGTGTGCTCCCCGACGCTGAGAGGGGCCCGGGCGGTCCAGCCGTCCTGGGTTTGGGTGACCGGATAGGGCGTGCCGTCTATCTCCAAGGTGACCAGCTGCACCTCAGAGGGAACGTTGAGCACCCGGATGGAGGTGTCCCCCTGGGCTCCAGGGCGAGAGCCTGAACAGGCGCTCAGTAGGTTCACCGCCAATAAAAGGACAAGGCCGAAAGCCCTTTTCATCAGCTACCTCCTCGGCGCCGTTTCGGCACCAAAACCAGGCTACAAGCTTTGGGTCGGTCGGGTCAAGGTTTTGCGGGCTTGCCTAGTAAATCGCCCTATGCCTAGGAGACGACGGAAGAGGGGAGAGAAGGACCCTAAGGCCGTGGGCGATGAGCTCCAAAAACGCCCGCACCATGGCCGTCCAACGCTTCCGCTCCCAAAGGTAGGCCCCGCCCAGCCGCGTCTTCATCCCCCCAAACACGCCCTCCACCACCGAGAGGCGTGGCCCGTCTGTGGTGGCCTGCCTACTCCCACCCCTGGGCCACCCGCTTGATGCCCACGAAGTAGGCCACCTTCTCCTTGGGGTAGCCCCTCCCGATGAGCCGCCGCACCGCCCGGTAGCGGAGGGCGAGGGGCTTGTTCCCGACGTGGTCCAGCCCCGCGTGCTTGAAGAGGGCCCGGACCAGGGGGACGAGGGCCCCCAGGCTCCAGGGCTTGCCCCGCTCCGGCCCCTCCGAGGTCCTGAGGAAGAGGTGGGGGTAGGGGATGGGGTGGAGGCTGGCCAGGTAGTCCCGGAGGGGAAGCCACTCCTCCAGGGCCTCCCGGGCCTCGGGGGAGAGGGGCACCTCCCGGGCCCTCCGCCCCCGCACCAGGAGGCTCTCCCCCCGGTAGTCCCGCCGCCAGAGGCCGACCGTCTCCCGGTAGTCCAGGCCCGTCTCCCCCAGGAAGGGGATGAGGGCCTGGAGGAAGGGGCGGTGATGGGCCACGGGGAAGGTGGGGATGGCCCGGAGGAGGCGCTCGTAGTCCTCCTCGGGGAGGGCGAGGTCAACCCGGGCGGGCTCCCCGGGGCGGTCGGGCCACTCCAGGCCCTCGGGCCAGCCCACCCCGGCCCAGTCCAGGAAGCGGGCGAAGAGGCGGAGGGCGGCCACCACCCGGATGAGGCTCCGCTCCTGGTAGGGCCTGGGGGAAGGGGCGAGGGGGTTGCCCTTGGTGAGGAGCTCCCGCAAAAAAGCTTTGAGGTCCCCGGGCTCCAGCCTGGGCCACCTCCTCCCCTCCCTCTGGAGGAAGAAGAGGAAGGCCTCCACGGTCATGCGGTCCGCGTGGTCCCCCTTGCGCCCCCGCCTCCTGACGAAGGCCTCCATGCCCGCCACCAAGACCCCGCGGTCCCCCCGCTCCAGGGCCTCTTGGACCAGGGCCTTGCGCCCTTGAGGGTCGTCCCAGGGGTCCAGGCCCAGCCCGGGGTCCTTCCTAACTTCGCCCATTGTCCCTCATCTTAGCTACACACCTCACCCCTGTCCACCGCCTTGTAGCTAAGACTTCCCCCGCTCGCCTTCCCCACAAGGTTTTTCCCCTTCCCCATCGCCTCGCCCTTGGTCTCTGCGCCGCTAGGGGTTGAGGGCCGGGGTGGGGGAGGGGAAAAGGTGAAGAGGGGTGGCGTCTTAGCTACAAACCCTCCCTCAAAACCCCCGGCGTGTAGCTAAGACGACGGCGACACCGCCCGCGCAACCGAGGCAAGCCTCCGTGTAGACTGGAGCCATGACCCGCCGCTTCACCGCTCACCTGTGGCGCGAGGGGGACCTGTGGGTGGCCCAGTGCCTCGAGGTGGACGTGGCCTCCCAGGGTGAGACCGAGGAAGAGGCCCTGGCCAACCTCAAGGGGGCCCTAGAGCTCTTCTTTGAGCCCCCCACCCCGAGCCCGGATCCCAAACGCCTGCGGTGGAGGTAGCGCTTGGCCCCGCCGCTTAGGCCGCTTCCCTATCGGGAGGTGAAGCGCCGCCTTGAGGCGGCGGAGTCTTGCAGTCAAGGCGAACACATACACATATGAAAGGGGGAGGGAGAAAGGTGGCGAAGAAAGAAGAACTCGCCCAACTTGGCCACAAGGTCACGAAGCGGCTGGGGGATAGCGCCGAGCAGGAGGTCCTCGAGGGGTTCTTGAGCTTCGCCAGGACACCGAAGCGAAGCGTGAGAGTCGTAGGGTCCAGGGAGATCGCTACCGTGGTTATTGTAGCGACGAGCGGTCGCAATCCCCGTCAGAAGGGGTTTGTTGACCTTTTTTTGAGGGTTATGAGAGGCGTTTTGGGTCCCGAGGGTGAGAACTGGCACTACAACAAACAGGGGAAGTTCTTTGAGTTCGCCAAGGTTGACCTGACACGCATAGGGGGGCAACCGTGAACATACCCCCTCTCCACCAAGCGGCTCCCTACTTTACGATGTTCCCCCTGGAGTACCCCCTCACCCACCTACAGGGCCTCCCCGCTGGAAGCTGGGTCCTTGACCCATTTGTCGGGCGGGGGACGACCGTATGGGCCTCCAGGATTCTGGGCCTACGGGTCGTAGGGGTTGAGGTTTCCCGCGTGGGGGCTGCTCAGGCCAGGGCGCTTTTGGCGCAAGCCAGGGCAGAGGAGGTGCTAGGATTGGCCGAGGAGCTCCTCCAAAAGGCTGCCGAACCCCCACCAGAGGGCGAGTTCTGGGAGCTGGCCTACCACCCCGAGACCCTCCGTGAAATCCTTGCGCTTCGGAGGGGGCTCTTGGAACTTGGAGAAGCAAGCGGTGTGGCCGACCTGTTGCGCCTCTTTATCCTCGGAAGGCTCCATGGGCCCATTAGGAAGACCGTCTCCTACTTCTCCAATCAGATGCCGAGAACGTACGCTCCAAAGCCTGATTATGCCGTAGGCTTTTGGCGCAGGCGAGGTCTTCGCCCCCCTAGAGCGCCTGTTTTAGACGTGCTTCAGAGGGCGGTGAGACGTTACCTTGCTGGTACCCTTCCACCGGAGATCGAAGGCGCTGTCATCCAGGCAGACGCCCGGAGGCTTGATTACGCTGCCCTAGGGAAGAACTTCCGGGCGGTGGTCACCTCGCCTCCTTACCCAGGTATGCGAACCTATGTGCCTGATCAGTGGCTCAGGGGATGGTTTTTAGGGGGGCCTCCCAGGCCGGAGTACGCCTACAAGGATCAGCTGGCCTATACCTCCAGGGAACGGTACGTAGCTGAGCTGAAAAGTGTTTGGCTCGGGGTGGCGAAGGCGAGCGTTCCTGGGGCTAAGCTTGTGGTGCGCTTGGGAAGCCTAAGGCGGGATGCCGACCCTTTGGAGCTTTTCGCTGACTCATTACGGGGAACCCCCTGGCGGTTGGTGAGGGTGGAGATGGTACCGGATGGGAGGCGCCAGTCTGTCCAGTTCCTCCGAGAAAACCGCCAGCCGCCCGTCAGGGAAGTGGACTTTGTCGCTGTTTTAGAGGAGTAGGGGGTCGTGTTGTGTAGGGTCTGCCTCAGGCGTAGCGGATGAGGGGGTTTGGACAGAAGAGCGTTCGGACCTGAGGTGCATGAACGCATTCCTCCGTTGCTCCCTTTCCCCTTTTAGATCGCGAAAGGTATCTTTCGCGAATCAGAGCCCTAGAAGCGGTTTCTGGGCGCGAAATCCCCATCTGCCGCTCAGGCTTCTCCTCCTCGAGACCCTCGCCGGGGGATGGGCTTCTGACCGACCGCTTCCCCTCAAAAAGCGGGAGCCTTCGGGGCGCGAGACCCGGGGGCTGTCGGATCGCCGCGCACCCCTGACGCCTTTGCGTCTTTGGCGGCACGGTCGCCCTCCACGCCGCTTTCCGCCTCCCCTCGAGGACACTTTTCCGCTCGCGAGGCCCCAGTGAAGCCTGGAGGGGCCAAAAACGCGCGCTTAGCGGTCGGGTAGGACCTCGAAAGGCCTCGAGGGCTTTTTAGCTCGGGCGGCGGGCCGCCGATGGGGCCTGGGCCTTGAGCCCTTCTCCGCTATCCGCTAGGGGAGCCGGAGGCGCGCGCCAACGCTTGGGCGCGCATCTTACCCCCTTTAGGGGGCTTTAAAGGAAAAGCGGGGGGTAAGACATCTTCGGGCCAGGGTGCCGAAGTCTCGCGCTTTTGGATGGGCCGGGAAGGGAAAAGCGGGCGGATTTGTGGGCCATTTTCAGCCCTTTGCGCCTCCCCCACTCCACGGTCGATGGCTCCCCCTCTCACGCCTCCGGCGTGGGGGGCGGCCCCTCGCACCCGCCGTCTTCGCTACCCTCGCTCCCGCTTGGGACCTTGGCTATGGGCACCAGTCGGGGCGGCTCTCCGGCCCACACGCCCCAGAGCGCCACTTCCCGCACATCGGGGCGCTTTTCCTTTAAGGCGTTCAGCTTCTCCGCCAGCCAGTCTTCTAGGGTGAGGCGCCTCTGCCCGGGCCAGGCCCCGTGCGCCCTGAGGTCCTCTTCGCTGGGAACGACCAGCCCCCAGTACAGGACGTGGCCGCCCGCCGCCACCCTCATCTTGGGAGGGCGCGTCGTCCGCAGCTTCTGGGCCAGGGAATCGACCGACCGGGTCAGTTCTTCCCAAGGGTTCATGGTTTCACCTCTCCGCGGAAAAGGGAGGCCACGGAAGCCCCCGCGCTGTTCCCGACCTACAGGAAAAGGAGGCGAGGTCCTGACCGCTTCCCCCAGACTTGACCGCTATGCCGCATAGAGCCCCAGAAAGCGCAAGGCAGTGAGGGGGTTGAAGGATCCATACGGGAGAAGGGGGCCACCAAGATGAGAGCCAAAAGACCCCACAGAGGGTACTGCCGGTTGCGGGCCCGGG
>QGLW01000154.1_pt1 | contig 20164 bp, 22 predicted proteins | sample 1725341 | NCBI WGS metagenome assembly QGLW01 (sample SAMN05439265, study PRJNA331180) | Hot springs metagenome, whole genome shotgun sequencing project. | isolation source: microbial mat of Apron and Channel Facies of Mammoth Hot Springs | place: USA: Wyoming, Yellowstone National Park | collected... | reverse complement strand
AAGAATGGTAAAAGGGTTTTGGGAAGAGTTCAAGGAAGCATTTAAGCTTGGTCTCTTGGGAGAGTACTATAAGGCAAAAGCATGGAAAAATATTGCAGAGATGACCGAGAGAATTGAAAATAGGAGAAAAAGAAAAGAAAAAGATGAAATGAAAATTGATGATTGGTTTGAAGATGAAGAGAAAAAAGAGTAAGAAAAATAGCAATGATAATTAAAATTAAAAAATAAAAACCCACATTTAATACACCTCCTATATTGCATCTAAAAATAGTTATAAGTTATTATAAAAAATAAGACATAAAGGCTCGGAGGTTTACTATATGGATAAACCTTTAGTAGGAATTATTATGGGAAGTGATAGTGATCTTCCTGTAGTTAAAGAATCCGCTGAAATTTTAGAAAAATTTGGAGTACCTTTTGAAATAACTGTACTTTCTGCCCATAGAACCCCTGAAAGAGCCTTCCAATATGCAAAGGAAGCAGAGAAAAGAGGTATAGAAGTAATAATAGCTGCTGCAGGGGGTGCAGCTCATCTACCCGGAGTCATTGCCGCCCTAACTCCTCTACCTGTAATTGGTATTCCTATAAAAACCTCATCTTTGAATGGTTTGGATTCCCTTTTATCTATAGTACAGATGCCTTCTGGGATTCCTGTAGCTACCGTTGCCATAAATGGAGCAAAAAATGCAGGACTTTTAGCAATTGAAATATTAGGAGTGAAATATCCAGAATTGAGAGAAAAGATAAAAGAATACAAAGAGAAGATGAAAGAAGAAGTAGAAAATAAAGCAAAAGAATTAGAAAGTTTAGGATATAAAAAGTATTTAGAGAAGAATAATTAAATTATGCTAAATACAATAAAAGATTTATTTAGAAATCATAAACCTAATCTGGGTGCTTTGGAGATATTAAAATATGTTGGACCAGGATTTCTTGTAACAGTAGGCTTTATTGATCCTGGAAACTGGGCTTCCAATATGTCTGCAGGCTCCCAATTTGGATATGCTTTACTCTGGATGGTAACCCTATCCACTATTATACTCATATTTCTACAACACAATTCAGCCCACCTTGGGATTGTTACTGGTCTATGTCTTTCTGAGTCGGTAGCTAAGTATTTTTCTAAAAAAACAAGTTACTTCATACTTATTACAGCAATGCTTGCCTCTATATCTACCGCTCTTGCAGAAATCTTAGGAGCAGCCATAGGTCTCAATATGCTTTTTAATCTTCCCATAAATATAGGTGCAATCCTTACAACCCTCCTTGTAATATACATGTTGATATCAAATAACTATAGAAAACTTGAGAAATTTATTATAGGATTTGTATCTCTTATAGGTCTTTCTTTCTTATTTGAATTGTCATTAGTAAAAATTAATTGGAAAAGTGCAGTAATAGGCTGGACAGTACCTTCCTTTCCTCCTAATTCTATTCCTATAATAATGAGTGTTATGGGAGCTGTAGTCATGCCCCATAACCTATTTTTACATTCAGAAATAATTCAAAGTAGGCAATGGAATTTAGAAGAGGAAAATATAATAAAAAGGCAATTAAAATATGAATACCTTGACACCATATTAGCTATGATTGTAGGATGGGCTATAAATAGTTCTATGATTCTTATTGCAGCAGAAACCTTCTATAAAAATAACACTATAATTACAGAACTTCCACAAGCCTACATTACCTTAAAACCCCTCCTGGGAAGTTTAGCCTCTACCATTTTTGCAGTAGCCTTATTATTTTCCGGTTTTTCATCCTCTATAACAGCAGCTATGGCAGGAGGAAGTATATGGGCAGGAATATCCCATGAGCCTTTTGATCTAAAAGATAATCATACTCGTATAGGAATATCTATAACCCTCATAGGTGCATTGCTTGTACTGTTCTTCATATCTGACCCATTTCAAGGACTTATATGGAGCCAAATAATGTTGAGCATTCAACTCCCCTTCACTATTTTTTCCCTTATAAAATTGACCTCATCAAGAAATGTGATGGGTAAATTTGCAAATTCTAAATTTGATAATACAATACTCATTTTAATTGGAATAATAGTTGCAATTTTAAACCTCATTTTACTTCTTAGCTTTATTGGTATTAATTTATTTTAGTAAGTAATGGCAAAAAAAGATTTAAAATTAACCATAGAACTTATTCCAGAAAGCGCCTGGGGAGAAAATCTTAGAAAGTATCTACCAAAAGAAATATGGGAAAAAATAAGAAAAGAGGTATTTAGGAAGGCAAATTACAAGTGTAGTATATGTGGTAAAAGAGGAAAACTTCACTGCCATGAAGTATGGGAATATGATGACCAGAATCACATCTTGAAATTAAAGGGATTTATGGCTCTGTGCGAAAATTGTCATCTGATAAAACATTGGGGAATGGCCACTATACTTGCAAGTGAAGGTAAAATAAAACTGGAAGATCTTATAAAGCATTTTATGGAAGTAAATAATTGTGATAGATTAACCTTTGAAGAACATAAAAAAGAGGCTATTCAAAAATTCAACGAAAGATCAAGATATGAATGGCTAATTGATATAAGTATATTGAAAGATAAGGGAGAGAGTTATTAATTAAATAATTCATTTATTAATTTTAAATGCTCTATAGCAGATTTTTCCCATGAAAAATTATTAACCCTTTCATATCCTTTTCTTTTAATTTCCTCTCTTAAATTATTATCTTTTAAAACTTTCATAATTCCCTTTACCATATCTTCCACATCATAAGGATCCACATAATATACAGCATCTCCACATATCTCCATTAAAGGTGTTATCTTTGAAACTATAGAAGGACAGCCACAAGCCATAGCTTCAAGAGGTGGAAGCCCAAATCCTTCATATAAAGAGGGAAAAACAAAAATATCTGCAAGATTATATAAAAGAGGAAGATCCTCATTACTCACATATCCAGTAAAAATTACCCTATCCTTTAGATATCTATTGTTTAATATCTTAAAAATTTCTTTATCTCCCTTTATAAAACCCTCCTTTTTCCCCGTAATCACTAAAAATATATTCTTTTCCTCTCCTATAATCCTTTCAAAGGCTCTTAATAACCCTTTTAGATTCTTATGAGGTTTTACATTTCCAACAAAAAATAGAAATTTATCAGGCAGATTATATTTATTTTTTATTTTTATCTTTTCCTCTTCAGAATATACTTTAAATCTTTTTGTATCTACCCCATTATATATTACCTTTATCTTATCTTCTTTTACTTTCGTATGCTTTAATATCTCAGATTTTGAGAATTGAGATACTGTAATTATCAAATCTGAAAACCTTACTGCAGAGTTTATAAGAAGTTTTGCATAACTTCTTTCAAAAAGATTATATAAATCCTTAAAAGCTAAATGAAAAACATCATGTATAGTAACGATTCTTTTTTTTGCTCCTACAGGAAATATAGGTACATTAAAATGAGGAGACCAAAAAACATCAACATCTTTTACTTTTAAAATATATTCTATTTGCTCCAAGGGAAAATATATAGAAGATTTCATAGGAATTACATTTACCTCACTAATATCAATATACTTACTTATTTTCTTTTTATCTCCTAAAAGATATAAAATCATGTGTTCCTTCAAAAAAGGAATTAAATTTTGAAGATACGTACCTATACCTGAAGAATCAATCATTCTCGCATCAATAAGAAGTTTAAGCATCTCTATAATCTTTCTCTAATATAGCTCTAATAATCAATCTCATTCTATCTATTTGTCTTCTTCTAATTCTATTCAAAATAACGCCAACAAAACTTAAATAAACTAAGGGTAAAAATAATGGATAAAATCTCTTAGTAAAGAGAATTCTATTTCTAATACCATAAAAATCAGACAATCTACTCTTTTTAAGCCCCTTTGAATCTGAGCCTATGCTTCCTCCCTCTTTATGATACACCTTACTCTTCCAACAAAATATTAAATCATAGCCTTTTCTTTTTGCCCTTTCTGACCAATCCAAATCTTCAAAATATAAAAAATATCTTTCATCCATTAAACCTACGTCTTCCAAAAACTCCTTAGTAACAAACATACTTGCACCTATAACATAATCAATCTTAATTCCATCTCTGTCATATTGACCTCTATCTTCTTCAAAACCACCTATATGTTTCGTTAATGCAAAGTATTTATTATATTTTCCACCTATTCCTTGAAGTATGTTAGGATTAAAATAATATAGAAGTTTAGACCCAACAATCCCTACTTTCTTTCCTTTATTCTTATATTCTTCAGCACACTCTAACAGATATTTTAATGCATCTTTATCTACAATAAGGTCATTATTTAATATCCATATATAAGAAAAATCATTTTTACTCAAAGCATATTTAATACCTTTATTCACACCACTTGCATATCCCATATTCTTCTCAACTTGAATATACACTAAAGGATAAAGAAATGACTCTAACTTAAACTCTTTAATTTCATCATTAGTTACATATTCTTCAATCAATCTAATATTTTTACTTTTCATCCAATCTCTTATTGAAGACTCTAAATCTGAATGGGGATTATTGTTAACTATAATTAATTGAAAGTTTGGATATGATATATTTAAAAAATTCTCAATAAGTTTTAAAGTATCTTCAATACCAGAATAATGAATAATATCCACATAAACTTTATCATTATATTTCATAACTTACCATTCCTTTCCACTTTTTCATAAAATCCTCTAAAACTATTTCCTTTTTAAATCTTTTACCTAACTCCTTAGCTTTCAAAGATAAGATAATCTTTTCATCCTTAGGTAAGTTGAAATATTCTATTATTTTTTCAGCTACCCTTTTTGAATCCAAAAGTAAAACAAAGTCTTCCCTTAATTCTCTTACAACTTCTTTAGCTCCAGTATATTCTGAAACAATAGAAGGAATTCCACCCAATAAAGATTCTAAAGTGCTAATTGAAAAAACTTCTCCTCTTCCTAAATGTACATAAAGAGATGATTTTTGAATATATTCGTAAATATCAGAAAAACCAACAAAATTTATTCCTTCATAACTGAAGCTATCTATAATTTCTTTATTCCAATTTCCTAAAATGAAAAGCTGAGAATCCTCAAATTCTTTTTTTACAATTTTAAAAGCTCCCACTAAAATATCTAAACCTTTACAGAAGTAATCTGGTCCATTTCCTATGAATAATATATTATGATTAAATTCATTTTTTACAGGAATGTTCAAAAGGTATTTATATCTTTCTTCATCAATAAAAGGATAAGCAACTATATATTTAGCCTTAGGATATATCTCCTTTAAAATATCTTTTTCCATGTTACCTATACAAATGAACAAATCTACCTTAGGTATTGCTAACAGATGCAAAATTCTTTTTAAAAAATTCACTCTTTTTATTTTTATATAAAATAATTTAGGATCTGCTGAAATATTAATTATAGTCTTATTAAATCTTTTGATAGGAAGAAGTTTAAATAATGATGGTATTAAAAAAGTTCCTTCACATAATAAAATATCATCTGATGATGAATTAAAAGTATAATTCAAATATGAGAAGATTCTTTTAAGAGCGCTATTTTTATTGCTTAATATATCTAAATCTACAGCACCTATAACATCAGCCAAACTTTTATGGAATGGGTGTGGAGCATAATATAAAAAAAATATATTCTTAAAAACCATAATAATACTAATTTCCCAAACTTAATAGATATAATCCAACTAACTTTTCTATTGATTCTTTCTCTGAATATCTTTCCTTTATTAAATTAAATAAGTCTATATTTTGATCTTGCCTATTAACTTTTAATATCCCACTTTTTATTGATTCTATGCTATTGGGGTCACAGTATACCACCTTATTTCCAAAATATTCTTCTACAGGTTTACATTTTCCAACTAATACTGGTTTTTTAAATAATCCTGCCTCTAATGTACTTAATCCTGGAGTTTCTAAATAACTAGGCAATAAATGAGCCTTACAATTTAAATATGCAGATTTTAATAAATCACTTTTTCTATCAATATAATCAATATGTAAAATCTTATCTTTATTATTTTTAATTAACTTTTCAACCTCATTTTTAACTTCATTATTTCTAAACCTATATTTTCCAACCAACACTAATTTTTTCTTTACAATTGGATAAACCTCTAAAAAGGCTTTTAATAATCTCAATGTATTTTTCCTTTCATCCAAAAATGCCACAGAAATAAAATATTCATCTTTATTAAAGCCATATTTTTTAAGAAATAAATCAATATTTTCTCTATTTTCAAAAATAAAGAAATCTGATTCTATATAATTGTATATGACTTCAATTTTATTTTTAGATATCCTAAAGAGCTTAATCAATTGATTTTTCTCAGCATTACTATTTACAATAATTAGGTCTGAATTGGTAAGAAAAAACTTCTTATAATAAAAAAAATTAGGGATTGGGCAAAAACTCGAAACTAATGATCCTATATACATTTTGTTTTCACTTTCATAATAAAAGGTTGGACTTATAAATATCTTTATATTAGGAAAATTATTTTTAATATTTTTTACAATATCATAAAACCAATTACTATATCCAAATAAATGAATAATATCATAGTCTTCATTCATATTATATAAATCTAATAACTTTACTTTGACATCATAATTACCATTATTGATACGTTCCATATATGAAAGAAGTTGAATCTCTTTTCCCCCAAAAGCAATAAAAAAGGGGAAATCACTTAAATATCCTACTTTAATCATAACCTTCTACCTTTTAATATCTAAAGTTTCTCCAATTCTCTCCTTAATTTCTCCAAAAGTTCCTCCTCATCTTCATATCTTATTATAACAGCATCCTTTATTCCTTCCAAAAAGATTGAAAATTTTGTAATTTTTTTTGCCACTTTATCACTTCTCTAATACCTTCCCTTAATGAAATTTTAGGGTTATATCCTAACTTTTTTATTTTTTCTATTGAGAACTTTTTAATTAAACTTAAAAATTTAGGAGGAGGTTCAACAATTTTTAAATTTTCAAAATTACCACCAGTCTCTTCAAGTATTATTTTTGCAACTTCTTCCATAGTATGATATTCTTCAGATCCAATATTAAAAGCTTCATAATTACCTGTATAAGTATTATATTTTAAAAGTAATTTAACTCCATCTACAAAATCAGAAATATAGCACCATGCTCTTATTGCTCCTCTATGAACTGTTATTAGCTTATTATTTATTGCATTATACACGAACATTGATATAGCACTTCTATATTTATTAGGATATTCTCCAGGACCATAAACCATAAATGGTCTAACAGTTACAGCTTTAAGTCCATAATTATCAACATAATGCTTTACTATAGCCTCACCATAAAGTTTACTTAAAGCATAAATATTTGTAGTCATAAATGGATTACCTTTTAACTCTATATCTTCTTCTTTAACCTCAACTCCATCATCAAACAATTTTCCATATACTTCTGAAGTACTAAAGTATATTAATTTAACATCATAATCTAAACAGAGAGAAATAATATTTAAAAGACCAACATTATTCACATATACCATTCTTTGAGGATAATTTTCACCTACTAACCTGCCAACTTCACCAGCCAAATGTATAATCGTATCTATATTATTTTGTTTAAAAATCTTCCATAAATCCTCAAAATGTGTGATATCAGCTCTTATATAATCATCATAATCTGTAATTCTCTGATCTACCTCTATAATCTCAAGTCCATCGTTCTTCAGGGAATTACTTAAGTAATTCCCTATGACTCCTAAGGCCCCTGTAATAAGAATTTTACCCATGTTTTTTATCCTCCATAAATTCTTAAAAGTTCTTGAAAATAACTTTTCAATTCTTCCCAAATATCTGGAATTTTCATATTCCATTCTCTTAAGTGAAAAAATAGATTATTAGTGGAACCATAGAAACTGACAGGCCATATTTCTCCCTCTTCCTCTACCACATAATTAAATGGTTTTATACTATACAAAAATTTAACAACATCTAACACAGTAACTTTTTCAGGATAATTTATATTTGTAATTTCAAAAAACTCTTTCTCTTCTTTTGTAATAGATAATATAGCATTAATTAATACTCTCGCAACAAAAGTTACAGGAAGAGGATTTAGGAATGAATTACCACCTCCCAAAACTTTTAAAGTTTTATTTTCTATTACTGCTTTAACACATTTGGGAATCAATCTATCCGTTCTTTCTCCTTTTCCAAAAGCATACATCAATCTAAAAACCCATAATTTTGATAAATAACCAATTCTATAAAAATATTTTGCATACTCTTCTTGAAATCTTTTAGAAAGGCCATATGGTATAGTAGGATAATGTGTTGTGTCTTCAGAAATCTCTCCTTTAAGACCATAATATACAGCTTGAGAAGATAAAAGAACCATTTGTCCCCTAAAATATTTCATAAAATTTAGAAAACTTTCAACATTTAAAGTTAGATCAATATCAGGATTTGAAAAAGCTAAACCATGGTTACTATTACCCGCTAAATATACGCATGTTGTAAATTCTCTAAGTATTTCACATTCTTTTTTATTTTGAAGATTGATCCTTATTTTCTGAAAATTCTCACTTATTTTTTCTTGATGCATATTATAAGCAAATACAAAATCCTTAGCTAAAATAGTATCTTTAACTATTTCCTGAATTCCTCTTCCAATAAAGCTACTACCTCCTATTACCAGTATCATTATATTTCTTTCTCCTTTCCCTCAATAATTTCTTAAACTCTTCAAAAACAATGCTTTTTGATTTTTCTTCTACATCCCTATAAAAGGCTTCTTTATCAAATCCTAAGTATTTTATGTAATCTGATATTTCTGCAAGTAATGTTTCTAACAATTTTCTTATTCCAACATTATCTTTTCTCCTTATTATATAATTTAAAAGGAACTCTGAAGTAAATGGATATGCAAGACGAGCCTTTTTCTTATTATAAACTATATATAAAAAAGCACCTAATATAAATTTAGAGAATTCCTCTAATATTCCTTCTTCCTCTAACAACCTTAAAATTCTAACCCTTGTTAAATCACAACCATAAGTCATCTCTTTAATATTTTTAGAAGTTTGTGATGAATGTTGAGTATAGAAAACACCAACATCTTTTACTATAGAAGGTTTAATCCTTAAAAGAGAAAGACGCATAAGCATGTCTCCATCAGCATCAACATTTTTTAATACAGGATCAAAATTTCCATTATTTTCTATACATTTTCTATGAAACATTAAAGAACTTCCATTCACCGGATCAGAGTATAATATAATTAAAAACCAAATATCCATATTATAAAAAGCTAAACGATTAAATACTTTAAATTTAAGAGAATTTCCCATTAAAATTGGTCTATCAATACTTTCTCCTATATAATACCTTTCATAATAGCTCCATAAAGTATTATTTTTTTTCATTATTAATACTTGCTTTTCAATCTTTTTAGGATTTATAAATACATCATCTGCACTCAACCAACATATATAATTACCCCTTGCCTCTTTAAAACCAGTATTTAAAGCATTTGCAGCCCCTCTATTTTCTTCTAAAGAAACAATCTTTATAAAAATCTCTTTATCTATAACTGAAGTCTTTAATGTTTCTACAACATTTAATGTCTGATCAGTCGAGCCATCGTTAACAACAATAATTTCTATTGGCCTATAAGATTGATTATATATAGAAGTAATAGCATTTTTTATAAAACTTTCAGCATTATATGCTGGAATAACTACACTAACTAACTCTTTTTGCATTATTTACATATTTCCCCCAATTCTTTCCTTAATTTCTCCAAAAGTTCCTCCTCATCTTCATATCTTATTATAACAGCATCCTTTATTCCTTCCAAAAGGGCTGAAAGTTTTACATCCTTTTTTGCCAAAATATTATTCTTTTCCCCTCCATATAAGCAAGCATTATCTCCATTCCTACTCCATGACTTGGTTTGGAAACTTCCGCCAAAATTATATCCGAGGACTTAACTCCCATAGTATCTCTGACAAATACTTCTTTAGGAGATATATCTATATCCATTCCTGAAAGAACCCAAGGAGAAGAAAGTTCAAAGCCAAGCTCCAATATTAAATCTGCTAATCTTTTTGTAAGATCTTGATTATAGTAATTTATGATAGGTACAGCAAGATATATCTTTTTCATATTTACGCCTTCCAGCTTATTAACTCTAATAAAATTCCTTCAGGTCCATAAAAATATTCACAAGTTTTATCCATATCCCCCACCAAAAAGGCAATATGTTCTACTCCTTTCTTTTTCCTTTCTTCCCATCTTTTATTTCCATATAAATTGGAGGATCATCTGGTACTATTAATTCCAGCATAGAATTACCCATATTTAAAAATATAATTCTTGCCTTTTCACCTTCATCATAGAAATCCATCTTTACATCAAAACCTAATATATCACGGTAAAATCTAATATTTTCCTCCACATCTTTTACAATAATAGATATATGGTCAAGCTTAATATTCACGGTACATATCTCATCTTCTAGGATAATGTTATCATTTTATCAATAATATTATCAAGCTTTTCTATCTTACAAAAATAAAGGGGAAGGCAACTTTATTTGGAGGTACATAATGGAATAGGTATTATTATTTTTTAAAAATTTAGTCAACTATATTGACTAAATAAAAGGGATAATGATATAATTTCATAAAGTCAACTATGTTGACTAATTTATAGGGAGGTGTTTTAAATGTCTATCTCAAAATCCAAATTTAGGACCCTTCTACTCATAATCGCTGTTTTACTACTATTTAGTACCTTTATGAGTTTTGCTCAAAGCACAGTTAAATTAAGAGTAGTTACATACTTCACAGGAGAGGACCCCTTCTCCCCTGCATGGAAAGATGCAATGGCTCTTTTCAAACAGAAGTATCCCAATGTAGAAATTATTGATGAGGCAGTACCCACTGCAAACGATGCTATAAGAACAAAGGTAAAAACTGATTTTGCCACAGACAATGAGCCTGATGTTATGTTCTTCTTCACAGGAGCTGACGCTATACCATTATTAAAGACAGGAAAAATTTATGCTTGGGACGAAGAAATAGAAAAGGATAAAAAATGGAGTGATAATTTCAATAAAGCTGCATTAAAATTCACAACCTACAAGGGGGATATTAAAGAATATGATGGCAAAATCTATGCATTACCAACTATAGGTTTCTATGAAGGACTCTTTGTTAATAAAGATCTTTTTGAGAAATATAATCTTGCCCCTCCTACAGATTGGAACAAATTTACAAAGGCTATTAGCATTTTGAAATCTAGAAATATTATTCCAATTGCTGGATCAATTCTTGAATCCTACTACTTAATTGAAACCTTCATACTTTCTACAGGGGGTCCAGAGGGTCACGATACTCCATTCCATCCATCTTGGGAGACAGGATTAAACTACATTAAGCAGGTATATAAATTGGGAGCATTTCCTAAGGATGCACTTACGATAAAAGATGATCAAGCTCGAGAACTCTTCTACACCAAGAAGGCTAGTATGATGGTATGATGGTTAATGGATCTTGGTGTGTAGGGGGATTAAAAGATAAAGAAAATACTGTTATTATGCCTCTTCCTGTAGTTCCTGGTGGAAAAGCTCATCCAACTGACATAATTGGTGGTTTTGGATCTGGTTGGTATGTTAGTAAAAAGGCAAATGCAGAAAAGAAAGGGCTTTCTGTTGAATTTGTAAAATTTATGACCTCTCCAGAGATTGTAGCCAAATTTGTATCCATAGCAGGAGTGCCTGCTGTAAAAGTAAATCTTACTGGTCTTTCACCTGCTGCAAAAAGTGGATTTGATATGATGGCAAAAGCAAGAGCTATCTGTATGCCAATTGATGCTCAAATTGTACCAGAAGCCTTCACAAAGATAAGATTAGGTCTCTCCTATGTTGTTACAGAGGAAAGATCAGCAAAGGATCTATTAAAAGAAGCAAAGGAAATTCATGAAAGAGCTCAAAAGTAATACTTACTCCCCCTTTATATAAACTTTTGGGGGAGGGGGACACAAAGCCCTCTCCCCCTTGATTTTTGTTTATAAGGAGGTATCCATATGCAGGAAAAATATACAAAAAAATATAAATTGTGGTTTCTTATACCAAGTTTAATCATCATAGGCATATTCATATACTATGCTCTTTTTGCTACCTTTTATTACAGCTTATTTAATTGGCGAGATTTTTCTAAATATAAATCTTTTATAGGAATAGAAAATTATAAATATCTTTTCAAAGATATATCCTTTATAAAGGCAATTAAAAATACCTTCATATTACTTCTTTTTGCAGTTGTCTTTCAGATAGGAATAGCCCTTGTCTTAGCCCTTATTGTAGATACCTTAAGAAGAGGATATAAATTTTTTAGAACCATCTATCTTTTTCCAGTAATAATTTCAGGAAGTGCAATAGGACTTTTATTCTATCTTATGTATAGTTACGATTATGGACTTTTAAACTCATTACTTTCTCTTTTAGGTAAAGAAAAGGTCTTATGGATTACACCCAAAACTGCCTTATGGGCAGTACTTGTACCCGTCATATGGCAATATGTAGGCTTCTACTTTGTTATCATTTTAGCTGCTCTATATCAGATTCCTCAAAGTATTCATGATGCAGCAAAAATAGACGGATTCAGTGAGTTTAAAAAAGCCTTCTATATTTCTATTCCTCTTATTTGGGATGTCTTAGCTGTATGCATTTCCTTAGTAATTATAGGTACATTTAAGGTTTTTGATGTGGTCTATGTGATAACAGGAGGAGGTCCTATGGATGCAAGTCAAGTTTTAGGTACCTACCTTTACACCGTAGCCTTTACGGGACAAAATCAAGGATATGCAAGTGCTATAGGTACTGTCATTATATTCCTTGGTATAATCCTTTCTCTTATAGCTCAGATAATAACTAAAAGGGAAAGAATTATATATCAGGCATAAGGAGGAATAAAAATGAGAAGTATATATTCCCTTTTGAAATATACATTATTAATCCTATGGGGATTAACCACATTATTCCCCATATATTGGGTAATGATAAACTCCTTTAAACCTACAAGTGAGATATTGTTAAATCCATTATCTTTTCCTAAGAATTTTCATATTGAAAATTATCTTCAACTTTCAAACTATGGAAATATAAATTTCTTAAATGGATTTAAAAATAGTGCCATTATCTCCTTTAGCACTACTTTATTGGTACTATTTTTAGGAAGTCTTGCATCCTACGCCCTTGCAAGATTTAACTTTAAAAGGGCAAACTTAATAAATTCCTTTCTCGTAGGAGCCCAATTAGTACCAGCCTTCTCTATAGTAATTCCCGCTCTAATTGTTTTCAAAAATATACATCTTTCTGGAAGTTATCTTTCCTTAATACTTCTTCAAACCGCTTGTTTTCTCCCCTTCTCCATCCTTACCATTACCAGTTTTATGAAGTCTATACCAGTAGAATTGGAAGAGGCAGCATATATAGATGGAGCATCTGTACTTCAAACTTTTCTAAAAATCATATTACCCACCTCTATACCTGCCCTTGTCACAGCTGGAATATTTGTATTTCTCTGGTCCTATAATGATCTTTTTATGTCTCTTATCCTCCTCCCCTTACGAGAGAAACAACCCATCTGTGTATTACTTTCCCTTGTATCCAGTGCCTATGGAACCAACTATGGAGCCATGATGTCCGCCCTTTTTGTTACTATTATTCCAGTAATTGTTATCTATATTTTTCTCCAAGAATACATCGTAAGAGGACTTATGTCAGGAGCTGGAATAAGATAAAAGATTTGATATACTAAGATATATCTTTCTTATTTGGGGAGGTATAGAATGGTAAAATATGAGTTTTTCAAAAATTTTTACTGGGGTACTGCTACTGCATCTCACCAAATAGAAGGGGAAAACATTTATAATGATTGGTGGGAGTTTGAAAGTCAAGGAAAAGTCAAGGATGGACAGATATCAGGATCCGCTTGTGATAGTTGGAATAGATATGAAGAGGATTTTGACCTAATACAAAAGTTAAATAATAATGCCTATAGATTCTCCATAGAATGGAGCAGAATAGAGCCTGAAGAAGGAAAATTCAATGAAGAAGCCTTAAATAGATACAAAGATATGATCATCTCTCTAAGAAAAAGAAATATAGAGCCCTTTGTTACGCTTCACCATTTTACCAATCCCCTATGGATAGCTAAAAAAGGAGGTTGGCTAAATCCAGAAACTATTGAATATTATTTAAGATATGTGGAAAAAGTGGTAAAGGAATTTAAAGATCTTGTGAAATATTACATGACCATAAACGAGCCCAATGCCTGTGCCTTTATAGCCTATCTTTATGGAGTATTTCCTCCCCAGGAAAAGAGCTTAAAAAAGATGCTAAAAGTACTAAATAATATGGTAAAAGCTCATGCTAAAGCCTATAAATTGATCCATGATATAAGAAAAGATGCAGAAGTAAGTATTGCCTACAATGTACTCCTTATTGAGCCTTTAAATCCCAAATCCTTTATAGATAGGAAAATTGCAAATTTTGCTGACAGAATATATAATCAGGTTTTCATAGAAACCATTATTACTGGTAAATTCTCCTCACCCCTCTTAAAAGAAGATATCCCATATGCAAAAGATACCTTGGACTATTTAGGAATAAATTATTACACCAGAATTTTAATGGGAATTAAGACCTTTTTTAACCCTTTATTAAGTGCATCTACCAATAATGAGAGATCGGATTTTGGATGGGAAATATATCCGGAAGGTTTTTATAAGGTAGTTAAGAGATTTTGGGAGCTTACAAAGAAACCCATTTATATTACCGAAAATGGTATCTCCGATACTAAAGATGACAGAAGACCAAAATATCTAATATCCCATTTAATAGCATTACACAAAGCAATAAAAGAAGGAGTAGATGTAAGAGGATATTTTCATTGGAGTCTTATGGATAATTTTGAATGGGCAGAAGGATTTAAACAAAGATTTGGCCTTTTTGAGACAAACTTTGATACAAAAGAAAGAATCTGGAGGGAAAGTGCAAAATTATACTCTGAAATAGCTAAAAATAATGGGATTTCAGAGGAGATGGAATCTCTTTATCATTAAAATCATATTTCCAAAAATCTTTCCAAAAGTCTGGAACCTTAGCTTTAAATTCCATATTCTCCTTCTTTACCGGATGGAGAAGGGTTAATTTATAACAGTGAAGAAATATTTTATCTTTAAAGATTTTCCCTCCCCCATATTTTTCATCTCCCAAGATAGGATGACCTATTTTTGAAAGCTGTACTCTTAATTGATGCTTTCTTCCTGTATGAGGTACAAGCTTTACTAAGGATATATTTTTATTTTCATCTATCACCTCATAAAATGTTACCGCCTCTTTACCCAAGGAACCTTCTGATACAATCTTTGCCTTCCTTTCAGGTTCATTCCAATGAATATAATCTTTTAAAATTCCTCTTTTTTCTCTAAATATCCCCTTTACTAAAGCTAAATATATCTTCTCTACTTTCCTTTCTTTAAAAGCCTCTGAAAGCCTTCCTGCTGATTTGCTATTCCTGGCAAAAACTATTACTCCAGATACAGGCCTGTCTAACCTATGTACTATAGCTAAAAAAACATTACCAGCCTTTTGATATTTAACTTTGAGATATTCTTTTGCCTCTTGTAAAAGAGTTTTCTTTCCTGTAATATCCCCTTGTACAAGGATACCTGCAGGTTTATTTAAAACAAGTAAATGGTTATCTTCAAACAATATATCAAGATTTAAAAAGTCTGCCACCTTAAAACCTCAGAGAGCTCCTTTTTCTTTGGCCTCTGTGGTATCTCTGCAGGATAACCCACTGCAAGCATAACCATAAGTTCTAAATTATCAGGACAATTAACAAGCTTCTTAACATCCTCAGAATGAGCCTTCTTATATGAATTTATCCAACAAGTACCCAATCCATAAGCTTGGGCAGCAATGATGATATTTTCTGCAGCAGCACATGCATCCTCTAATGCTGTCTCTGCATCCTTCTCACAAAAAATTAAAATTCCAGCCCCTGCCTCCTTCAAAAATCTACCCCATGGTGTCACATCTGCCAATTTCTCTTTAAGAGCTTTATCCGTTACTACTAAAAAAATCCATGGCTGTCTGTTATATCCAGAAGGTGCCAATCTACCACAATCTACAAGATCCTCTAAAATTTCCTTGGGCACTTCCTTATCTAAATATTTTCTCACACTTACCCTTGATTTAATAACTTTAATAGTCTCAAGCATAACAAAATCCCTCCCAATTTTCTTTTCTTCCTTATTGTATCATATGATAAAATAAAACATGAGCTTGAAGCTCACTTTCTTTGATGGGGTAAATTGTATAGGGGGAAACAAAATACTCTTAGAAGAGGATGACTATGCTCTTATCTTGGATTTTGGTATTAATTTTAATGAAGAAAATAAATACTTTGATGAATTCTTAAGACCAAGAAGTTATTTTGGAATTCATGATCTTTACAATCTAAATCTTATACCCCCTTTAGGTGGAATATATAGGGAAGATTTAATAATCCCAGAAAATTTGGAAAATTTTAAAAATCATCCATGGTATCGTGAAATAAATCCTATAGCCACCCTTATATCCCATGCCCATTTAGATCATGTAGGATATCTTTCCTATCTTCATGAGGATATACCTATTATTACATCCCTAATATCATCCCTTATTATGAAAAGCTTAGAGGATACAAGTAGAATGATATCTGATCTATGCTTAGTAAGGAGGAAAGCCCAGGAAAACGGAGTATTAAAAACAGAAAGAAACAAATTTATAAAGAGACCATATATCACCTTTGGTAATGGATCCATATCTAAAATAGAAGAATTTTGGAATAAACTTGAAAGAAAGGATAAAAAAAATATTGATATAGTAGATAAACCAATCAACATAATAGATTATGAAACTTACAAGATAGGTCCTTTTGAGATTATCGCCTTTCCTGTAGACCACTCTATACCGGGAGCAGTAAGCTTTGCCATAAAGACAAAAATAGGCTGGGTTGTATATACAGGAGATCTGAGATTACATGGAAGAAACAAAGATCATTCAGAAAATTTTATTGAAAAATTAAAGGAAATGTCTATAAAAGTCCTAATATGTGAGGGTACCCATCCTAAAGTAGATCGCCTATATACTGAAGAAGATGTTAAAGAAAATATCTATAATATTGTTAAAAATTTAAAAGGATATATAATTGCTGACTTTGGAGCAAGAAATATTGATCGATTAATAAGTTTTTTGGAAATAGCAAAGAAGGTAGGAAAAAGGCTTATATTAACCTTAAAGGATATATATCTCTTAGAAGCTCTATCCTTAGTTGGATATCCTGATCCTAAGGAAGATGAGTACATAACCTTTTACAAAAAACCCAAAGGCTCCTATGAAACGTGGGAAGAAAATCTTTTAGATAGATATGATATACAAGGAAAAGGTATCTCTGCAAAAGAAATAAGAAATAGTCCCGATGATTTTATCCTTTGTATGTCTTACTACGACTTCCATATTCTACTTGATATATTACCTAATGGTGGCACCTATATATTTTCATCCAGTGAAGCCTTTAATGAAGAGATGAAAATAGACCAAAAAAAGATAGAAAATTGGTTAAATTACTTCCATATAGAGATAAGGGGAAATTTAGTAGAAAAAAGAGAAGAATCTCCTTTTCATGCCAGTGGACATATTCATGGAGATGGAATAATAAAACTAATTGATTATGCAAGACCAGAATACCTAATACCTGTCCACACAGAAAGAGAGAAAAATATAGACTTTTTTGATCAATTTAAGGATTTTTGTAAAGTAATTTACCCAAAAAAAGGAGAGACTATAATAATCACATGAATGAAAAGGATAAAGTCAAAATTATTCCTAAAAATTTTTACAAAAAATTGTTAGATCATATACTTGTAAGTGTAAATCCTATATAAGAACTACCGATGCAGTAGGAAGATATGGAGGAGAAGAATTTATTGGGATATATTCTGATGTAGGAGAAAAAACATAATGGTCACCATATCTAAATGAGGTTCTTTGTCAAGAGTTGGGGTGGGTATTCTGAATACCCACCCTTTTAGTTTTATCAACCATTATGAAGCTTTTGCACCTGACTTATATGTAGTTCTACTTCCTTTTCGTTTTTAATTATTTGATTATGATTAAGCACTTATTCTGTATATCTCCTTCTATTGCTAAAATATAAACTCAAGGCATAAGGGAAAGTTTAAATTGCATCTTCGCCCTGTTCACCAGTTCTTATTCTCACTGCATTTTCTACGTTATAAATGAATATCTTTCCGTCGCCTATCTTTCCAGAACGTGCTACTTTAACAATGGTATCAACAATTCTATCCACTTCTGAGTCCTTTACCACAAGCTCTATCTTGACCTTCGGCAAAAGATTTATATTAATCTCCACACCCCTGTAGTATTCAGTTTTTCCTTTTTGAAGACCACAGCCCATAACCTGCGACACTGTCATGCCTTTAATCCCAAGTTGATTTAAAGCATCCTTTACCTCTTCAAGCTTTTCAGGTCTAATAATACACTCAATCTTTTTCATAACCTTCACCCTTTCCAAATAAAATTTATCTTAATCCCCAAAACTTATTTTACTTCCTGAGTCTTTATTACAAAGTCACCATATGCTATTGCACCATGTTCTGTAACATCCAGACCTTCTATCTCTTCCTCTTCAGAGACTCTCAAACCAACTGTGAGTTTGATTATTGTAAATAGAATAAAGACTGTTATAACAGTCCATATAAATGTTGAAGCAACTCCAGCAAGCTGGACTAAAAATTGCTTTATCCCTCCTCCATATAATAGTCCTGCTTCTGTTGAAAAAAGTCCAACCATTAATGTCCCAAAAGAACCACATACTCCATGTACTGATATTGCACCGACAGGATCATATCTTTAGTTTTTTATCAATGAATTCAACAGATACAACAACCAAAATTCCTGCAAGACCACCTATTATTGCCGAACCCCATGGGTTAACAGATGCACAGCCTGCTGTAATTGCAACAAGACCAGCCAAAGCACCGTTTAGTGTCATACTAACGTCTGGTTTTTTGTACTTTAGCCATGTGTATATCATTGCTAAATTTGCACCCATCGCACCTGCTAAGTTAGTATTGACAGCAATATCACCAATCTTCTCATTCATACCAGATAAGGTTGAACCTGGGTTGAATCCAAACCAACCAAACCATAATATAAATGTACCCAGTGCTACTAAAGTTATGCTGTGTCCTGGTATTGCATTGACCTTGCTGTCTTTTGTATATTTACCAATTCTTGGTCCAAGCATTGCTGCACCAATTAGTGCTGCCCAGCCACCTACTGAGTGAACAACAGTAGAACCTGCAAAGTCGATAAATCCAAGTTTACTCAGCCAACCGCCACCCCATACCCAGTGACCTACAACAGGATAGATGATAAGTGAAATCACAGCACTGTAAATGCAATACGCAATAAACTTTGTTCTTTCAGCCATAGCACCTGAGACAATTGTTGCAGATGTTGCAGCAAACACTGTTTGGAACATCAAAAAGGATGTAAGTGGAATAGAAAGGCCCAAGTGTTTAAATGAATCATTCAGAAAAAACCCTGACGTACCGATAAACCCACCTACATCTTTTCCAAACATGAATGCAAATCCAAAGAGCCAGAATATCACAGAGCCTATTGCAAAGTCCATTAGGTTTTTCATAACAATGTTGCTTGCATTCTTTGATCTTGTAAAACCTGCTTCGACCATTGCAAATCCTGCTTGCATGAAAAAGACCAAAAATGCTGTAATAAGAACCCATATATTATCAACAGCAGTTGCCACTTTATCGGGTGTAACCTCGTCTGCTTTTGCCATTGATGTAATAAACAGCAAAGTTGCAATTGTTCCTACCAGGATTAAAAAGACCTTATAATTTTTAATGAGTCTATTCATCTTTAAAAACCCTCCTTAAACCTAGTTTTTTAATGATACAACCTTGGAGATTTAATATAAAAGAATTCTAATTCAGGGCCAACATAGTAAGTAAATCCCATATCTTTTGCTTTCTTTAGCATCTTTTTAAGTACGTTTCT
>QGLW01000151.1_pt1 | contig 20256 bp, 18 predicted proteins | sample 1725341 | NCBI WGS metagenome assembly QGLW01 (sample SAMN05439265, study PRJNA331180) | Hot springs metagenome, whole genome shotgun sequencing project. | isolation source: microbial mat of Apron and Channel Facies of Mammoth Hot Springs | place: USA: Wyoming, Yellowstone National Park | collected... | reverse complement strand
CCCCCATCGTTCCCCGCCGCCGCCACTACTACCACCCCTTTGCTTAAGGCGTAATCGATCACGGGCCCGATGCCCAGGTCCTCCGTGGCCCCAAGGGAGAGGGAGATGACGTTGGCCCCCTGGTCCACGGCCCTCAGAATAGCCCGGGCCACGTTTTCGGGAGTGGCCTCGAGGGCCCCGCTTTGTCCCTTGGCGAAAACACGGTAGAGCAAGAGCTTGGGCACTCCGGCTCCATGGGAGGCAATCCCCTGGGCGTTGTTGGTGAGGCCTCCCACGATCCCCGCCACCCCCATACCGTGCCCAACGCCCTCCACGGGTTCATCCACGCCGACATTGGCGCTCTCGTCCACAAAGTTCCAGCGGTCTTTCACCCGCCCTCTAAGTTCTGGGTGGAGCGGGTTGAAGGCGGAGTCCACCACCGCCACCAGCGGGACGCAAGCGGGAGTCGCCCCCACCTCGTCCCAGGGAAAGGCGATGGCCCGAAAGAAAGCCCTCTGGGATGGGTAAAGCGGGTCGCTGGGTTCTCCCAGCAAACGGAAAACACCACGGGGAAAGGGGAGGAAACCCCCCCCTCGCATCCTTATCCCCTCTGGAAGCACTTCGGGAGCGTTCCCCACGGAGTTCTCTAAAGGGGCGAGTGGGGACTCCAACCTGGGGCAAGGTCGCTCTTCCCCCACTCCCCGGGGAAGGAGAACTTCTTGCAAGAAGCCACAGGAGGTGAGCAGCGAGGAGAAGGTGATTGCGGCGACCAAAATAATACCCCTACGCATCTTCCGCATTTTAGCCCCCGTCAAGGCCCTTCTTGCAAAGCGAAGCGCCCGTTTTTCTTCGGTTACCCTGAGCCAAGCGATGACTCGAGACCTCTTATCCCTGGCCCCCGAAATCCCGCCCTACCCCCACTTCCGCATACCGGAGGTGAGGGGGTTTATCTTCACCGCTTGGCAAGACTTCCTTTCCGATGAAGACCTGGACCTTAGCCTAAAGAAGGCCTACGCTTATTTGCTTTTGATAGCTTTGCGCTGCAACCTGGGGGGTGGCTCTATGGACACGAAAACCGCCTCCATGGGAGAGAAACTTCTCCAAAGGGTCAGGGCCTGGCGCAGCCGCCCTCCCTCTTTAGAGGAGCTTCTCTGGGCGACCATAGGAGCCTCCTACCGCTTCGCTTCCCCAGAGCGGCTGGGCCTTTCTCCGTTAGAGAGGAGCAAGTTGTTCCTCGGTCGGATCCTTTTCTCCTCCCGCCGAAGCAGATCGCTAGATCCGCTTTTTATCGGAATATCTTCCGAAGCGAGCCACAGGGAGGATCTGAGGGAAAGGTTCCACCTCCTAAAGGCCTTCTATGACCTACCCGGATGATGGCCTTAGCGGGAAGAACCCTCGATGGAGCGAGGAATGAGCTGGTTGGCGCCCCCCAGCGCCCTAGTCGAAGACGACCGAGACCTTTCTCCTACGGAGAAGGGACCACTTCGAGTTCCAAGTCCGGCGCCCTGACCCCGTGCCTCGCGGCGAGCTCCAAGATCCTCTTTCTGAGGGGCTTAGGATAGGAGGAGAGCAGGGAAAGCATGCCCCTCAAAGCTCTTCCCTCCAGAGAAAAGGGCTGGAAGGGCTCGGCGGAGCTCACCTCGAGCTGGCGTAAGATCGCTTGCGCTACCCGGCGCGAACGCATAACCGCTGCGTTCATGGCGAGGTAGTAGGCCAGGTCGGGGTTCTCCTCTAGGAGTCGAAGGGCCTCTTTCTCACTCAAATAGGGGTTTAAAGCTAGGTAGAGGGTCTCCTCGCGTTCGCCCCCAGGAAATTGACGGGGGAAGGCAGAGACCCGTTCTAGAAGGAGGCTTCTTCTGGCCACCCTTTGCCCGAGGTCCGGCTTTATTGCAAAACCCCAGGACATCCGCTTTTACCTTACCACACCCCTTCTCATTTTGACAACCGGGTAGCGCCCGTTTTGTAGCCCCTATCCCCCAAGCGCTCTGATAAAATACCCCTGTGGGCAAGCGGGGCTTTAGCCTCATCGATGTCTTGGTGGCCATCTCACTCTTCGCCCTTGTAGGAGGAGTCTCCCTCCTCGCCCTCTATAAGGTGGAGGGAGCTAGACGCGCTTACACGAAGGAGGCCGCTATACGCCAGGTTCTCCTTTGGTACGCTGGGCAACAAGAGGGTTCCTCCTTTTTCAGCTGGAGAACGGTGGCGTATCAGATGGATCCAGCCCGCTCTTCCCCCTCCAATCCCATCACCCCGCTCATCTCCAGCCTCTATCGCTACTACAATTCCCAAATTTCCGCCGTTTTGGACGGCGCCCCTATGGGAGTCACTTACACCGCCAGCAACGATCCGAATGGGGGGTACTTCCTAGAGACCAGAAACATTAGAATCGCCTTGCAAACCGGCGGAGCGCGCAATCCCTCCAGCGTTTTCACCTTGGGGAACGATCTCTTCAGTTACTTTGGTCAGACGCCCCCCAAGGCTTTCGTGGCCGTGCCGTGAAGACGAGGGTAAGGGGTAACTTTGAGGAACTCCGAAGGAGGTCTACGTGAGAAAATGGGGGTTCGCCACTTACATAGCGCTCACCTTTTTGGTCCTCTTGATCAGCCTGGTTTTCATGGCCACGGTAGCGGGCAGCTATGCGGTCAACATCGTTTCTTCCATCCTCGCCCGTGGCAAAGAGGCCAAGATCCTCGCTCGAATCCATAACATCGATGCCCTGAGGTCTCTCCCCTACTTCGATTACCGCATCGCATCGCTGGACCGCCGAACCACTCCCGGTCCCGTTTCTGTTCCTGGAGGGGGGTACGCCCTGACCTATCTCTGCCGGAACAAACCCCCTTATCTGGCTTACTCCTGGTTCTACGAACCCCGTATGCGCCCCCCTTCGGCTCAAGCTGGGCTTTCCGACTGTCCCCTTCTCCTGGCAAACGACTACGTGGGACAAGAGCTCCCCGCTTCGCTCCCCACAGTGGAACGGTCCACTTACTCCATATACTACTCCACGACCGCTCTAATCACGGCCATAGCTCCCCACTTGTCCAATGGGGGCCCTCCCTTGCTCGAATACGTCTTCACTCCTATCCTTGTAAAGAGCGTTTGGTCCTCCCCCGACCCTCACTACCTTTTACCCTTCTCTCCCCTTTACGCTCCTGTGCTCTCGGAGGGTAGCATCATAGACGCTCCGGGGATTCTTGTCCCAGACATCGCAGCTAGCGCCGAGTTTGGGGTCTTTCGAAGCGATGGGGGGGCGGACACTTCTGCGTCCCCCGCCACCTTCATCGCACCAATAGGCGTGCCCGAACTTGGGCCTCCCACCTCTCCCTCCAACTTTACCAGCCTTCGGTGCCCAACCGCCGCTTGCGACTCTTTGGGCTACGCTTACAGCCCCACTTCTCCGGGCCTTTCCCTCAACACCCCCCACTTATACCGGACAGCGCCAGTGAGAGGCGCCAGCGGCCCTCCCCATCAGGTCCTCCTACCACCCCAGATCTACCTCAGTTTGAATCAGGTATCCCTCACCAACAGATCGGTCCCTCCAAACCCATTCGTGGGAGGCTTTTCCTACAACATTGCGCCATCTGTCCAAAGAACCGATTACTTTGACGCTCTCACTCGCGCCATATATTCCACCTACTACCAGGAGCTGCGGGCCACTCGTTCTTTCGATTCCACGCAAGGCGAATTTACCGTCCACTTGGGGGTAGACGAAAACGACAATGACAAACAAGTTGTGCGGGTGACCGATTCAAACGGCCAGATTCTCTACGAAGAACGCTTTCCTCCCGAAGGAGCTTACACCACCCGCGTCCTGGAGTTTAGGGGGGTTAGATCCTATTACTACCCCAATATTCACATAAGGCTCTTGCAGGGGAGTTCTTTCGCGATGAACGGAAGGGTAAACTTGGACTTAGTGATAAAAGTCACAAATGCGAATGGTAGAGGAAGTGTGGCGTTGTGGGACGATCTAACCATGAAGAACCACTCTTGCGACAGCACGCCCACCTGGCGGCAGGGCGTCCCAATTCCCGCTTTTTGCCCAAGAAAACAACTTATGCTCCTCCATCTCGTAAGTGACTACCTCTACTTTTCAGACGTAAAAAACAGGATTCTGGATGGAGTGGTCCTAGTCGGGACCTATGGATTCGCCTACCCCCCAAGTGCCCTACCCCCCCGTCAAAAGATCGACATTCACATGGTAGGAGCTTGGTTTGGGGGTCGGCCCATTCACATGGTAGGAGCTTGGTTTGAGGGTTGGCCAATAATAAACGGCCCCTCTTCTTTTTCTGTCCCTAGGCTCTTCTTCACCGCTCCGGAGTTGGGACGCACCCAGCGCATTTGGCCGAAGTTGCGCTATCCCCTTCACGTCAACGCCTTGCAAGTCTTGGAGGGCAACCTCTTCTCACGATAGGAGAAGGTTGATACGCCACATGCGCCAGAGCGATCAGAATGCGCCATGGAACAGCCTTGCATCGCTCCTTGCGGGAGGCTGACTCGAGCCCCCCTCGGGCCGAAACCCCTGTGGGTCAGGGGGTTCACCCGCCCTGCTTGAGGGGCCTCTGAAGGAGCCCCTATTCCAAATGAACCGCAGAGCGAGGGACCGTCAGGGTATTGCGCCTAGAACCTAGAACCGCACCTTGACCTTACCCTCCTGGGGATCTAGGACCAAGTAGGCGTCGAAGGGCTTGCCGCTCTTGCCCTTAAGCCCTTTCACGAAGAGGCGCTCTCCTGAAAAGAGCTTGAGAGCCTCCTTGAGGGAAAGACGCTTGCCATAGGTCTCTTCCCAGACCACGTGCCCCCCCTCGCACTTCCAGCCCCTGGAGAAAGGGCGCACCTTTTCGCCGCAGAAGCAGGTGCCAACCCCTTCCCCGTTCCGCTCTTTTTCTAGGGCGCTATCGATAAAAGCCTTGACGGCCTCGTAGGAGGTGTCCTCGATCTTTTGGCCCGTTTTCCTGGCGAGACTGCGGGCGAAGGCGATCATCTTGGGTGTGGCTTCCCTCTTCACCTCTGCCATAGCTGAGGTGAGTATAGCGCTGACTCCCTCCCTGACGGCTTCGTAGGTTCCGCTGAGAAAAGCCCTGTACCCTTCTTCCCCCCGCCGTTCCCGCCAGATGTTATCGAGCTTGCGCTCCCACTCCGCCGTCATCTCGGGACTGGAAACGGCGTAGGGCCTAAGGAAGTCGATAAGCGCATGGCCCTTGGCCGTGGCAACCAGGGATTTTCCTTGCGGGAAAAGGTAGCCCCTCTCCTTTAGGGTCTCCAGAATGGCCGCCCTCGTGGCGGGCGTTCCTAGACCCAAACGCTCCATCTCTTTGAGGAGGCTCCCCTCCGTGTACCGAGGAGGCGGGGTGGTTTTCTTCTCGAGGGTCTCCAAGCCCAAAACGTGGACCCTATCCCCAGGCTCCAGGGGGACGACTCCACGCACCTCTTCCTCTTCTTCGCTTTCTCCCCCCTCTCGTTTCTTAGGCGCACCCTCCTCTCGTATCCACCCCTCTTCCAGAACCGCCCGAAAGCGGCTTAAAAAAACGCCTCCCCCCACCTGCGTCTCGGCGGTGGTTATTTCTACCAAGGCGTTTCCGGCGAAGGCGGCGAAGAACCGTTTCGCTACAAGCCAGTAAACCTTCCCCTCATCCGAAGTGGCTCCTTGAGGGAGAGGAGCGAGGGGAATAATGGCGTGGTGATCGGTGAGCTGGCTGTCATCGAACACCCTTTTGCCCGCCTTGGCTACCCCATCTAAAAGATCGCTCCGCCCTAGTTTCTCCAGGATATCCTCCACCAACCCCCGTGCGCTCCGGGGAAGGTGTCGGCTTTCCGTCCTCGGGTAGCTGATGACCTTGTACTCCTCGTAAAGCTTCTGGGCGATGTCCAGCGTCCGCTTGGCCGTCATCCCGTAGAGGGCGTTCGCCTGGCGTTGTAGGCTTGTCAGGGAGTGCAAGAGGGGCGGGGGGAGCTCTTTTCGCTCTCTCCGCAAATCGAGGACGCGCCCTTCTTTTTCGCCCTTGAGCCCTTCGTAAAGGGCCTTTCCCTCCTCCGGAGAAAAACGGCGTGCGCCCCCCGGAGCCAGCAAGAGCCCTGTGTAGGTAAAACCAGAGGGGGTTTGAAACTCGCCCCGAATCTGCGCATAGGGCTCGGGGACAAAGCGCTCGATGGCTTCCTCTCGCTCCACCACCAGGCGCAGGGTGGGGGTTTGCACTCGGCCAACGGACCACACCCCAGTCCCTCCCCCACTTCTGGCCTTAAGGGTGAGGAGGCGAGAGTAGTTGATCCCCACCACCCAGTCGGCGTGCATACGGGCTAAGGCCGCCCAGTACAAGGAGTCGAACTCGGAAGCCCGCTTAAGGTTCCCCATCTCCCGGCGCACCACCTGGGGGGTGAGGGCCTCGGCCGTCCACAGCCGGTAGGTGCGATCCCACTTGGTCCAACCCAGCTCCTTTAGGATGAGCCTGGCGATGAGTTCCCCTTCACGACCGGGATCGGTGGCGATGACTACCTCGCTCGCTTCCCGCAAGGCGCTCCGCAGGTCATCGAGGAGCTCTTTCGTTCCCGACTTCGCACGATAGCGGAAGGTCTTGGGTAGTATGGGCAAGTCCTCTAGCGTCCACTCCTTCGGGGCCAGATCATCGGCGATCTCGTAAAGGTGGCCCCAGGCGAAGCCCACCACGGTATCGCCGTTGCGGAAAAAACCACCCGTCTTACTCGCCCCCAGCGCTTTGGCGATGTCTCTAGCCACGGAAGGTTTTTCTGCGAGCACGAAGCGCACAAGCCGAGAATAACAAAGGGCGGGCCTTTGCCCGCCCTTTCTCCTTTCTTTAGCCGCTCCGCTCTTCCCCAAACCTCCTGTCTACGATCTTCCTCACAAGGACTACGAGCTCCTTGCGAGGAGGTTTCTCCTCCCGGGAGGCGAGGTCTTTGTAGATCTCCCGGAAGGCGCCGTAAATCTTCCGGGCTTTTTCCAAGGCGCCCCCGCCTCCCTCGCCCCTCTCGATGAGCGAGACGAGGGCCCGAAGCTCCCTTTCCCCCATCTTGAGCTCCTCGAGAGCCATGTAGTAGGCCTCAGGAAAGCGCTGTTTCAGCGCCATCACAGCCTTCTCCATGGCCTCTCCCGCCGGGAGGGAAGAGCCGTTCTTCCCCTCTGTTTTCACCGAGGCCTCTTCAGGGGAAGAGGTGGGGATGGGAGATGAAGGAGCTTCGGGCGAGACCTCCTTCCCCTCTCCTTTTCTTTCTCGCTCCCCTTGAGTCTGGGGGGAAGCGAGGTGGGGGGAAGCGAGGGCTTTCTCGATGGCTTCGAGAAGCTCCTTCCCTTCGGGGGCTAAGGAGAGGGTTTCCTGGATGGCCCTTCTCTTGGCTTCCTCGGGAGTCTCGCCCCAGCCGAGTCCCTCTCGGACTCGGCCCGCCAGTCGAACTCCCACCTTGCAAAGCCATTTTTGCCCTTCGTACCGGAGGTCCTGGTAGACCTCCAGCATCTCCAGGTCCATCTTGTCTTCTGGCATCTCCCCTGGCATCTCTCGTCCCCCTTCCTCTCAAAGTCTAGTTTTAACGGTCCGGGAACCGCCACTCTTGTTTTCCTCTCACGCAGACAGCTACAAACGACGCGAGACCCAAAAGGCGGCGGGAGAACCGGTCGGAGCTGCGATCCATCTTTCTCTTATCGCTTTTCTTTTTTCTTTTGGAAAAAGAGAGCGGAGGAAAAACCCGGTCGTGGCTGCAAAAGTGTGGGAATTCAGAGCGGGAGGAGAGAACGAGGAAACGCCCACGAGGCTTTTGACCCAGGGACCGAAAGAAATTTTCAGCCGAGTCGGCGCGTGGACTAACCTTTTATCGTGAAAGGGGTATCGCACGATGTGGCCACGGCGTTCCTAGCCCTCGCCGCCTACCCCGTCTACCGCCAGAACCCGGACGTGGGATTGGCCCTGGCGGGAGGGATTCTTCTAGGGGGTTTGCTCTTTTCTCCCGACCTCGATCTCGCCTACTCGAGACCATCGAAACGGTGGGGAGTCTTGCGCTCGCTTTGGGAACCCTACCGCCTTTTCCACCCGCACCGGGGAAGTTCGCACACCTATCTCTACGGCCCATTGAGTCGCCTCGGATACTTCGCCCTGATCGCCGTTTTCTTCGCCCACCTCTTTGGGCTCTTTGGTTTGTCCCTCCCTCCGCTGACCTTGGTAGGGCCAACTCCCCTGGCCTTCCTCTTGGGGTACATGCTAGGCAACTGGCTGCACCTCATCATGGATGGAATTCCTCTTCCTATTCCGGTTTTACGGTCTACGAGGTGGCGAAAAGGGGTGCGACGGGGGGATTAGCCCGTGGAAGCTAAAAGCCCCGCTCCTATCCACCTGGGAGCGGGGCACGATGCGGGGATGAATCGAGTTACTACTGGGCGGAGATGCCGTCTTGCGTTACGATCACGGTTTGCCCCTTGTTGGTCACCGTGAACTGATAGGTCGTGCTGGTGGCCGTGCCGGGGGTAAGGGTCATACCCTTGCAGGGCTTGATGGCGTTTTCGTCCAGGGCGCTCGAGGCGTTAGTGTAGGTCTGGTTATCGATGTAGTACATCTCCTCCGCCGTTGCGATCGCCTTGGCGCAAGCCACGGCCTGGGCCTTGTAGGCCCGGTTGCGGGCGCCAGTGAGGTTGGGGATGAGCACAGCCGCCAGAATGCCGATGATGGCGATCACCACCAGGAGTTCCACCAGGGTGAAACCTCCGCTGAACTTCCGCTTAGCCTTCGCTTGTCCCTTCATCTTTTCCTCCATGAGTGCGTCCCCCGAGGGGACAAGATGAGGGTACAACCTCCTCGCTGGCGAAGATAAAACAAAATTGCCTATTCCGAGGAGCTCTTTAGCGCCCAATACGCCGATTTATTTTTGAGGGTGGCGGGTATTTCACCCCTTGAGCATCTTCGGACTACCCTTGAGGGGAAAGGAGGATACATGATGAAGAAGCAGAAGCATGGGAAAGCAAAGATAGTCCTGATCACTTTGGCGTTGGCGATGGGGTGGTTCGGGTGCTTCTTGATCGCAAGGGAGCGCCCGGAGGTCGGGATCTTTCTTCTGTTCGCCAGCCTCACCTCCCTGAGCCGTGTGGCGCCCGCGGTCGCCTCTCGGGCCCTGGCCATCCTGGCCCTTGGGGTTTGGTACCTCGCTTTTCCTCAGCGAGAGGCTCAAGGGGGGGGACTGGTAATCCTGCTCCCCATTCTGACGGGGGGAAGCGCCTTTCTCACCGTTCTCCTCCTGCGGGAGATCGTTGATGCGCTCCTCGAGGGAGAAGGCGGGGAGGGGGGGAAAGAAAAGGGCGAGAGGTAGCGTCGCAAGCGGAAGCGGGGAGGATCGCCTCCCCGCTTTTTATCTCCCTCACGACACCTTCCCTTGGACCAACTGGGGGAATTGACCTCGTCCTAGGCGTCTAGGGATGGAAAAGAAACGGCGGCCAGGGGGAGTTCCACCCCTTCCCCGCCCACAAGGCGCAACGACTCCTTGGCTCGGAGCAGGAGGTTGTCCAAAAAGGGCGGGATCTTCCTTCCTTCTTCCGCCGGAAAAGTGACGAAGGCGTAGACCACGCCCTTCGCTTTCCCCTCTTGCGTCTTTCGTTCCAAAGCGAGAAAGCGCCCTTCCACCTTCTTGGCCTTCAGGGCCCCGGCGAGAACGGCCGCCCGCTCTCCGGGGCGCTGTCCACCCGCAGCGTCCAAGAGGGCCACGATGACGGCCACCTCCAGGCGGCCGTCATCGCCCAAACGAACCTTCACCTCGGGAGCGGGGGCGGGGCGCACGAACCCCCGCACTTCACCCAAAACTCGCTCCACCATCAATCCATAGGAATGTAGAAGCGAGGCGATTTCCCCGTGTAGAAGATCATCGCCCCCTCCTGGAATCGAAGAAGGCCTCACGGCTTTAGTTTACTCAAAAACCCCCTTTATCGTCACGGCGTTTTTCCAACCCCCGCTACCCCCGAGAGATTTTGTCTCCCGGAAAAACGGGCTAACCTTAGGAGGAAAGGAGGACATGAGTGGATAGGAAGGTGTCGGTAGAGACGTTGCTCCCCTCATCCCTAAGGAGCGACGGCCTGCTGCGAGAGGAAAAAAGCGTGGCTTGGCATAGGCGGCAACAACTTTCTCGCTATCGGGAGGTCATCAGGAAGAGGAAGCTTAGGCTCATCTTCGGCCGGGATGTCCTCCTAGAGGACATTCCTCTCGCCGCTAGTCCCTTCAGGCTAGAACTCCTGGTCGAGGACGATGAGGGCAAGGTGGCCATCCTCCAGGCGGGGAAGGAGGTCTTCCTCCTCTCCACTTTCGGGACCCTTCGGGCGGGAGAAGAGGTCTACCGGCGTTTCGCCCGCAACGGGGTAGTCTCCCTGAAAGGGAAAGCCCTTTACAACCTCAGGCGGAAGACCTCCTCTCGAGGACTCTGGACGGAAGTGGCTAGGAGGGGACTGGAAGAGTGGTTGCTTAGGGAGTTCCTTTCCATCGAGGAACTCCTTGGGGAGGAAGAGTGACAAAACAGGAATTGGCCAAGATCGTCAAGGACATAAATCCCCCAATTGTCTTGCAGGAGATCTTAGAGGCCCCCATCCTCACCAGGCGCTCTCCTATCGGGGGTCAAAAAGCGGCCATCAACGCCCTCTATAGCGCCTTCAAAAAGCCCCCCAAGGGGCAGAGGCCGCTCTTCATCCTCTCCGGGAAAGAGGGGGAGGGAATCGGGGTCGGGAAGACCCACATTTCGATCTCGGTGGCCATGGCTCTCCTCGAGGGAAAGGGAAGGGTCCTCGTCTTGGTCCCCCCTCACCTCACCGAGAAGTGGCGGGATGAGGTGGCGAAGGACGGGGGCATCCCCGTTCTCCCCAGGAAGGTCAGGGACATCCTGGTCCTAAAGGAAAGGGAGCCCGAGGGCGTCGAGTTCGTCATCTTCTCAAAAGATACCGCCAAGCGCCCCGTCAAGAAAGCGATCGCCCTTGCGCCCTCTCGGCTTAGCCCGACGGGTTTCGCCTGTCCCACTTGCCAGATTCCTCTCCATCCAGACACGGTACATGAAAGGTGTCCAGCTTGTGGGGAGTTTTTGCGCCAGGAGGTGGGTGGGGGGACTTTCGGAAAGGTCCTCGTCCGCTTCGCCCGAGAACTCTTCGACTTCCTCATTTTGGACGAGGGCCACGCCTACAGAAACAGGGAAACCCAGCAGACCCTCTTCGCCTCTCGCCTCATCGGCAGGATTCCCACCTTGGTGCTATCGGGAACCATCATGGGGGGTATGGCCTCCGACCTGCTCGCCCTCCTCAAGGGGGCTTACCCCCACCTGAGGGGCCTCAAGGAGAAAGAGTTCATGGAAGCCTATGGCTCCCTTGTCTCCGTGACAAAGCGGGTCTACGGCGGCAAGGGGTCCCATACTTCCAGGCCCAAGCAAGAGGAGGCCCCCGGCTTCTCCCCCAGCCTCTGGCCGCTTATCCTCGGCCAAACGGTCTTTATTGGCCTGAAGGACGTGGCCGCTCTCCCTCCATTCCACGAGAAGACCAACATCGTCCCCCTAACGGAAGAGCAAGAGGCCTTCCTCGGGGCGATAAGGGAAGTCCTCGCCTCCTCGCGCACCTCGAGGCGGGATAGCGCCATAGGGGGCTCGGCGGCTTTCTACGGCCCCGACCTTCCGGGCGTGGATCGCATCTTTTTCGAGAGCGGTGGCGAGGTGTCGGTGCCCTCCATTCCATTCGATGGGCTCCTCCCCAAGGAGGAGGCCCTCCTCACCCTGGTCAACTTCTACCGCCAACGGGGAGAGAGGATCCTCCTATTCGTTGAGGGCACGGGAGTGTGGGATGTCCAGGGCAGGCTCTACGAGCTCCTGTGGGATGACGGCCACAACCCCTTCGTCCTCACGGCCGACATCCCGCCCGCCAAGCGATACGAGGTCACCCGGAACCCGGCCGACGTCCTCATCACCAACCCCAAGCTGGTGGAGACGGGGCTGGACCTCGTGGACTACACGGTGGCCATCTTCTTTCAGCCTCCCAGGAGCCCCTTCACCCTCCGTCAGGCTACGAGACGGATTTACCGCCTAGGCCAGACCAAGGAGGTCAAGGTCCACTACTTGGCCTACGAAGGGGTCCAGGCGGGGATCTTGGCCTGGGTGGGGGAAAAGGTCCGGCAGTCCCTCCTCTTCGAGGGAGCTCTAGAGAGCCCGGCCCTGGAGGTCCTTCCCGAGGACCCCATGGAGTTAGCAGCCCGGATCCTCCGGGGCGAGGTGAAGCCCAAGGAGGTGGGGAGCGTCCTCGCACCCATGGCGGCGCCCGTCCTACCCGTCCTATCCGAGGAGCGGGTGGTGCGGATCGGCAAAAAGAAAGCGGTGTTGCTCCCCGGGCAACCCGTCCTGTTCGAGGAGATTCTCTAATGACGATCACGATCACTCTCTCTGGCCACATCCCCCCCTCTGTGGAGCGCGCTCTAAAAGCTTACCTTCAAGAGCGGGGGGTAGAGGTTAGGCGGGGAGAGGGGGCGGAAACCATCTTTGCGTTACCCGCTCCCTCCTATTCCCTTAGATCGAAACTCCCCCTCATCCGTATTTTCAACCGGAAAGGGGCGAGAAATTTCTTCCTCTTCCACCACTCGGGTCCCCGCGTGGACCCCTCCGGCCTCCCCTCCCCCTTCGACATTCCCACCTTTCGGCGTAACGTTGACCTGGGGGGAGGACTCTGGGGCATCTTCCTGCTCCTCTCCGGACACCCTCTCGTCCCCTATCTCCGTGCGCAACGCTCCGGGTCTGTCCGCCTTCCCACCGCCGAAGAGGTGGAGGGCGCTTTGCGGAGGTACTGGGAGGCTAACGGCTTCTTTCCGGTGAGAGCCCTGGCTCCGGTGCCGGAAAGCCACCGCCCCCTTCTCCTCGCGGGGGGGTTCTACCCCACCCTTCGCGTCCCCACCCCCGAAGGGGAGGCGGAAGTGGTGGTCTACCTCCAGAAGAGGTGGATCGACTACCCCACCATCTCTCAGAGCTATACCACCCCTTCGGGGGGAAGGGTAATGGTCCAGGTGGAAAAGGCCCGGAGGGTGTACGCCCCCCGGATATTCGTCAAGAGGAGCGATGGGGAAGTGGAGGAGGTGGAGGGGTGACAGAGGCCACCATCCTCATAAAACAGCCCAATGGCCACTCTTTGAGTCAGAGGGCCCTCTTTATAGGAGGGGCCCGGGACAAAGAGGGGGAGCTGGTTTTCGCTCTCCTCGCCCTTTACCCTGCCTCTCGTCAAGCCCTCCCCTCTCTCCCCTCCGCCTACTCCCCTTCGAGCAAGGTGTTGCGGTTGCAGGGGGTGGGGGACTTGGACCTGAGGGGCCTCTACGTCTGTTTCGACTTCCACAACCCGGCGGGGGACCTCGCTCGCGTCGCTTTGGGGGGGATGCGGCTCACCCCGATGCTCGCAAAGAGGTATCGGGGGTACATGATCGTTCCCCCGGGGGTTGACCTCGATGACAAACAGACATCCGGCCTTGTGGCCCGGAACCTCTCCCTCAGGCTGGGGCGTCCCATTTTTCCCTCAGACCTGAAGGAGGAGGTCCACTCCTTTCCCCTACGGGACTTGTCGGGGAAGGAGATAGGGATCGTCGTTCTCTGGTAGGTTGAGGCCCCGCCTGGAGGCGGGGCCTTTTTGTTTCTAGTAGGCCAGGAATCCGGGAGATATGCTTACAGCTTCTTCCTCAAAAGACGACCTCGTGACACAACCAGTAATATTGAGGAGACTGTGGGGATAGTCACGCCCACTAGAATCTTGCACCAAGTAAAACCCCGGAGGGTAGTTCGCCGATGCGCCTGGGGGGAGCTGAGAGGCCTGCGCCGGGACCGTTCCTCCCAACAGAGAAGAGGGCGAGTAAGTTCCGGGAGGATCGAGGAGGTACACCGTGAGAGTCTCGCTAGAGTCGTTTTTGAAGGTGCATTTGGGGCTTCGCGGGGGGATAATGAGGTCGGGTAACCAAATTGTCCCTGTGGATCTACCAGACACGATGGCCATGCCATCTGTGTAGCCGTGTGGGGAAAATTGGACCACGTTGGTGGAACCCACGGTCCCATCTGGCAGTTGGTAACTCACAGGGGTTGTGGAAACGTCGCCCGGAAAAAACGGGGTAGGTGAGTAGGTGTACCGTTTCTCCCTCCAAGAGGGGGAGTATTGGTAGGGAACGCCGGGATCGAAGAGCGGGCCAGCTGACGAACCGTCTGAGGCTCTCCACCCCCCAGGCCAAGCTCGGGCAATTAGGGTAAGGTTAGGTAGCCAACTGTAGCTAACCCCTGGCTTGCCCGGCAGGCCCCATATGTTATAAGCGCAATCAGCGCCCGAAATCGCAAAGTTAATACTTCGCCCATCTCTGTTGGGGTAGGGATCTGTGTAGTAACCGCCGCAATCGTCAGGTCCATACACGCTCGCAGAAGTGTAGAGGTGATAATCAAATACTCGGCGGTTTGGGGTTCCGAATGCGAAAGACACCCGCCCAGACGGAGTGGTGGCGAAAGCGTAAAAGTCGGGGGGCACCGCCACGGCCTGGGAAACCCGCGCCCAGTTGCCGACGCCCAGCCCCCCGCACCATCCCTGGATGTTTAGGACGATGGCTTGCCCGGCGGGAACATACCTCGGGTCAAGCGTGAAGGAGTCATTATAGTCCTGGGCGGCGCTGCACCCTGTGTAGGTATAGTAGATGGTCTTAGTCTCTCGGCGGTCAAGAACAATCGTCGTACTCCCGGTGTTGCTCACGCTCCCCCAAAGAATGGGGGTGAGCGGTTGCCCTCCCGGGACAAACCAGAGGGCAAAGCCTAGAAGAAATTGCCACGTGGGAAGGCTGCCTCGAGCCGAGAGCTCGTACCTAAAGCTAGCCCCCCTTGGATTGTCTTTGTTGTCTGTGACAATAAGTCGCCCTGCATTTAAGATGGTCCCCTGGCTCGCCCAAGCGCGGATCACAACCGGTACCTTGTAGTTGTTGCCATCGTAATACACATTCACCCGCTTTCTCTGCCCCCGGGCAAGGTTAAGCCTGTTCCCTACCAGGGGACCAAACCGTTGGGGCGGAGAGCCGTCCTGAGTCTCTACTTCGTATACTTTCCCAAAAACCAGCTGCCTTCCTGATTGATCGCTCGCCAAGACGGAAACCTTGGCCTCCGCCCGCCCGTCCAGGTCGATGGCTATTTGCTGCCTACCAAAGGTCCTGATCTCCTTCATCAGGAACCCCTTCGCCTGGGCCGTGAACCCGAGGAGGACCAGGAAGAGCCCGGACAAGAGAAAGACTCTCTCCCCCCACCGCATCCTCCCCATATTAAAGAGGAAAGGGAAAGGAGGCCTCTTTAAACACCCCTCCTCCTTCCCCCGCTTTTCCTTCGCCTTCTCTTCCCCTTTTCTTCTCACCACCCCGGCGGTAACAGGGGGACCCGCACTTCCCCCGGAGCTACCTTGTTCAGGTAGTGCCAGGCGTAGTAGTGGGCCGTGGTGGAAGGGGCGGCGTAGAGGGCGGTGAGCATGGGACCTCGCTTGCTGGTGTGGGTTCCCACCCCGAAGTCTCGGCCGTAGGGTCTCTCATCTCCGACCCTGTCGTAGGTCTCCACCTCCGCCAGGCCGAAGGCCTGGTCCAAGGCCCGGCTCTCCTCGGGGGAGAAGACGTGGAAGCCGATCTTCTCCACGGCGCAGTCTCCTCCGCTCCCCAGGCGCACGTCCGACCAGACCACCTTCCAGAGGTCCTCGTAGGGGGTGTGGTCGGGGGCGGGTTGCCAGTCGAAGCGGGCGGTGGAGCGGTAGAAGACGGCGTACCGCTCCACGCCCCGCCCCAAAGCCACGTAGGGGTTGGGGGTTTCCCTCAGGAAGACGGGGAAGGCCCGGGGCATGTCGTCCCTCGAGCCAGCGCCCTGCCCCCCTCCCCTCGGGCCCAGGTTCATGCCCACGTAGTAGCCCACCACCTTAGCCTCCCGCCCCACCGTGGTCACCAGGTGATGGGTGTAGTTGACCAAGTGACTCTGGATCCCGAGCCCCCACTCGTCCAGGTTCCTCGTGGGGTAGGGGACGTAGGGCTCCAGGGGGACGGAGCGGGGCTGGTAGGGGCCCAGCAAGAAGTAGACGTTGTGCTTCCCGTCCGGGAAGCAGACGGGGGCGGGAGGGGTGACGTGGCCCGAGGCCTCCTGGAAGACGTAGAAGTCCTCGTTGAGCGAGCGGTAGACGTTCTCGGGCTTGACCGCCTCCGCCACCACACCCCGCCTAGGGGGGACATCGTTGAGCCCTCCGTGGCCGTAGAAGATCACGGCGGGAATGTCGGTGAAGTACCCCTCGCTCATGGGGCGAGAGTCGTAGGCGTAGAGGCGCTGGAAGTCCACCGCTATGGGCGCGTCGAGGAGGTCCAACCAGTCAGGCAGGGTCAGGCGCACCTTGGGTCCCGGCAGGAGGTCGTAGCGGAAGCGCACCTTGGCGCTGTAGGTCTTCCCCCAGTCGGGCCCCCGGTACTGGGTGAGGGCGGCGTAGAGGTCCTCCAGGGCGTAGTAGGGCCCGCCCCAGAGGCTGTGCTTCGGCATACCCGGGGCGGGGTGAACGTACAGCCAGTCCTTGGGGAAGGGGGCGTCCGCCGTGGGAACCTCGATCTGCCAAACAAGCTCCAGGAAGCTCTCAGCGCTCCCGTCCTTGCCCTGAAGAAGGGGGTAGAGGTGCGCCGCAAGGGAGCCGGAATTGGCCGGGATGTGGGTGAGGTTCTCTCCGGGACGGTAGCGGACACCGTAGGCGTCCAAGACCTTCCAATCCAGGTGGGGGTCCCAGGGGAAGAGGTAGCACTTCTCGGGAGCGAACTCCGGGGGATAGCTGGTGAACCGGGGACAGTAGGCCTTGGCGTGGGGCGGGAAGGTGCGGCCCACCAGGAAGCGCATCTCGGGGAAACCGGGCAGGCGGTAGTAGCGCAAGGTGGTGCCCAAGGTCCCCTCCCCCGTGGCGGAGGCCAAGTACTCGCTCACCCGGTCCAGGTCGGTCACCGTCTCGTTGGGGCCGATGTCCTGGGGGTAGCCAACGGAGAGGGTCACGCCTTCTTTGGGGAAGAGCACGGGCCACCCATCGCTCCAGGGAGTGGGGATGAGGGGCCTCCGGGGGAAGGTCAGACGCAGCGCTTTGCACTCCAGGTTCTTGAAGGAGTCGGCCACGATGGGGTTGGAGCAGAGGGTCTCGTAGGGGGAAGGGGGAGGGGAGGAGTTGGAGTTGAGGTTGCACCCGCTAGCGCCGAGGAGGGAAACGAAAAGAAAGATTTGCAGCCAATGGCCCTTTACGAGAAGGCCTCCACCCCCGGTAAGGACCTCACCTTTGGCCTTCTGTACTCCAATCCGGCTTTTGGTCCTCATGTTCTAAGTCTAAAGGCTTGGGCTAACCTCGCGCTCCTTCGCTTTAGGGATCCCCTTAAGCGGGTGTAGAGGTCTTGCGGGAGAGGCTCGGGCCCCGGTTTGGGGTCCCGGGCTGACACCCCCCTTCTTCCAGGACCCCCCTAGGCCCGCTCAGAGGCCCCTAGAAGGCCCGCGGGAGGCGGGGGGGTACTTCCCCCTTGGCCCCGCCTACCCTCGGCCTTCTGAGGCCTTTTAGGGGCGGTTTCCTACCCCAGCACGGGCAGGGCCTCTAGCGCGAAGCGCCTGAGGGCCTCGAGGTCGGCCAGCCTCTTCTCCGGCCGCATACCTTTCCACCCCCGAGAGGGCTCCCTCCCCGCGCTCCTCTTTGCGGCGTTTATGCGGGGATTCCCTGGGATCCACCGCAACTCTATGCGGGCCGCCCCCCGCTCCAGGCCCAGGAAGGGCCTTCCCCTGCGCGAAGGGGAACTTTCACGAAGGAGGAACCCAAAAAGCGGCTTCTACTGCCTCAACCCACGCCCTGGCTACGCGTTCTATCCGGGGAGGAGTGCCGGCCCACACCCCAAGGAGCTCCACCTCCCGCACGTTGGGCCAACCCTCCTCCAGGAAAGCCAGCCGCTCCACAAGCCACCCCTCCAGGGTAGGGGCGTTCTGCCCCGGCCAGGCGGCGTGGGCCTCGAGGTGCTCCTCAGTGGGCACGGCCAGGGCCCAGTAGAGGACCCGGCCATCGGCCACCACCCGAATCTTTGGCGGGCGCATGGCCCGCACTTTTTCGGCCAGGGGTGGGGCCTTCAGGATGAGTTTCCTCCAGGGGGTCATAACTCCACCCCGTCCACGTCCTCCTCCGCCTCGCCGTCCGAGACACGGGAGCGGGAGGATGGCACCTCCCCCATTACCCCGCTCCCGGATTTAGTAGCGCCCTCCCCATTTAGTAGCAGGGGGGTGCTACTAAATGATTTGCGATAGGCATCGGGGTTTTCCCATTTAGTAGCAACAGTAGCATAGGGTGAAGAGGTTTGACTCGGTTCAGGTTCTCCGGGTAGTGGTGGCGCCTCCGGTAGGCGGTAGGCCACGGGGTTGCCCTTCCCCGGAAGGGTCACCGCTACCAGGCCGGCTTCCTCCGCTATTTCGGCCAGGTAGCGCACGGCGGTTTGGCGGTGCACGTTCACCTCCCGGATGATGGCCTCTATCAGGTCCTTTCTGGGCACCACCGCACCCCCCTGAAGCAGGGTGAGGACCACGGCCTGGGCTTTGTCCTTCCTGGGGTTCACGCTCCCCTCGGGGAGGGCGGCTTCCACCACACTCACCAGGCCGGGCTCAAAGACGAACTCCACCCCGAAGGGCTCGGGGACGGGGGCGAAAGAGTTTTTGAGCACGTCCCACCGCAGGACGTGGCGGCCCTCCACCTCCCTGGGGGGTATCCGGGTCAGGATGTGCACGCTCCGCGCTTGGGCCACCTTGGCGATGGAGCCCAATAGTCCCCTGGCCCCGGCCTGCTCCCCGTTCATGGGTTTCGGAAGATGGTCTATCACCACCACGGCCGCCCCGGTGCTCAGGGCCAGCCGGCGTAGGTGGTAGAAAACAGCCTGAACCTGGTGCGCCTTCACCACGTCCAGAGGGAAGGCCGCCATGAAAGAATCCACGATGACCAGCCCCGCCCTAGCCTCCTTCACCACCCCCTCCAGTTCGGCTAGCTCCTCCTCCCCCAGGCCGTAGGTATCCGCCGCGGGCTCGAGGACCACCAGCCGGCCCATGTCCCCGTCCGGGAAGGCGGCCTTGTGCCGCTCAATCCACCCCCGCACCGCCCGTCCGTCCCCGGTGGCCGCGTCAAAGTCCACGTAGACCGCCCCAGAGGCCCCCACCTTCCGGCCCAGAAGCTCCCCCTCGGGGCGGGTAGTCTGCCAGGCCAGGGCGGTGAGCAGGACGGTTTTCCCCTCCCCGGGGAGGGCCCCCACCACGCTTACAAACCCCTGGGGGATGAGGTCCTCCCAGGCCCAGGTGATTTCGGGGAGGGGGGTGTGGAGGTCAATCCTTTTGAGTCCCATACCCTACCTCCTCCCCCCCAGCCGGGGCTTGGGGAAGCGGAGTCTCGGTGGCTCACTCTTGTGATCCAAAACTACCAAATCGGGTTTTTGCGATGAGGAAGGGCCAGGATTTAGTAGCACCCCCCCGCTACTAAATGATTCCGGTGCTACTAAATAGCCCGGGGATTTAGTAGTTTTAGTAGCACCCCCACTACAAAATGTTTTCGCCGTCCAGGACAGCGAAAACGGGTTTTTTAGTAGCGTCCCCCTAGCATTAGACCCCCCCAGGTCCAGGGGGCTCTCCTCTCCTACCTTCAGCCCCCACCTCACCGCCTCCCGGGCTTCACGCTCAGGAAGGCCGGCCCGCATAGCGGCGGCTACCAGGACCTCTTCCGCTTCCTCCGGGGAGAGGCCGTGGGGGATAAGCCCCCCCGCGGCCACGGCGTACCGGATGAGGGTGTTGTGCCTGGTCCCCTCCACGGCGGTGGCCACGGCGTGGGCGTAGGACTGGAGTAGAGCCTGGAGTCGCCTAGGGGAGGAAGACCTCACCACCACCTCCCGAGTGGATGGCGACGGTGGCGGTGGAAGAAGCCTAAGGAGAAGGCCATCCGGTATCAGAGGGAGAGCCTCAGGCCTCACCAGAGGCAGTTCCCACGTGTAAACTCTCCCGTCAGCTAGCCGTGTGGGACTGGCCACCACGTATGCCCGCCCCATTCCTCGGATGTCCACACCCTCGAGGGCCCGGGTGGTGGCGCTCAACTTCACCCCCTCAGGCAGCCTGAGGAAGGTGTGGTAGCCACCCCTCGGAGTCCTCTGCCGGGGGGCGTTCATGAGGGCGGGAAACTCCTCCCTCAGCCTCTCCCACGCCGTGGGCTCGTCAAAGTCCAGGACCAGGACGCTTCCAGGGGCCAGGATCCCAACCCCACACTCCTGGCAGGAACGCCACCAGGCG
>QGLW01000143.1_pt1 | contig 20758 bp, 24 predicted proteins | sample 1725341 | NCBI WGS metagenome assembly QGLW01 (sample SAMN05439265, study PRJNA331180) | Hot springs metagenome, whole genome shotgun sequencing project. | isolation source: microbial mat of Apron and Channel Facies of Mammoth Hot Springs | place: USA: Wyoming, Yellowstone National Park | collected... | reverse complement strand
ATTTCATAATTCCCCAGGGATTCAACCCTGATACCGGTCTTCCTTGTGGGACAGGACCTTACAGAGTTATTGCATCAGGTGAAAATTTTGTTACTATAAAAAGATGGGGAAAATATTGGGGTGAAAGACCTTATATTGATGAAGCGAAATTTATTTTTGTTGAAAACCTGGAAGAGCGCATAAGAAAATTCATCACTGGGGAAGTCGATATTATTGATTATGTCCCTTTACAACTTTCAGACACTATAACAAAATATGGGAAACTCGTTTATACACCCGAATCTTCAGTAAGGGGTATTACTTTTAATCTTAAAACGTATCCCTTTGATCAACTCGAATTTCGCCATGCGGTTTCAATGGCCATAAACAGGGAAGAACTCATCAAGGATTACTATAAAAACCTTGCTTCATCAGCAAATCAGATATTTTCGCCAAGTATAGTAGAATATATAGGGAATCTTCCCCCTTTGGAATACGATACAGTTAAAGCAAGAAAAATCTTTCAGAAGTACAATAATCAAACCCCTTACCTTCTATATTATGGACGTGCAGTTAAACCTTTGGGGGATAGGATTGTAAGCCAACTGCAAGAGGCTGGGTTGAATGTTAGAGGTAATCCCCTCCCCTCTCCTGAATTTTGGGAGAAGGTAAAGGCTAAAAAATTTCAATTTTACCTTGCTGCTGTAGTTTTTGAGAGCCGTATAGGATTTTCACACTTGCTGAACTACTATCACAGTCCGAAGGAGGCAACATCCTTTGGAATCTCTAACAGATCTTCCTATGCTAATAGTGTTGTTGATTCTTTGGTCGAGATGGCCATGAGAACAGCAGATTCCAGAGTCAGGGTTCAAATGGTGAGTGAGGCTGTGGGCATCATAATGAGAGATATGCCCTTCTGCCCAATAACGTTCGAGCGCACTTACTTTGGAACAAAAAGAGATATTGAATGGACACCATCGATAGACGGCCGAATATATCTTAGTAGAATAAAACGGAAATGAAATACCGTTCAATAAGGGTAAAATTGCTTTCATCCTTTGGTATAACCTTTTCTGTTATTTATGCCCTGCTGATCTCGATTTTGTTCCTATTGGCAAGTAGATTTTTTAGTCAAAATATGAAAAGAAATGCCCTTTCCTTTGTGAAGTTAACCTTTAAAGAGGTTTCCGAAACTTATCTTGATTATTATTCTACAAATCCCTTACGATTTTATGAAAAAATCAACCTCGTTTTAAATTCTATACCGGATTTATCTAAAATCGTTATTTTTGATTCACTTGGAAATATGGTCTTCTCAACCACCCAATTGTTTTCCAAGGAGAGGGAAAATGAAGACTTGCCCCTATCACCGCGCCTTGTTAAAAGCTTTGAAATCAAAGATAAACTGGACAAAGAATATTATGTTCTCGTTCCTGTTCTAAACGAAACCGGGCGAAATATCCATAGCATCCTATATAGTTTTTCACGGGAAAAGGAATTTCAATTTAGAAGATTCATCGCTATTTTTGGATTATTTATCTACTCTATATTGTTCTTGATCACTCTACTAATCGATAATCTCCTGATGGGGCAGTTTGTAAGTAACATTGAGAAATTAAAACAGATCGCCGAGTCCGTGCAAAGCGGTAATTATTCGGTCAGAGCTTTTATAAATTCAGGCGATGAAATCATGTACCTTTCCGATACGATGAATTCCATGCTTGAATCGATTAACACCTATATTTATAATTTAAAAGCGATGGTTGAAGAGCTCGAGGCAAGGGATAGGGCTCGCGATGAAATATTAGCAAATATTTCACATGAACTGAGGACTCCTCTCACAGTGAGTAAGGGTTATGTAGAACTTTTGCTTTCAGGAAATATGGGACCTTTGTCCGAAGAGCAATTGAGGGCTCTTGAGATTATCTCCAGAAATTTAAATAGACTCGAAGAGGAAACAAAAAAACTGCTATATAGTTCTAAAATGGCAATCGAAAATATAAAGATCAACCTCTCAAGAATCGATATAGAAAAAGTGTTTGCAGAAGTGAAAGAAAACTTTCATAATGAGATCAAGAAAAAAAACCTGAGGTTAATTAATGAATTTGAAGCTAAGGAAGTTTGTGCTGATTATGATCAGTTGCGTTCAATCATCGAAAATTTGATATCTAACGCCATAAAATTTACGCCTGATGGCGGTCTAATAGAAGTAAAAACCACTTCTGAAAAGATTGGAGATAAAGGTTACTTCAAAATAAGTTTATTTAACACAAGCTCTAAGATCCCAGAATCGGACTTAAATAAGATATTTGAGCCCTTCTACCAGGTAAATCACGGGACTAAAAAGGAAAAAAGTGGCGTTGGACTTGGGCTATACATTGTAAAAAGAGCCGTTGAACTCCACAAAGGATTTGTTAGAGCTTTAAATAGCGAGAATGGCGTTAAATTTGAGGTCTATTTACCATTAATGGAGGCCTGTGATGAAGAAGATTCTGGTGGTTGATGACGAACCCGATATTCTTGAATTGATCAAAGATATCCTAAAGAGCAAATACGAGGTATACACTGCTAAAAATGTAAAAGAGGCAGTTTCTACTCTCGAGAAGGTAAAAATTGACCTTATAATACTTGACATTATGATGCCCCAAATTGATGGATGGGATTTTCTTTGGATGATAAGAGGTAGCGAAAAATACCGAGAGATCCCAGTTATAATTGTAACCGCAAGGGCTGATGCAGAAGATAAGCTCATTGGCTTGAAAGAAGGCGTCAAGGACTACATTGTAAAGCCTTTTTTGCCGAATGAGCTTATAAACAGAGTTGAGGAAATTCTGAAAGAAAGGGCAAAATGAACCCTAAGTTAAATGTGGATCTGAACGTAGAATATTTGAAGCTAAAAAGTGCCCTCTATGATCATGTGAATGGTTTGCCATTGATTGATCTTTTTTACAAAGATATATCAAAAATTTTGGATCGAAGGCTTCCTGTAGCCTTTTATTACATCACCATACTAAATGGGGAAGAACTGGAAAAGATATTAACCTTTCAGCATTTCGATCAACTTCTTTATGAAGCTGCTTCTAAATTAAGGCTTCTTTTAAGCAAAATTGGAATCGAAGAGTACATCCTAGCCTCTCTATCACCGGGAGGTGAAGCCCTTGCCCTCCTTGTATACGATACAAAAGGTCAAATAAGGATTGATAAAGAGTTTTTGGAGAGGAATAGAGAAATAATAAGAGAGGAGTTGCAACAGAGGCTTAATAATTACATCAGGAGGGAAAAACTAAATGCTCCAAATCCCATTGTTTTGGTCATTGAAAGGATAATAGAATCTGCGCCAACTATAAGGAGTGAAAGGCAAATTGCAAGAGAAATAGATAAATTAAAATATGAGGCTAGAAAAATTTTGGAAAGAGAAGATTACGACAAGAGGTCTGCTCTTGTTAGGATGATTGAGCAAAGGGACATTAGTTTTGTTTTCCAACCTATTGTAAATGTTAAGGAAAAACTGATATTTGGCTTTGAAGCCCTTGCGAGGGGGGCTCTGGGTTCGGGATACAATGAACCGGAAGCACTTTTTGCTTTGGCAGAAAGTCTTAACTTATTAAAAGATCTGGAAAAGGTTTGTGCTTTAAATGCCATCGATATGTTTTTTAATTTTGCCCAGAAAAGTAAGAAGTTGGATAATAAAAGGCTCTTTATTAATCTTTCACCACCATCTTTTACGGTGCTTTTGTCAGATGAATTTTTGGATAAGATAAATAATTACAAAATTTCTCCAAACTTTGTAGTCATAGAGTTGACAGAAAAATTCTTATCATACAGCTCAGAAGAGAACGAGGCTTATTTTGATATCCTTAAGAGGGTAGTAAAACAATTGGGGTTTGAGATCGCTGTAGATGATGTTGGTACAGGATATTCTACCCTTGAAAGGGTGGCTTCCCTGAATCCAAATTACATTAAATATGACAGAGTTTTATTTAAAAACATACATAAAGATCCGGTGAAACAGGAACTTTTGAAAACAATTTTTGATTTTTCAAAAAAGATAAACTCTAAGTTAATCGTAGAAGGCGTGGAAAATAACGAAGACTATGAATTTGCTTTGAAACTTGGAATCGAATTTATGCAGGGTTTCCTATTCGGTAGGCCCTTAAAGTTTGGCTAAAAAGGAGGATTTTATGGTTTCAAAACACATCATTAACTTTGTGCTCGTGTTTTTACTTCCCTCTTTGCTCATGTGGGCGATCATTCTAATATCCTACCTTAAGGAGGATACCAATGAATAGCCTCGTAGTTTTAATAGTTTTTATTATCTACCTTGTTGTTCTCCTTGTCATAGGGTACATTGCAGATCTCAAGTATTCGAAAAAATTTGAAGATTTTATTGCAGCAGGTAAAGGCTTAGGTGCTCTCGTGACCGCGATTTCTGCCTCAGCTTCCGCTGAAAGTGCCTGGGTAATGCTTGGCCTTTCAGGTTATGGTTATATTCACGGGATGAAAGCCTTCTGGGCTGCTCTTGGTTGCCTTCTCGGCTATTTTCTGAGCGCCGTCCTGGTTATCAAGAAATTGCGCAAAGAATCTGGTGAACTGGGTTCTTATACCGTTTCTGACTTCCTTGCTGATAAGGTTGGTGATAATACTTTTTTGATAAGAGGAATTGCCTCGGTGATCATAATCATCTTTTTTACCTCCTATGTGATAGCTCAGTTTGTGGGTTCGGGAAAAACTATGGATAGTATGGGGATAGCCTCTTATAAAATTGGCGTACTTATAGGGGGAATCATCGTAGGTGCTTATGTTCTTATGGGTGGGTATGCATCAGTATGCTGGACAGATTTGCTACAAGGCCTTTTAATGACTGCCTTGTTTACAATTCTTCCAATTTGGGGCATCATTAAAGCGGGCGGCTTTTCAGGGCTTGCTTCAAAACTTTATGGCACCGGGCTGGGTAATCCTTGGATAGATAATACAGGGCACTTTGCTTTGGGATTTATTATCGGCGAACTCGGCATTTCCTTAGGATATACAGGAATGCCGCATTACGTTGTAAGATATATAACAGTAAAAAATGTAAAAGAGGCTAAAAAGGCTGCTCTGATAGCCTTCACTTGGGGCATAATAACCTTTTTCGGATCTGTTATAATTGGTATCATCGCAAGGGCCTTAATTCCCAATTTAAGTGATCCCGAACAGGCAATGCCTACTTTTGTAAGAATATATACACATCCTATAATAGCCGGTATAGCCCTTTCTGCGATTATTGCCGCCATTATGTCCACTGCAGATTCTCAATTAATGTACAGTGCAACAGCCTTTGTTAACGACCTTTTGAAAAAATCTCTGGAGAAACGCGGAATTAAGCTGGAAGACAAAAAGATGGTCCTAATTATCCGAATTATAATTGCTTTAATTGCAGTTATAGCGATTGTTTTTGCACTTCTAAAGGTCCAATTTATCTACCGATATGTACTCGATTATGCCTGGTGTGCCCTTGGTGCTTCCTTTGGGCCAGCCATCTTACTGGCATTGCATTATAAGAAGTTTAATAAATGGGGCGTGGTCACCTCCTTAGTTTCTGGCTCGCTTTTGACCTATCTGTGGGGCCTATTTAAGCTTTCTAATTACATTAAGATTTACAACCTCGTCCCCATCTTTTTCGTAACGCTATTTCTTGCCTGGCTCGTATCTGAATTGACGAGTAACGCGAGAAAGAGCTGAAACTCAAGGAATCTAATTCTGCGGCATTTATAGTATTGCTAAGAGTTTGATTTTGCTAAAGTTGGAGATTTAACACTGTAAAATCTGCAAAAATACAAAAAGAAGCAAGTCTTCGAGAAAGCGAAGTTTATCAAGGTTGGCGCCTTTCAAGACTTTATTTTGAGAAGGGTTTGAGCCATTAAGGTTCACGTCCGAAGCTTCTATTATTCTCTCTTTAATTTTTAAATGCGTTGGTTTGTAGAATTGGTTCCATTCTAAGCTTTTTATTGTGTTCTTAAAGGGGGCGCTTATTTACTTTGTGACATGAATTGAAGTTTGTATTGTGATGTATACCTTTGCTGGGACTTTCAACAAGAATATGACAACTTTAACAAGGAATTAATCACTTTTGATTACCCTCAGATACCCTGAGGCGATTTCGCTGTAAGGAGTTTGAGGGTAATTTTTTATCAGTTCGTTTAATAGATTTATGCATTCATCCTTGTTGTAACTTTTAAATCTTTTGACCATCAGGAAAGCACCGTGGAACAATAAAAGGGTGTCACTCATGGTGTCAAGAAGTTTTTTGCAAGTTTGGAAACCTACATCTTTTTGAGACAGGTTATCAAGGAGCTTCAAATAATTTAGAAAATCACTTGTATTTCCTTCTGACTTTTTAGGTGATTGGCTTTTAATAGGATATGCAAAATAAAATCTCAAGTAGTATTCTGCAAGCCTTTTTACCTCATCGGAGCTCCTATACCTCGTCAGGATCTCCTTTATAAGGAGGATGTCATTTTTTAAAAGGCTGTCCGATTCAAAAAAGGCAACGTTTAAAAGGCTATCGCCCTTTCCAAAATCCAGATTTCTAAAAGAGAGAAGGCTGTTCTTAAAATTTTCACTGTAGAGAATAAATATTAGGCCTACTATGTATATCATTAAAGCTCTAGCTCGTTCTTGATTGATCGCATTGCTTCAAGGCAAATTTCTAAAAATTCTTCAAGAGAGAGTCCAAGGGATTCAATGCTTTTCATTTGCTCGCGGGAAGCACCCGCTGCAAATCTTTTTTCTTTGAATCTCTTTAGCATAAAATCTAAATCGAGACCATCCAGTGATTTTGAAGGATGCATTAGAGCGCATGCTACGATAAATCCTGTTGTGGGATCAACAGCGTATATGGCTTTCTCAATATTCTTATCTAAAGGCTTTTTATTGCAATGGGCCAAAATGGCATCGAAGATAATCTGGTTATCAAGTCCTTTGTCTTTTAAAATTTCTAAGCTAATGTAACCATGGCGCTCCGGATTGTCAACGGTTTTTTCATAATCAATGTCGTGTAAAAGGCCGGCAAGTTCCCAGAGATTTTCATCTTCGTTGAATTTTCTTGCAAGGGCTTTCATGCAAGCCCCTGTAGCGAGCATATGTTTAATAAGATTTTTCTTACTTATGTATTCCTCGATCCACTTTATCGCCTCATCTCTTGAAATCACGTTCATTTCCCCGCGCCTCCTTTAAGATCTTTTCAACATCCTTTTCCAACACTTTCAATTTATTGTACTCCTCTGCACTCTTTGATTCCTTGAAATAAAGTTCTAAATAGGCTTTTAAAATCTGAATATTCTCTCTTTTAGTCTCCTTTAACTTTGTGCTAATGGAGTCAAGGTAAGGGATAATTCTTGTTTTTACCGATTCCTCAGCCTGAGCATTAATGTATTGCAGCTGGTGTATAGATGCTGAATTTTTAGTTAAAGAATCATAAAAGGCTAAAAAGTCTTTGACCCTTAAAAGGGCTTTTTGATATTCATTATCTCTTGGTCTGGTACAGCTGTCTACAATAATAACTAAAAACAGAAACACGCAAAGGTATTTCAACATTTTAACGCTTCAATGACACTCCTTAATTCCACATGAGGTTTAACATCATGGACCCTAATAATATCAACGCCTCTCATTATAAGATAGGCGCTCACCCCAAGAGTACCGTAAAGCCGCTCCTCAGGCGGAATATTGCCTAATAACATCCCGATCATCGATTTCCTCGAATGTCCTACAAGCAGTGGGAATCCAATTTTTTTGAACTCGTCGATATTTTTTAGGATTTCCAGATTGTGTTCTAAAGTTTTACCAAAGCCAATACCAGGGTCAATGATCATTTTATCCCTTGGGATGCCTTTAGATAAAGCGTAATTCAATTGCTTAATAAGGAACTCCCTTATTTCTCCAACTACATCTAGATAAGTGGGATTTAACTGCATATTTTTGGGAGTGCCTTTGATGTGCATGATGATCACATAAGCGCCGTATTTTCTTGCAACATCAACCATTTTTTCATCGGCAGTTAGCCCCGAAATGTCATTGATAATGGAGACACCTTGTTTACATGCTTCCTCCGCAACCCGGGATTTATAGGTGTCAATGGATATAGGAATTGGAAATCCTTTTAACTTCTCGATTACAGGGATTACCCTATCCAGTTCTTCCTGTAAAGTTACAGGATCAGCGCCGGGCCGTGTTGATTCGCCTCCTATGTCGATTATGTCTGCTCCTTCTTTTAGTATCTCCTCTGCTCTCTTTACCGCTAATTCAGTGAGGTTATACCTTCCTCCGTCGTAAAAGGAGTCAGGCGTTACATTCAAAATGCCCATTATTAAAGTCCTGACACCGAATTCAATTTTCATATTCAACCTTAACTCAAGTGTGTTAATTTTAAAAGTTTTGCTGCGGATAATAAAATTACTTTACATTTTAGTTGTGTTAGGGTGTCGCTAAGAAAAGTGGAAAATCAGTTGAGATCATAGGGCTATTTGGCAATTTCGTAGCTCGGGAGTATAATAATTAGAAAAGTGAATTTTTTATACGAGTTCGGTTATAAAGTTGCCGATTTCCTCACATTCTTAAGACTAATATTTGTTTTTCTTATGCTGTCACTTATTCCCGAAGGGGAGTCATCCCTTGATACCTTTATGATTTTTGTTTTTGGGTCTTGGTTAACGGATATCCTTGATGGATTTTTTGCCCGTAAGAGTAAAAGGCTTGGTTATCTTGGTAAGTGGGACGGATGGGTGGATAGTGCTTTTTATGTAACTACCCTTTTGTATAGTACTTCATTAGGGCTATACTCCTTCAGGTTATTCTTCATTATTCTTGTGATCAATTTCTTAGCGGTTTTCCTTACCAAAAACCTGGAAGTTAACCAGGCTTTTCACTTCCTTTACATCCTTCTTGGTTTTAGAGCCCTTTACATAATAGACAGAGGCTGGTTTATTCGGGTTCTTATATGGACATTAGTAGTCATTGTTTTAAAGTGGTCTCGGCTTAAAGAACAGATAAAGATTTTCATCAATAGCTGGAAAAATCTACTCTTTGGAAAAAAGAGCCCTTCTCATTGACTCTAAATATTTTGGCTCAGTTCTATGGAACTCCGCAGCGGTTCCTGCAAAGGAAAGTCCTCGATGTTTTAAAATCCCTTCGTAAAACTTTTTCCAGTCTGAAATCCGGGATGAATGATGGTCAATAATTAAATTTTTTATTCCGCATATGTCAATAAGGTGCTCAAGTCTCTTTAAAGATTCAATAAACCATTTGTTCTTTAACACTGAACCTTTTAAATACAGTGGAAATCCATCGAAAATAAGGGTCGAAATCTGCCTTCTCTTCAAAAAGCCAAATAACGAATCCTCTATTACCCCGGAAATGTCGGATGTGTGAAATACACTTTCGTCGTCTTCTCTAATGTAAACTCCAATAACCTTTATATCCTCTCTCCCATAACCGTGAGACAAGGCAGGGGTAAATTGAATTTCAGTCTCTCCAAACCGGAAGCTTTTGCCGTCAGCAGGTATTATTGATTTTGGACTTTTTAATTCCTCTATGAACTTTTCAGCTCTCCGCCTCTGCATTGTGTTTATATTTGAAAAATCCTTCACAAGGAGAATCTTGTCTTCATAAAGATAGGCATTACGGTAGTGGTGATGATCGTAATGGTAGTGAGTTATAATGGCGATATCTGATTCTTTTAAGTGTTCATTTATTTTTTGCCAACATTCCCAGAGGGATTCGACTTCAAGCCTGTGAGGCGGCAAATTGAATCTATCCGGCCCCAATGCGCAACCGGGGTCTATTATGATCTTAACGTCCTTTGTCTTCACGAAGGTGCAGAACGATCTAACACCGAAAATCTCCGTTGCAAGAATTCTAATGTCCATAACTATATTTTAAATCAAAATTGTTATAGATGCGAACAATTTGTTGTATAATTTCGTCTAACAGTATGAAGGTTTTATGAATGGGTTTCTTGAATTATTGAAATCGGCGTGGTTAAATTTTAATAGCAATAAACTCCGTTCCCTTCTCACAACGTTGGGAGTTGTTGTGGGTGTCTCAACGGTTATCGCTATGGTTTCAGTAATCGATGGGATTAACAGGTATGTCTATAAAGTGCTTGGAGGTTTGGGAACTTCAACGGTATATGTTCAGAAATATAAATGGATTCTTACTGGCAGATTAACCCCGGAAGAGTTAAGAAAGCTTATGAATACACAGGATTTAACCATTGAGGATGCTAAAGCCATAAGGAGTTTAGATGAGGTCGAACTCGTCTCCGCTGTTCAGCCTGTAAGGGGTGTCACTGCAAGGTATAGGGAAAGAACAGTTGATGCAGACCCATCCGGGGTTGAGCCGGATTACTTAGCTATTACAGGTTACGAGTTAGCCTCAGGAAGGCCATTCATCGAGAATGACGTGCTCTATAAAACTAACAATGTGATCATTGGCGATTTTATTAAGCAAAGGCTCTTTCCCGATGAGGATCCCGTCGGCAAAGAAATATGGATTGATCGATATAAGTTCACCGTCATAGGTGTTTTAAAACCAAAGGGACAACTCCTTGGACAAAATATGGATAATGTTTTATTAATACCTATCACAACAGCAACAAAATATTTTCCTGTGCGTGGCAGATTCGGTCCTTACAGAATATTCCGAAGTCTTCAAATCGTTGCAAAAATTAGGGATGACGTTCCACTTGAAAAAGGGATGAGCGCCATTGAAAGTCTCATGAGGGCGAGAAGGGGTATAAGGTTTACGGAGGACAATAACTTCTTCCTTAACACTTCAGAGATGCTGATTTCAGCCTATAAGCAGATAACAGGTGGAATATTTATCGCAATGGTTACGATTGCTTCAATGGCTCTGATTGTAGGTGGTATTGGAATTATGAATATTATGCTGGTTTCGTTTACAGAGAGGACAAGAGAAATCGGGGTGAGGAAGGCGGTTGGCGCAACACCTAAAGACATAATGCTCTTGTTCCTCATAGAGGCTATTTTATTAACCACCATAGGGGGACTTATTGGCGTTGTACTTGGGTTCATTTTTGGTAAGGTTGTTTCCTTACTTACCCCTCTACCCGCTTCTATACCCCTATGGAGTGTAATTGTGGGGTTAGGTTTTTCATCAGCTGTGGGTTTATTTTTTGGTATTTATCCTGCAAGGAAAGCCTCAAAACTCAATCCTGTTGAGGCTTTAAGGTACGAATAAAAAGGGTGGAATTATGAAGAATCTACTACGGATAATATATGAACCTGAAAAGGTTTTTGAAGAGGAGCAAAAGCCCTGGACTCCGCTCATTGTCGGCTTGCTTATTAGCATTCTGTTTTTCATCGCAATACAAATATTTCTAAAACAGGAAATTCTCTCAGGCGCTTTAGAACGCATTGCAGAGCTTCCTGAGGAGCAACAGTCGCGGGCACTTAAGATATTGTACTCCCCGAGACGTGTCATCATTGGATCAGCCTCAATTCTTATTGTTTATCCAATAAAAATTGCATTGCTTGCGCTGATTTACAACATTGCTGCTCCCATTCTTGGAGGGGAATTGCCATACTTTAAAGCCTTTTTTAATTTTCTCTTTCTCCCGTTACATATCCTCCCTTTCTGCTATAATCAAACTCCCTGTTGCGATTGTAACAAGAAATCCTTTTGTAAGAACTGACTTGGGCATATTTTTCTCTGATAAGACAAATTATATAGATTATTGCCAGGTTGTGAGTGTGGGCTCCCCATTATTATTTTTTTATCTTTTTTGGCGAAAGGGATATGTTGATAAATGGGAATTATTTTATCAAGTATGAAAGGTGGGAAGAGGGCGATTTCTTCTTTTATATTCGGGATGAGGGATTTCAGTTTTTCAAAGGGTGTGTTTCCATCCATTTTTCATAAGCCCTTCCTTTCCTTATCCTTGTCATCCTCGCATTGAGGGGTTTTAAAATTTTTTCCTGGATATGCTTAACCTTCCTCACTGACATTCCTCCCCACTCCTCCCTTCTGTTTTCCTCGGTGAATTCTTCGGGCGCCTTGAAAGGTCTGAAAGAGAACCCCCTTCCTTAGCTCTCCTCAACCACTTCCTAACCACATTCCTTGATGTCCCCCACAACCTCGCTGTCTCGGAAATACTCCCTGTCCTCTTGTAAGTCTCAATTAACTTTTCCCTTGCACCTTCTTTGTTCATCTTGTATAATTCCCTGTAAGGAAGGAGCAAGGGGGTGGCTGTCTGCTCTTTAATCATGACGGTCACCTCCTTCATTTATTTTTTGCTCCTTATCTTCCTCTCTAACTCCTTGAAACTCCTTATTCCCATTGACCTCAAGGCACTCTCTATAACAAAAAAGGCAGCCTCTTTATCCAATTTTATACCTTCTAACTCAAATCTCCACCCCCCTCCCCCTGGTAAAAATGTCCGTGTGTGTCTACATCAAACCTTGACTTTTAATTAAAAATGGTGTAAAATAATAAATTATCAAAATTAAAATCTTGAAAGACAAAAGGTGTGGAATGATAAAATTATTAAAAAATAGAGAATCCCGGCAGTTCAGCCAGAGTTGGTATATACGAAATACTTCGTCTATGAACAAGTTAGGCGAAATGACGATTTCAAAATGAGAAAAGAAATTGAATCTATAAAAACGAATAACACTGAACAATTAACCCTAAAAAATTTAGAAGCATTGCCAATGAATCGTCGCTCGGTGATTTTAAACAAGGAAAAATTTATTCAAACTTTAGTTGAGATTAGTATGTTACAGGATTTAACTTCTCTTAAAAGTAGAATAATTGTGCTAAAAGATATCATAACTAATCACAAGAACGATAAAGAAGGAATATCAAATATAGATGTTAACGGAGATACAGTCTCTTTACGGCGAGATGTTCTAATTTCTGAACTGAACCAGATTTTAGAATCGCAGACACTTGAGAGAGCAAAATATTACCTAAAAAGATTGAAAAACGGAGTTCAAAAAGTTAAAACGAGTAAGGTTAATGATATAAACCTCTCAAGATGGAAAGAATATGATGAGATAATTACTGATAGCCTTTGGATTTTAGATAAAAGAGATACATCAGGAGCACATCTTGGCTGGTATTGGGGAAATTTCATTCCACAGATTCCGCATCAGATGATGTTAAGATATACCAAAAAAGGAGATTGGTTCATAGATACTTTTTTAGGAAGTGGAACTACCTTAATTGAATGCAAGAGGTTGGGAAGGAATGGAATAGGGATAGAATTAAATCAAGAGGTGGCACAAAAATGAGAGCACATGTGTTTATAACTGACAAGGACACCTTCCCAGTTGTTAGAGACAATAGTTTCTGGGGTGTAGGAATTAAAGGAATTCCCAATTCGCTTGATAAAATAATCGAAGAAAACTTGCGGAATAAGAAAAAACCATACTTTGGAATGATAGGGGATATTTTAGGTACACGAATTGGTGATATAGTTTTTTTATATGAACGACAAGTAGGTTTTCATGGTATATATAAAGTTATTAGCGAGCCATTCTTTGATCCAACACCAATTGGTTGTGTTGGTGGAACCTGGCCAATAAGAATTGAGATTGAATGTTCAAACTATTTTCCTCAACCAGTTCCAGAAGATTATTTGTTTTCAACAAAAGAATATGAATCAAAATTTTGGGGATGGTTTTATAGAAAAATACAAGGAGCGAGGGGTATAAATACAATTAATCCAGAGGCGGCTGAAGCACTTTTTGAGTTGCTTGTGAAAATTAATGGTAATTCTATAAACAAACCATCACAAATTAAACAATATCCTTCAAACAATAAGAATCCAATTTACCTTCCATTAGACGAGGATGGGAAAGTGAAATTAGAAGTTATTTTGAGAGCATGGCTAATTGCAAATCTTGATGATAAAAATCGAGAGGATTTAAGAGAAATTTTCGGTCCTGTTGAAGATTTAGAATGGTTTGCCAACAATGTCCCATATCATGTCACAAGAAAAAATATTGATATTCTTTGTTACCATAAAAAATAAATTATACAGGTTTTCCATTGAGATACAAATTTAGTGTTGTAGAACTAAAACGGGATATAGCGAATGATATGGATGTTTCACAAGTTATTGAATATTCCAAATGGGTGGCAGGAAGGCTTGCTGGAAGCGAAATTGAGACTGTTCAACCAATTTGATAGCTTTTGATTTTAATAAAAGGGCTAAATTAAAGGCTAAAAATAGTGATTTTAGTGAGAGGGGAATTAGATTTGTGAAGTACAAAGTTAAAAATGGCGATATTTTGTTTGAGGTAGTAGAAATATGAAAATACTGAGACAGAATGATAAAGTTGTGGTTTTTCATAAAATCGATGAGGAAGGAAATCATTCCTATTACTTTTATGATGGGAAAAGGAAAATAGAGTTAGATTGGGGAGAAACTGGACTTATTCCAAACAGTGGCGATAGTTTCCCGCATCCAGATAGAGACATAGACTTAATTTTGGATGATATCTTATGGGCGGAAGATGATCCAAAAGATCCCTGAGCCGTATGAAGTGTTACTCTGAAGGTGTACCAGAGTGGGAAGCATTAGACAAATTACCTGTTTATGCAACAGAAATACAATGGAGTTTGATTTATAGAAAATTGAAAGGAAAAAGAGGTTGCACCCCTTTACTTCCTTGGGAAGCGCAAAGATTGATGGATATGATAAGAAATAAAAATAAAGGGAGGCCAATTGCGAAGGCTCAATTTACTGGTGGTTTCGATTGGGATATAACTAACAGAAGAATAATAACAATTCAAAATCGACAGAGTTATCCCTACACAAGAAATTTCAATTTCAATGTATTAGCAGAAATCTGTGAGTTACAAAACCTAAGAAGAGCATATGAAGTCCATCTTCAATTATATTTTACAGAAAATATCGGTATTGATTCAAGATTAGATCCTATTGTTGGGAGAAATGTCATTTGGTTTGGAAATGAAGTAGCTTGTGGCGTTGGGATGCAGAAAATAGATATTTTGACTATTTGTCAAAATGATGAAAAAAAAGAATATAGAATAATAGAATTAAAATATAAACCTATCCAACCAGATATTATTGACCAGATAGAATACTATGTAAATTGGGCATCTCAGAATTCAGGAAGGCATCTGGATGGTGCATTTGATTGGAATATACAACCTGTAATTGTTGCCCCGCCTCATAATTCAACGAACTGGCAATCTGTTGTTAATACCTTCAGAAATTATAATCAGAAACGAATTTCATTACCTATCCTTTATTTTGAATTTAATATTGACTGTGGAAGAACTATCATTTTTCAACAAAAGAATTATTAAGGAACATGAACTTGCCACTTCATATAACAGCAAATAAAAGGCTTCGCTACGCTTCGCCCAAATTGCCTTCGGCAACTTCTTTTATTCGCAAAATGTTAGATAAAATGTCTTGCACTAACATTAAGAAGGAGGAACAAACTATGGTAAAACCTGTTTGGAAGTCAGTAGGTAGCTTTATTGCAATTTTATTACTATCTGTTGTATGTTGTACTAATAAAAATCTCGTGACTCCCTCTGAAAACCCATTAGTGTCCTGGAACTCCGTAAACGATTTTGTATATCAACTGCAGAATATAGACCTAACAGCAATTGGAAACACAAAGTTTGATCTGGTTATAATAGATTATTCTCAGGACGGAAGTGATGAGAGTAGATTTACTGCTGAACAGATTAATGCGCTTAAAAATAGCCCGGGTGGTCCTAAACTTGTACTAGCGTATATGAGTATCGGTGAGGCAGAGAACTACCGATGGTATTGGGATAATAACTGGGATGCGGATAATGATGGTAATCCTGATCCAGGAGCCCCTTCCTGGCTCGGTCCTTCAAATCCTGATTGGCCAGGGAATTATAAGGTTAAATACTGGGAGAGCGGTTGGCAATCTATCATATATAGTTATCTTGATAAAATCATTGAAGCGGGTTTTGATGGGGTTTACCTTGATATTATTGATGCCTATGAATATTGGGGACCAGGCGGAGAGATTGGTTTAAATTGAGAAACTGCTGAGCAAGAGATGGTTGATTTTGTGAAGGCTATTGCAAACTATGCACGGGTAACTAAAGGCAAAAAAAACTTTGGTGTTTTTCCTCAAAACGGAGAAGGTTTATCAACTCATTCCGACTACCTTCAAGTTGTCAATGGCATAGGTAAAGAAGATACATGGTATAACGACAACACACCTCAACCATCTTCATATACTAATGAGGTCATTTCTAATCTTGATGTTTTCAAACAGGCTGGAAAACTTGTTCTGGTAATAGATTACGTGACACAACAAAATTTAATAGATGATTTCTATTCAAAAGCTATCGCAAAAGGATATGTACCTTATGCAACCGTGAGGGATTTAGATAGGCTTACAATAAATCCTGGTCATGAACCTGATTAATTATGATAGCGGAATTTCGCCTAACACAGCATAAAAAGTTGATGCCTTATGGCACCCACCCAAATCCTTCACTTTCGCTCAGCACTTCTTTTATCCCGATACCGTTAAATAAATTGTACTGTACATAGCGAGTGCTATTGGAAATGCAGATTTCTCTATAAGCAAGAATGAAATTACTTACCAGAATCCCCCTGCTCCAATTTTGTCCCCCCAATATGGGTCCACTCTTTCTTTAAGTACCAGCATACTTGCCACAAATAACCTCTTTAGAGTGGTGGGTTCTTATTTCGATTTCAAAAATAGCACTTTGTCTCAAGAAGATGCAAAGCTCCAGTTCTTGCTGAATTTAAAAACCTTGTATTTAACCACTCTAAAGTTGAAAAAGACCGTGGAAGCTTATGAGAAAGCGTTAGAGAGAAGCAAACTTTATTACGAACTTATTGTAGAACGGTATAAACTGGGAATGGTGTCCAAAACTGACTCTCTCAAGGGTGAAATAGAAATAAAAAACGCGGAGATAAATCTTCTAAATGCACAGAATGCCTATCAGAAAAGCCTCGAACAGCTAAAATCTTTGCTCGGTCTAAAGGACGATAGCTTTATTATTTTAGCGGATTACGAACCATCCCTGGAAAGCTTCCGGGTTAGAGAGAGAGGATTTTACGTAGAGAATGCATTGAAAAACAATCTTACAGTCAAAACCCTTTCGGCAATTATGAATTCAAGTCGAGTTAATTTGTTGTATTCAACTCTTTCCTTCGTCCCTCAGATCTCCTTCGGAAAGACCTGGTATTACAGCGGTAAGGATTTGCCCAAAAGCCTCGAAGATTATAGTGAAAAAGAGCAGTGGACAATACAGGCCTATATAAACCTTGTGAATTATCCCTTTGCTGTAGCTCAGAAGTCACAGCTTGAAAGGGCTTATACCTATAGGTATAAGAAGACAATACTGGATATAACAGCAAAGGTTAAGAGTGCCTACGAAGACCTCCTTTACAACGCAAAAACCTTTGAACTTGCAAGATTAAGGCTTGAACAGGCTAAGGCAGCCTATTCTCTTGCAAGTGAACAATACAAAGAGGGTTTAATTTCCCTTTTGCAATTGATGGATGCAGAGACAAGTTATCTGCAAAGTGAAGTTGGTCTTATAGAAGCAAAATACAATTATTTAATAGCAATTGAAAACTTATCATATCTTACAGGAATGGAGGTTGGTAAATGAAAGCAAAAAGAATAGTTATTATTGCTGCAGTAATCACTGTGCTGGGAATCATAGTTGCTGCTAATATTATAAAAGCGGGCAAAAATACACCTACTGTTGAAGCTCAAATTGTAACAAGAGGACGAATTCAGGAAGTTGTCCGGGCAGATGGTGAAATTAAAGCAGAAAAACAGGTAGATATCGGGTCTGATATAATGGGAAGGATTGAGAAGATTTAAGTTAAATTAGGCGATTACGTGAAAAAGGGGGATACCCTTTGCCTTATTGATAGGCAGTCTTACGAAGCAAAGGTCAACAGTTTAAAAATGAGTTTGAATGATTTACAAAATAAACTTGACAAAGCCCAAAAGGATTTTGAACGGATTAAGAGTCTACATGATAAGGGACTTGTAGCCGAAACAGATTATGAAAACTCCAGACTTCAGCTCGAAAGTTTGAAGTCCCAATATCAATCGACCTATTACTCTTTAAAAGACGCCGAATATCAGCTAAGTAAGACAGTTATTACATCCCCAATTACTGGAAAAGTGGTAAGCTTAAACAAAGAAGCAGGTGAAATAGTAGTGATGGGAACCGTTAACAATCCTGCAACCGTTATTATGACGATTGCTGAACTTTCAAAAATGAAGGTCAATGCCTATGTGGATGAGTCAGAAATTGTTAAAGTGAGAGAGGGGCAACCCGTCAATATAAATGTTACTGCTTACCCTGATAAAAACTTTAAAGGAATTGTGCGGGCAATATCCGCCGCTCCTTATCAAGGGACCACTACATCTTCCGCAACCGGTGGAGTCCAGTATTCTGTTGAAATTGCTATAGTAGATACTGGAATATTGTACCCTGGAATGACCGCAACCTGTGAAATAATCACAAACAGAAGGGATTCAGTCCTTAAAGTACCTGTTCAGGCTCTTGGAAAAGAAAAAACTGGAGAAGATTATCTATTCGTAATAAGAGGTGGAAAAGTTTATAAAACCCCTGTTAAACTCGGAATAATAGCATCTAACGAAGCGGAGATTGTAGAAGGACTTGCCGAAGGAGATACCATTGCCACGGGGCCTTACACTGTTTTGCGCACTTTAAAAGATGGCCAAAAAGTTAAATTTGAAATAAGGAAAAAGTCTTTTGAAGGTAAAAAATCTGGAAGAAGATTCGAGAGAAGACCATGAAACCTTTAATAGAGCTAATTGACATTAAAAAAACCTATTTTCTTGATGAAGTGCCCGTTGAAGTTTTACGGGGTATTTCTTTGGAAATAAAGGAAGGGGAATATATTTCCATAATGGGACCGTCTGGTTCTGGTAAATCCACTTTGATGCATATAATTGGATGTCTTGATACCCCTACTTCGGGAATATATAATTTCGAAGGTGTTCCAGTCCATACCCTCGATGAGGACAAACTGGCTGAAATAAGAAAAAGAAAGGTTGGATTTGTATTTCAGAACTTCAATTTGCTACCCAGATTTACTGCCGTTGAGAATGTCGAACTTCCAATGATATACGCAAAAGTTCCGCCGGCCGAAAGAAGGGCCAGAGACATAAAATTGTTAGAAAGATTAGGTATAGGCCACAGGATTAATCACAAGCCCACAGAACTCTCAGGGGGCGAAAGGCAAAGGGTTGCTATTGCGAGGGCCTTAGCTAATGACCCCAAAATAATCCTTGCTGATGAGCCAACGGGAAACCTTGATTCAGTATCTGCTTCTGAAATTCTGAATATTTTTGACGAATTACATAAAGATGGAAGAACAATCGTAGTTGTAACCCACGACTTTGAAGTGGCAAAGAGGGCCCAAAAAATCGTAAGAATCCGTGACGGATTAATCGTGAAGGATTGATTCATTAAATTAAAAAGCCTTTAAAAAGAGAGATTCACATTTCAAATTAGATGGACTAAGTTTTATTCTTATTCCAATTAGTTGTCAGATTGAACTTTTATGTGAAGCACTGGGGCTTGGGATTCGTGGGAATACGTACTCTATCAAAATTAAGTTTACTTAAACGATCTTTTACTTTTGTTTTGATATCCATTTTAGGCTTTTTTCTTGTTGTAAGCCCTGTCGAGCTACTTTTGTAACCTAATTTTATTACCTTTATATTATACCTCAAACTTACTTACCTACTTTTCCCTTTTAGCTTACACCCCGACTCTTAACACCCTGCCCACCACCTTCATCTGCGTCGATTTTGAAGAGTAAAAGGAATGCAATATGATCTCCGTTTTATTGTTTTTCATGAAGCAATCCCATTTCGAACAGATTAATTTTGAGGAACTCCAAAATATTGACTTATCAGTTTTTCTCCGCTATTATTATGTAAAAGGAGAAAGACTATGCCTGAAGATTATCAGGAGGAACAGCAGCAACAAAGGATTGAGCCCGATTTATCAGCGGTGTATACCGGTACTGAGGCGCTGGAAAAGGCGCCCGAAATTTATGGTGTAGAAACGGGCATTGAGGGGCTTGACGATCTATTTTATATAGTTGAATCCAGAAAGAATCGGCTGGAAAAGAAGTCTTTAAAAGGTATACCTGCTTACTCGGTAATGAATATCACAGGGGTTTCGGACACAGGAAAATCGCTTATGGTTGAGCAATTTACGGTATACAGAGCAAGCAAGGGCGACAAAGTGGCCTTCATAACAGTAGAATCTCCGGCAAATTTTGTTGTTGCCTCCCTGAAATTAAGGGCTATGGCAATGGGGTTGAATTTTGACCAGTTTCAAGATAACATAATATTGATTGATGCTGCCTCTTCTACTCGAATCAGAGAGAACATACCTGACTTACTTGCAACTCTAACCTACGTTATAAAGACTTATAAAGTTAAGTTCACTGTTGTAGATTCAATTACCGGACTCTTTGAGAATAAGGAAATGATGGCTCGTGCAGTGGTGAGAAGAATGTATAACTACATGAAAAAGTGGTATCAAACTGCCCTTTTTGTATCGCAGAAAAGAAGTGGACATGAGGAACTGACAGCTGAGGCAGCTGGGGGATATGCGGTGGGGCACATAGTGGATGGGACGATGGTGCTGGCAAAGGAATTAGTGGATTCGGGTTATAAGGCACGGTTATTTAGAAAACCATTGGGGGATATTGTTA
>QGLW01000141.1_pt1 | contig 20823 bp, 18 predicted proteins | sample 1725341 | NCBI WGS metagenome assembly QGLW01 (sample SAMN05439265, study PRJNA331180) | Hot springs metagenome, whole genome shotgun sequencing project. | isolation source: microbial mat of Apron and Channel Facies of Mammoth Hot Springs | place: USA: Wyoming, Yellowstone National Park | collected... | reverse complement strand
GGCGGGGCGGGGAGGCCTTCACCCTCCACCTGGGCCTGGCCCAAAGGGTGCCCGAGCCCGAGGCCCTCACCCCCCGGCACTTCTTTGACCTGGCCAGCCTCACCAAGCCCCTCTTCACCCTCAAGGAGGTTCTGAAGGCGGTGGAAGAGGGGCTTCTGGACCTGGACGACCCCCTTTCCCAGCACCTGCCCGAGCTTCTTTGGCTCAAGGACCACCCCTTGAAGGGGGTGAGCCTGAGGGCTCTTCTGGCCCACACCTCGGGCCTGCCCGCCTGGGAGGCCCTCTACGCCCTGGGCGAGGGGGAGGCTCTGAAGCAACGCCTTCTCCAGTACCCCTGGCCCCTGGGGGAGCCCACCTATTCCGACATCGGCTACATGCTCTTGGGCCTGGTCCTGGAGCGGGTGCGGGGAAAGCCCCTGGCGGCGTTCCCCTTGCCCGAGGGGTTTTCCTTCCGCCCTCCTCGGGAGCTTGCCGTGGCCACGGAGGCCTGCCCCTGGCGGGGCCGGGTTTTGAAGGGGGAGGTCCACGACGAAAACGCCTACGCCCTGGGGGGCGCCGCCGGACACGCCGGGCTCTTCGGGACCCTGGAAGGGGTCTTGGGGGAGTTGAGGGCCATCCTGGAGGGGTCCTGGCTTTCCCCGGCGGCCATGGAGGAGATACTAAGGCCCCACGGGGATCGCCTCCTTTCCTGGGAGAGGAAGCGGCCCGGGTGGTGGGGTGGGAGCCTGGCCTCGGAGAGGGCCTTCGGCCATACGGGCTTCACCGGGGTGGCGGTTTTGGTGGAGCCGGAGCGGGGTTACGCCTGGGCCCTTCTCACCAACGCCGTCCACCCCACCCGCCACCGCCCCTCCCTGCACCCCCTGCGCCGGGCGGTGGGCAACAGCGTGGCCGCGGAGGTGGGACCGTGACGGAGGTGGCGGCCAAGCGCTACCAGGACCTGGACCTCTGGCCTCTGGAGGAGGTCCTCGAGGCCCTTTACGAGGCCCAGCTCAGGGCCCTTTCCGCCCTGAAGGGGGCCCTTCCCGCCCTCAAGGAGGCGGTTTTGGCCGCCGCTTTGCGGCTGGAGAAGGGAGGGGTCTTGGCCTACGCCGGGGCCGGGACCTCGGGGAGGCTGGCGGTGCTGGACGGGGTGGAGCTGTGGCCCACCTTCGGCTTCGCCCGGGTGCGCTTCTTCCTGGCGGGGGGCCTTTCGGCGCTGCATGAGGCCCAGGAGGGGGCCGAGGACCGCTACGAGGAGGGCCTGGCCCAAGGGGGAGAGCTGGGCCCCTTGGATGTGCTGGTGGCCGTGGCCGCCAGCGGCCAGACCCCCTACACCCTGGGGGTCCTGCGGGGGGCCAAGGCCCAGGGGGCCCTCACCGTGGCCTTGGCCAACAACCCGGGCGCGCCGCTCCTCTTGGAGGCCCACCACCCGGTCCTCCTAGACACGGGGCCCGAGCCCATCGCCGGGAGCACCCGGCTTGGGGCGGGCACGGCCCAGAAGGCGGCCTTAAACCTCTTTTCCACCGCCCTCATGGTGCGGCTGGGCCGGGTCTACGGCAACCGCATGCTGAGGATGCGGGCCACCAACCGCAAGCTGAAGGAGCGGGGGGCGAGGATGCTTAAGGAGCTTTTCGGTCTCGGGGAGGAGGAGGCCCTGGCCTTTCTGGAGGGGGCGGAAGACCCCGCCCTGGCCCTCCTCCTCGCCCTGGGCGTGGAGGAGGAAGGGGCCCGGGCCCTTCTGGAAAAGGGCGTGCGGGCCGCCCTGAAGGAGGTGGGGAGGTGAGGCTTTTGGCCTTGGCCCTTGGATTAGGCATGGCGGCGGCCCAGGCGGGCAACTTCATGGTGGTGAGTTTTAGGGGCGAGGCCGTCCCCTACGAGCTTCTGAAGAAGGTGCGGCCCGCCGGGGTCATCCTCTACCCCTCCAACCTGCGCCAAGACCCCCAGGGCCTGGTGCGCCGCCTCAAGGCCTTTGACCCCAACCTCCTCCTCCTGGTGGACCAGGAGGGCGGCCCCTTCACCTCCTACCGGGAAGGGGTGGTGCGCTTCCCCGCCGCCATGACCCTGGGGGCGGCCGGGGACCCGGTTTTGGCCGAGCGGGTGGGGCAGGCCCTGGGGTGCCAGGTGCGCCGCCTGGGGGCTGACGTCAACCTGGCCCCCGTCCTGGACGTCAACGTGAACCCCGAGAACCCCATCATCGGCATCCGGTCCTTCGGCGCCGACCCCGAGCTGGTAGCCCAGATGGGCTTGGCCTTCGCCAAAGGGGTTCTGCGCTCCGGGGCCACGCCGGTGGGCAAGCACTTCCCCGGCCACGGCGACACGGCCACCGACTCCCACCTGGACCTGCCCCGGGTGGATAAGCCCCTCGAGGCCCTGGAGCGGGTGGAGCTTTACCCTTTCCGCCGCTACGTGGAGGCGGGGATGCCGGCCCTCATGTCCGCCCACATCCTCTTCCCGGCCCTGGACCCCAAGCTTCCCGCCACCCTGTCCAGGCCCATCCTCACCGCCCTCCTGCGCCAGCGCCTGGGCTTCCAGGGGGCCATCCTCACCGACGACATGGCCATGGGGGCCATCAAGCGCCACTTTGGGGCCGGGGAGGCCGCCTTGAAGGCGGTGCAGGCCGGGGCCGACCTCCTCCTTCTGGAGCCCGACGAGAAGGCCATCCTGGAGGTCCACGACCGCCTGACCCGGGCCCTGGGGAAGGAGATTCCCAAGGAGCGGGCCCAGGCCGCCAAGCGCCGGGCCCTCTCCCTCCTCGCCAAAAAAGGGGAGTGCCCCTTCACCCAAAGCGAGGAGGAGGCCTTGGCCCTCGAGGCCGCCAGGCGGGGCGTGGTGCGCCTATTCGGCGACCTTCCCATCCGGGGCCCCGGGACCCTGGTGGTGGGCTTGAGGCTCAGCGACCGCTACGGGGCGGAGCCCACCCTGGCGGACCTGGCGGGGCGTTTCCTGCCGGGAAGCCGGGGCCTGAACCTCAGCGAAGACCCCTCGGGGGGGGAGGTGGCCCAGGCGGTGGCCGCCGCCCAGGGGGCGGAGCGCATCGTCCTCACCACCTTCCACTGGCTTGGGGGCTTCAAGGAGGGGCAAAAGGCCCTCTACCGGGCTCTAGCCGCCCTGGGTAGGCCCCTTTACGTGGTGGCCCTGGGCAACCCCGACGACCTCCGCTTCCTGCCGGGGAGGCCCGCGGGCTACCTGGCCACGCACGGCTACCGCGCGGTCCAGGTGCGGGCCGCGTTGGAAGCCCTGGCGGGGGTCTTCACCCCCACCGGGCAATGGGTTTTTGGAGGTGAGCCATGAGAAAGGTGTTGGTGGCGCTTTTGGCGGTTTTGGGGTTGGCCTCGGCCCAGAAGCTGGTCCTGGCCAGCTGGGGGAGCCAGGAGGAGATCCAGGCTTACCAGCAGGTCCTCCGGGTCTTCCAGGAGAAGAACCCGGGGATCCGGGTGGAGTACATCAACATCCCCTCCAACGAGTACCTGGCCAAGATCACCGCCATGATGGCGGCGGGAAGCCCGCCCGATGTCTTCTTCATCAACAACATTGACTTTCCCGGCCTGGCCTCGAGGGGAGTCTTGAAGCCCCTGGACCCCTTCATCCAGCGGGACAAGTACCCCACGGGGGACATCTTCCCGGGCATCCTGAAGGCCTTCCAGTGGGGCGGAGCCCAGTACGGCCTGCCCAGGGACGTCTCCAACCTTGTGGTCTTCTACAACCGCAACCTGCTGAGGAAGGCCGGCCTGCCCGATCCCAAGCCCGACTGGACCTGGGACGACTTCCTGCGCTACGCCAAGGCCCTCACCGTGGAGAAGGACGGCAAGCGGGTGCAGTGGGGCGTGTCCTTCCAGACCTTCTACCTCTTCTGGGAGCCCTGGGTGTGGTCGGCGGGTGGGCGCTTCTACAGCCCCGACCACAGCAAGTTCCTGCTGAATAGCCCTCCTTCCGTAGAAGGACTTCAGTTCTACCTGGACCTCCGCTACAAGCACCACGTGGCCCCCACCCCGGAGGAGGCCCAGGACCGGGGGGCTTTCACCATGTTCCTGAACGGGCAGACGGGGATGATCGTGGACGGGCGCTGGCGGGTGCCCACCCTGAAGGCCCGGGCCAAGTTTGACTTTGACGTGGTGCCCTTCCCCAGGGGTAAGGCGGGGAGCATCGTGGACATTGACGGCTCCGGCTGGGTCATGGCGGCGGGCACCAGGAACCCGGAGGCCGCCTGGAAGCTTCTCTCCTTCCTGGCGGGACCCGAGGCCAGCCAGATCTTCACCAAGACGGGGCTCATCATCCCCGCCCGGGGCGTGGACGTGAAAAACGTGGAGAAGAGCATCCAGAACCTCAAGGACTTCTTCGTGCCCCCGCCTCCCAGGAGCCAGCACTTCTTCTTGACCGTCAACAAGACCGCCCGGCCCACGGAGACCTTTGAGCGCTGGAACCAGGCCCTCCAGCTCATCAACAAGGCCCTGGAGCCCGTATGGCAGGGCAAGGCCGAGCTGAAGGCGGCCCTGGACGGCGTGGCCCCCCAGGTGCAGAAGATCCTGGACGAGGTCCAGGCGGAGCGCAAGAAGCGCTAGCCTTTAGGCCGGGAGGCCCGCCGTGCGCCTCTACGCCCGCTTTCCCCTCCTCTTCCTCCTACCCTCTTTGGCGGGCTTCCTGGCCTTCAACCTGGGGCCCATCCTCACCAGCCTTGTCCTCTCCTTCGTGGAGTACGATGGCCTCAGGCCCCTCACCCTGGAGACCATCCGGGAGAACTGGGTGGGCCTGGCCAGCTACCGCCGCCTCCTCGAGGACCCCGTCTTCCACAAGGCTTTCTGGAACACGCTCTTTTACGTGGGGGTGGCCGTTCCCCTGGAGATCGTTCTGGCCCTGCTCCTGGCCTTGGGCCTGAACCGTCCCTGGCGGGGGGTGAAGGTCCTCCGCACCCTCTACCTCCTGCCCACGGTGACCAGCGTGGTGGCTGTGGGCCTCCTCTGGCGCTGGGTTCTGAACCCCACCGTGGGGCCCGTCAACCTCTTCCTCCGCTTCATCGGGGAGAAGCTGGTCGCCCTCTGGCAGGCCTTTGGGGCCGCGCTCCCGCCGGGGCTTGTTTGGCTGGCCAAGGAGGGGCCGGGGTGGCTCTCCGACCCCAACTGGGCCATGTGGGGGGTGATTCTGGCCTCGGTCTGGGCGGGGGTGGGCATGCGCATGCTGATCTTTCTGGCGGGGCTTCAGAACATCAACAAGGAATATCTGGAAGCGGCTAGCCTGGACGGGGCCAACACCCTGCAACGGTTTTTCTACGTGGTTCTGCCGCTCCTTTCCCCCACGGTCTTCCTCAACACCCTTCTCGCCATGATCGGGAGCTTCCAGGTCTTCGGCCTCATCTACACCATGACCGGGGGCGGCCCCCTGGACAGCACCAACGTCCTCATGCTCTACCTCTACCGGAAGGCCTTCGGCACCTTCCCCTTTGAAATGGGGTACGCCTCGGCCATCGCCTGGGTGCTCTTCCTCATCCTCTTCGCCCTCACCTACCTGCAGTGGGTTCTCAGGCGGCGCTGGGTTCTGGAGGAAACGTGAAGCTTCTGGCCCGGCTATGGGACGGCGTGGTCTTTCTCCTCCTCCTCCTGGGGGGGATCACCATGCTGGTCCCCTTCTTCTGGATGGTGTCCACAAGCTTGAAGGCCCCGGGCGCGGTCTTTGATCTGCCCGTGGAGGTCTGGCCCAGGGAGCTCCACTTTGAGAACTACCAGCGGGTTCTCACCAGCGTTCCCTTCGCCCGCTGGTACCTGAACTCCCTGATCGTGGCCCTGGGCCTGACCTTCTTGAACCTGACCAGCGGGGCCATGGCCGGCTACGCCTTCGCCCGCTTCCGCTTCCGGGGCCAGGGGGCGCTCTTCCTCCTCTTCCTGGCCACCCTGATGATCCCCGTCCACGTCCTCATCATCCCCCTCTTCATACTTATGCGGAACCTGGGCTGGGTGGACACCTACTACGCCCTCATCCTGCCCGGGCTCTTTGACGCCTTCGCCATCTTCCTCATGCGCCAGCACTTCCTCCAGCTTCCTAAGGAGCTGGAGGAGGCGGCCATCGTGGATGGGGCTACCCCCTGGCAGGTCTACTGGCGGATCGCCTTGCCCCTGGCGGCCCCGGCCCTGGCCACCCTGGGCACCTTCACCTTCCTGGCCGGCTGGAACAGCTTTCTCTGGCCGCTGATCGTCACCAACTCCTTGGAGATGCGCACTCTCACCGTGGGGCTCGCCGTCTTTCAGGGCCAGTTTTCCACGGAGTGGACGGTCCTCATGGCGGGCCTCACCCTGGGCACAGTGCCCCCTATCCTGGTCTTCCTGTTGGCCCAGCGGTACTTCATCCAGGGGCTCACCCTGGGGAGCTTGAAGGGGTGAGCCGCATAACCTTACAATGGGCGGGAGGTGATGCCCATGAAGCGTCTTGTATCAGTCCTTCTGGCTTTGGTTTTTCTACCGGTTTTGGCCCAGGACCGCACCCAGGTCCTGGTCTACGGCGGTGACTTCACCGACCTCATCACCCTGGACCCCCAGGTGGTCTACGAGTTCTCGGGGGTCATGATCGCCGACAACCTCTACGAGACCCTGGTGCGCTTTGAGGGCAACGACCTCTCTACCCTGCGCCCGGGCCTGGCGGAAAGCTGGAAGGTGGACCGTGGCAAGGATGCCTGGATACTCACCTTCAAGCTGCGCCAGGGAAGCCGCTTCTCCTCCGGGAGGGAGGTGACGGCCAAAGACGTGGTCTACACCTTTGAACGGGCCTTGGCCCTGAAGGGACCTGGCTCCTTCCTCCTTACGGACATCGCCCAGCTGAAGCCCGGGGCGGTGAAGGCGCTGGACGCTTACACGGTGGAGATGAGGATTCCCAAAACGGCCTCCCCTCAGTCTTTCCTGTCCATCCTCACCTTCACCATCGGCGGCATTGTGGACTCCGAGGAGGTGCAGAAGCAGGCTAAGGGCGGGGACTACGGCAAGGATTTCTTGAGCCAGAACTCTGCCGGTTCCGGCCCTTACCGGCTCGTGCGCTGGGACCGGGGAAGCCAGGTGATCCTGGAGGCTAACCCCTATGCCCGGGTCAAGCCCAAGATTCCCAGGGTCATCCTCCGTTACATCCAGGAGCCTGCGGTCCTGCGTACCGCTTTGGAGTCGGGAGAGGTGGACATCGCCGAGGGGCTTACGCCCGAGGCCCTCAAGGCCCTGGAGGGCAACCCCCGCTTCAAGGTGGTGCGGGCGGAAACCCTGCGCCTCCAGTACCTGGGCATGAACATGAAGCCGGGGAGCCCCTTCGCCAACCCCAAGGTGAGGGAAGCCGTGCGGTGGGCCGTCAACCAGGACGAGCTCATCCGGGACCTCCTTCGGGGCAACGCCATCAAGATCCAGACCTTTATCCCCAAGGGCCTTCTCGGTTACAACCCCGTAACCCCTTATAAGTACGATCCCGGGCGGGCCAGGCGCCTTTTGGCGGAAGCAGGGTACCCCCAGGGGCTAGAGTTTGAGCTTCTGGCCAGTACCGGCATCTGCGGGGGTGGGGTGCCCTGCGCCGACGTGGCCGCCAAGCTCCAGGCGGACATGGCCAAGGCGGGCTTGAGGGCCAGGATTCGCACCATCGCCAACGCCGAGCTTCTCAACACCTACCGGGCCCAGAGCCACCAGATGGTCCTGGCGGGCTGGAGCCCGGACTTCCCCGACCCCGACGGTAACGCTACCCCCTGGGCCGACTACGAGGCCCGTTCCTTGGCCTGGCGCAACAGCTACAGGGACGAGGTGGCCGCCAAGCTAGCCCGGCAGGCGGCTTTGGAACCCGATCCTGAAAAGCGGAAGGCCCTGTACAAGGTGCTGACGGAGAAGGTGTTGAGGGAAGGGCCTTACGTGGTCCTCTACCAGCCAGCGCAACCCATCGGCCTATCGGCTAAAGTGGAGGGCTTCATCAAGAACCCCATGATGTCCTCTCCTCTCTGGCTGGTCAGCAAGCAGCCGTGAGGGCGGCTTTGGCCAAGCCCTTGGTTGTGGGCCAAGGGTCCCCGTTATGGCGGCTTACCTGCTGAGGCGCTTGGCCTATGCCCTGCTGGTGGGGCTGGGGATCACCGCCATCACCTTCTTCATCTCCCAGGTGATCCCCATAGACCCCGCAGCGGCAGCCTTGGGGGAAAACGCCCGGGAGGAGCAGATCCGGGAGTTCCGGGAGCGGTATGGCCTGGACAAGCCCATCCTGGTCCAGTACGGCCTCTACCTGCAGAGGCTTCTCCGGCTGGATCTAGGCCGCTCTTTGCGCACGGGACGGCCGGTGGCCGAGGATTTGAAGGAGTTTTTCCCGGCTACCTTGGAGCTGGCCTTGGCCGCCTTCCTGGTGGCCCTGGCCCTCGGCCTGCCTGCGGGGATCTGGGCCGCCCTTCGGCAGAACCGTCCCCCGGACCTCCTGGTGCGGTTTCTGGCCCTGCTTCTGGGCTCCACGCCAGTCTTTTTCCTGGCCATACTCCTTTTGGACCTCCTCCACAGGAGGTTAGGGCTCTTGCCAGGCCCGGGGCGGCTTGACCCCTTCCTGATCCCGCCCCCGGTGGTTACCGGTATCACCACCCTGGACGCCCTCCTTGCTGGGGACTGGGCGGCCTTAAAGGACGCCCTGGCCCACCTGGTCCTGCCTGCCTTCGTTTTGGGGTCGGCTTCGGCCGCCCTTTTGGCCCGTATGGTCCGGGCAGCCATGTTGGAGGTACTCTTTCAGGACTACATCCGCACGGCCTGGGCCAAGGGCTTGCCGGAGAGGTTGGTGGTATTTCGGCACGCCCTGAAGAACGCCGCCCTTCCTGTCCTCACCCTGCTTGGGGGTCTATTGGGGGGGCTTCTCTCGGGAGCCGTCCTTACGGAGACCATCTTTTCCTGGCCAGGCCTGGGCCGGTACGTGACCCAATCCGCCACTAGCCTGGACTTTCCTGCGGTGATGGGGGTGACGCTCCTGGTGGGCTTGGTCTATTCCCTTCTGAACCTGCTGGTGGACCTCCTGTATGCTCTTTTAGACCCGAGGATCCGCTATGCCTAAGCCCCTTCGCCGCTTTCTCCGCAACCCCGGGGCTTTGGTGGGGCTGGGCCTTTTTCTCTTTTTGGCCCTGGTGGCCCTGCTTGGCCCGGCCTTCGTGGGGGATCCCCTAGCCCAGAACCTCCCTGGACGCCTCCAGCCCCCGGGCCCGGACCACGCCCTGGGCACGGATCAGTTGGGCCGGGACGTTCTGGCCAGGGTGGTCCACGGCGCGAGGACTAGCCTTGGCGTGGGGTTTGGGGTCGTCCTCCTGGCCAGCTTCCTGGGGGTGGCTGTGGGCCTCCTGGCCGGTGGGCTTGGCGGCTTCTGGGACAACCTCCTTATGAGGGTAACGGACATCTTCTTCGCCTTTCCCACCCTTATCCTGGCCATGGCCATCGCCGCCGCGTTGGGGCCCAACCTGGTCAACACGGTGATCGCCGTGGCCCTGGTGTCCTGGCCCATATACGCTCGGCTGGTGCGGGCCCAGGCCCTGGCCCTACGGGAAAGGGAGTTCGTGGAGGCAGCCCGCGCCCTGGGGGCGGGGTGGGGGAGGATCCTTCTTAAGCATCTTTTGCCCAACAGCCTCACTCCGGTCCTTGTCCAGGCCAGCTACGAGGTGGGGGCTGCCATCCTCACGGCGGCCGGGCTTTCCTTCATCGGCTTTGGGGCCCAGCCGCCCACTCCCGAATGGGGGGCCATGGTGGCCGAGACCCGGAACTACATGGCCGAGGCCCCCTGGGCAGCCACCGCGCCGGCGGTGGCCATCCTCCTCACGGTTCTGGCCTTTAACCTCATTGGGGACGGCCTGCGGGACGCTTTGGACCCTCGAGGGCACTAACCATGCTGAACTCGGACTTTCTTTCGGCTTTGCGGGAGGCGGCGAGGGCCTACCCGACGCCTTTTTACGCTTACGACTGGACTGCGATCAAGAAGCGAGTCGAGGCCTTTAGGGAAGCCTTCCCTCTGGCCAGGCCCTTCTTCGCCCTCAAGGCCAACCCCCGCCTGGGGCTTTTGCGCAGGCTGAAGGCCATGGGCTACGGGGCGGAAGCGGTGTCCTTGGGGGAGGTTTTGCGGGCCTACCGGGCGGGCTTTTCCCCGGAGGAGGTGGTCTGGAACGGGCCGGTGAAGACCCCGGAAGCCCTCGAGGCCCTCCGGGGCCGGGAGCCTTTGGTGGTCCTGGACTCGGAGGCGGACTTAAGGCGGGTGGCGGCCCTTCTGCCCGGGGCCAGGGTCCTCATCCGGGTGAACCCGGACCTCCCCGTGGCCACCCACCCCCACCTGGCCACGGGGAAGGGGGAGAGCCAGTTTGGGGTCCTCCCCGAGGCGGTACCCCGGTTAATGGGCTTGGCCCAGGCCCTGGGGCTTCACTTCCTGGGGCTTCACCTGCACCTGGGCTCCAAGCTGGAAAGGGTGGAGGACTTTTTAGAGGGGCACCAGGTCCTGGAAGGGCTTTACCGGGCGGTGGGGCCGGTAGAGGTCCTGGACCTGGGGGGCGGGTTTGGCCTGGGGCTTCCTCTCTCCCCCCTCAGGGAGCCCATGGAGGCCCTGGCCCGGCTCTACGGGGCCAAGGTCTACCTAGAGCCCGGGCGGTACCTGGTGGCGGAGGCGGGGGTTTTGGTGGCCCGCATCTGGGGGATCAAGGAAACCCGCAGGCGCTACCTCCTCTTGGATGCCGGGATGACCAGCCTCCTGCGCCCCGCCCTCTACGGGGCCCGCCACCCGGTGGTGCCCCTTTACGGGGGCGGGGAGGAAGAGGTCTACGACCTGGCGGGGCCCGCTTGCGAATCCGGGGACGTGCTGGCCCGGGAGGTGCGGCTTCCCAGGCCCAGGGAAGGGGATGCCTTGGCCATCCTCGAGGCCGGGGCCTACGGGTCCAGCATGGCCCTCACCTACCTGGACACCCCGAGGCCCCTGGAGCTCCTCTGGACGGGGGAGGGGTGGGAGGTCCTCAGGCCCAGGGAGTCCTTGGAAAAACTTTTGGGAGAGGAAGGGTAGGGGTTAGCTCCTTCCCAGCCATAGGTGGCCATCATCCTTTTCTATACCTCGGAAAGCGCCACCTGGGTTCTGCTAAACGCAGCCAAAATACCGTGGCACCCCTATGGGAACAGGGAGATGGCTTGGACAGGCGAAACCCACCCCATGGCGCTCACCGGACCCGGATGGCAAGCACCAGGTCGTTGAGCCCCTCACGGTAGGCGGTGCGAGTGGCCAGCTGGACGTAGTAGCGGGGGTCACTGGGGAAGTCGGGGTCGGCGATGCTCAAGTGGAGGCGGTACCTTCCGGACTGGGCCGGGGCCTGGACCGTGTAGGTGTACACCCGTTCCTCTCCCGGCGGAGGCCCGTGGAAGGCCCCATCCAGGGTCCGCTCCACCCTAAGCCCGTCTCCCTCCCGCAGGAACAGCAGGTTGAGCGCCTTGGGGTTGTACATCCCCCCAAACCCCTGGTTCCCTAGGTACAGGGTGAGGCGCAAGGTACCCCCCGGCCCCACCGTCCCCCGGTCCACCTCCACCCGCCTTAGGTGGAGCCGGTACCCCAGATCCCTCTTGAGGGCCTCCAGAAGCGTCCCCCCGCCAAAGGGCTTGGAGGCCAGCCAGTTCATGAAGCCGGGATGGTAGTGGATGTTGAGGTTGTTGAAGCGGAAGCGCCGGAACTCCCCGTACACATAGGACGCGGGGTCCGCACCCGCCAGAACCCAAGGCTCCGCGGTGCAGGTCTCACCCCCCATCACCGTGAACCGGCTGTCCTCGCTCCAGTAGGCCTTCTCCAGGTCCTGCTGGGGGCCTGGGTCGTAGTAGAAGGTCCCGTAGTGGTCCTCCGAGGCCAGGAAGCAGTCGTTGTGCCCCCCGAGCCTGGCCTTCAGGGTGTTCCCATAGGCCTCCCCAGGGGTCAGAGGGGTGAAGGCCGAAGGGGAGGGGTAGGTGCCCAGGGGACCCCCCGCCTCCAGCTCCAGGAGCTTGGCCTTGGCCATGGGGTAGCGCACCGCCACCATCCGCCCCGGCACCTCCCGGAGGAGGGCCTGGACAATCCTGAGGGTGCGGGCGTTGGGGAGCTTCCGGTCGTAGTTCCCCTGCCCGCACGGGGGCTGGGCCCCCTCGTTGTACCAGGGGAAGGGGTCCATGAGGCCCGCCTCAGGGCTGGCCGAGTGCCACTCCCCCCAGGGACCGATGAGCCCCGCCTCCAGGTAGGCGATCACGCCCCGGTTGGCCCGGAGGACGGGGCCCAGCTGGGCCAGGTGGGCGAGAATCCTTTCCTCCGGGGGGTCGCAGTAGGTGGGGCCCGAGGGGTGGTTCTCATCGGGGCGGTAGGCGAAGCGGAGGATGAGCTTGACTCCGGCGGCCCGGGCCGAGGCCAGGTCCTGAGCCAGGGTATTGAGGAAGGCGGTGGGCAGGGTGTCCTGGTTGGCGAAGGCGTGGAGGTAGTAGGTGCGGCGGATGAGGCGGATCTCAAACCCCCGGGAGCGGGCCTCCGCCACCTTGGCCTCCGCGTCCAAGCTGGGCTCATCGGGGTAGTAGCTGTCCCCGGCGAACCCCCGCTCGGGGTTGGGAACCTCCCCTAGGGCGGGGAGGAAGTCAAAGCTGAGGCCCGAGGGGGGCGGCATGAGGCGCCGGAGCAGGGCCAGCTTGGCCTCCACCGGGGTGCGCCAGTCGTCCTCCAGAAGGCCCCCCGTGTCCCCCGAGTTGGGGTTCAGAGCCCAGTAGAACCAGACCTTCACCCCTTTGGCCAAGAGGTGGTCCACGAAGACATCCTGCCACACCCGGTCCTGCTCCTCGTACCTCCCCCCGAACTCCCCGACTCCCCAGGGAAGCCTTCGCCCGCTCAGATGGCCGAAGTGGGTCTCCCAGATGGCGGCCATGTTCCCGGGGAAGCTGGGGTCGGTGAAGTAGGGCATGGCGTTGACGCTGGGGCCGTAGACGTGGGGCAGGTAGAGGAGGCGGTCCCCAAGCCCCAGGTCGTCCGTGGCCTCCGTGAGGTTCTCCCTCCAGAAGGCGGGATAACCCCCGTTTGGGGAGAGGTTTCCCACCCCTTCCACCGCTACCAGGATCCTGGGGTTCGCGGCCAGGACCTCCCGGGCCCCCTCCTGGGCCAGGGCCTTCCACTCCACCCAGGTGAGCTCGTAGGGCTCGTTGAAGAGGTCCACGCCCAAGACGTTGGGGAACTCCAGGGAAAGCCGGGCCATGCGGCGGAGGTCCGCAAGCCAGTCGTCCTTGGTGTAGCCCATTCCCGGGTCAAAGGGCCTACCGGGAAGGTTCCCCCCCACGAGGTCGCAGCGGAAGGTGTGCAGGTCCAGGAGCACGTAAAACCCGAGCCCTTGGGCCTTATTCAGGAAGTACCGGAGGCCCTCGAGGGGGCTTCTGGGGTAGGCGGGGTCCCCGGCCTGGGCCCAGCTGGCCACGGTTCCCTGGTCCCGCAGGACCTCCGGGGCCACCGGCACCCGCAAGGCGTTGAAGCCTAAGCCCCGTAGCTGGGCCAAGAAGTCCGCCACGCTCCGCCCGGACCAGAGGCCGTGGGGGGCCCGGTCGCAGGTCTCCGGGCCGAACCAGTTCACCCCATAGAGGGGCAGGAGGGCCCCGTCCTTGTACACCCCGTCAGGCTGCGCCGCGTAAAGGGGGGTAGCCGCGCTCCCACCGCTCCCGCCCACGGACCCCTGACAGGCAGCGAGGAAGAGGGAGAGGAAAAGGGAGAGGTAAGGGGCCCTCCCCATGGCCTACTCCCCAATGGCCAGCCCCAGGGTGTACCGGGTGGGCAGGGCGAGGAGGCGCTTCGCCTCTTTGCCCTCCAAGCGCCAAAGCCCCCCAGGGCCGGTACCCGAAGCGTCCGTGCTGGTCACAAAGTACAGGTCATCCCCCACGAAGGCTACTCCCCAAGGGTCAGGAAGCCCTTTCAGAAGGACCTGGGCGAAGCGGTCCAGGTTCTGGACCTCCGGGGTAGCAAGCCAGGAACCCTTGGGAATGAGGACTAGGCGCCCATCCCCGTCCTTCTGACCCGTGAGGTAGAGGTTGCCTTCCTTGTCCCGGGCCAAACCCCGGATGGGGTTCAAAACCCCAGGCAGGGCGAAGGCCGCCTTCTCCGCCAGGGTCCCGGGATCCATAAGGACCACCACGCCCCAGGTGGTGGCCACAAAGAGGCCATCCGGGGCTAGGAGAAGGCTTTGCGGGTAACCGTACTTGTCGGCGGGGAACCCCTTTCGGCTTAAGGGCTCCGCTCCCTCCCGGCCGTAAACCAAAAGCTCGGGCTCACCCCGTATCTGGCTGGACCAGTCCACGGCGCTGGAGGCCACGTACACCCGGCCCCCTCCTGCGGCTACTCCCAGGGGGTAGTGGGACCCCAGGAGGACCCGGAGGGTCTTGCCCTCCCGGTCCAGCTCCACCACCCGGCCTGCGGGCCTAGGGGCGTCGGGCCGGCCCACGTACTCGGCCGCGTACACCCTGCCCTCGGCGTAAGCCACGCTCCAGGGCTGCTGGAAGCCGGGCCAGGCCCCCACCACCCGGGGCTCCTTCAGGTCCACCAAGACCACGGTGCTATTCCCAGCGTTGCCGATGTAGGCCCGCTGGGCAAGGCTTGCGGAAACCAGAAGGACCAAAAGGACCACGATCCTGCCTAAACGCATCCTGCATCACCTCCTAAACGAGCCATCAAGGCCGCCTGTTCAGCGGGCCCTCTAAGAGGAGAGCGGAGATCTACTCCCTCTTTAGAGGCTAACCTGAAAAAGGCTTCCCGTACAAACGAGCTCTGGAACACCCCCCCCGTGTAGGCCATCTTGTTGGTCCCCAAACGGCGGACTAGGGTAGCCCCGAGGTGGAAAAGCTCTTGGGCCGCCTGCTCCAAAAGGCCTCGGGCCGCCTGGTCCTCGGGAGCCAGAGTATCCACGATTTGGGCTAGGGAGGCCACCCGGGAGCGCTGAAGGGCCAGGTCTTCCTCAAGCCAGGCAAGCACCTCCAGCAGGTCTCGCTTACCCAGGAGGCGGGGGATCTCCTGAAGACGGGTTGGGGGATCCCGCCCATCCTCGGCGCGGCTGGCCAGGTTAAGGGCCCGAATGCCGATCCAGTAGGCACTCCCCTCGTCCCCGAAAAGGGGCCCAAAGCCTCCCGCCCGCCCAAGCCCAAAAGGTCCACGACCGTAGGCCATGGAACCCGTGCCCCCCAGGACCAAAACCCCCTCCTCTCCGCCAAAGGCTCCAAGAAAAGCCAGCTCCACATCGTTGAGCAGGTGGTAGGAGGGAAGAATCTCCCCCACGGCCTTGCGGTAGTCCTCATCCCAGGAAGCCACCTCGCCGTAGCCACCTAGGCCCAAGACCGCCCGGGCCGGGGGTTCGGGAAGATGAGCCGCCGCCTCCCGTAACAGGGCCTTTACCCCCTCTTTCCCCACAGCGGGGAGGTAGGAGCTCCCCAGGGTTAGGTCCAGAACTACCCGGCCCCTGTCGTCTAGAGCCAGGAAGCGGGTCTTGGTTCCGCCCCCGTCTACCCCTAGGTAGATCATAGCTTTCTCACCTCTACCTCCTGCAGCAAGGTTGCCACTTCCTCTGGCGCTATTCTTCCCCCACCCCGGCCCACGTTGGCGGTGGCCGCAGCCACCCCCAGGGCCAGCGCTTCCTCCAGGGGCTTGCCCAAGACCCTCTGCCAGAGAAAAACCCCGAGGAGGGTGTCCCCCGAGCCCACCGGGTTACCCCACCGCAAGGGGCCTTTTGCCCGGTAGACCCCCTCCTCTGCCACGTAAAGGGCCCCTTCGCCTCCCAAGGAGACCAAGAGGGCGGTGCCGTGGGCCCGGTGGAGCCTCAGGGCCGCTTCCAGGGGTTTCCCAGGGGCTAGGCGGCGGAGCTCCTCTCGGTTGGGCTTGATGAGGCCCACCCGGGCCTGGAGGGCCGCGGGAAAAAGGGCGGCAGAGTCCACCGCCTGGGGCCTAAAGGCTTCCAGCAGGGCCTCTGGGGAAAGGCCTGGGGGAAGGCTTCCCGCTACCACCTTCACCCCCTCGTCCAAGGGAGGAAGGCCCTCGAGGGTCCAGGGAGGACAGGGCTCGTAGACCTCGGTGGCCCCTTCCCCGTCCCAAAGGATCTGGCAGGCCCTCCCTGCTCTTCCGGGAAGGGGCAGGAGGGGAAGCCCCTCTTCCTGGGCTAGAGCCAGAACGCGCTCCCCCAGGTACCCCCCGAGGGGGGCTAAGGCCAGGGCCTCGCCCCCAAGCCGCCGCACGGCCCGCACCAGGTTGAGCCCCTTGCCCCCGGGAACCTCCTCCACCAGGCACACGCGGTGGAGGGCGTGGGGTTCCAGCCTCCCCTCCAGGTGCAGGATCCGGTCCAGGCAGGGGCAGGGGGTCAGGGCCAGGATCATAGCTGAACGGCGTAGGTGAGGTGGCGGGGACGGTCCGGGTCCAGCCCCCTCTCCCTGGCCAGGCGGTGGGCGAAAAGCTGCAGGTGCACCAGGGAGAGGGGCAGATCGGCCTCGCTTCCGGGGAGTTCCAGCACCCGGGCCCCAAGCCCCGCAAGCTCCTCAGCCAAGGGTCTCTCCAGGGGGTGGCTCTTGAGGAGGAAGACTACGGCCCCCTCATCCACTCGGCTCTTGGGGCCGTGACGGAACTCCAGGCTGTGGAAGGCCTGGGCCTCTACCAAAGCGGTCTCCGTGAGCTTCAGCGCAGCCTCCTGGGCCACGCCCCAGGCAGGCCCCACGCCCAACAAGAAGTAGCGCTCCCCCCTGGGAAAGCCCTCCACAGCCTCCTGGATCGCCCCCATGCCCTGCGAAAGCCGCTCGGGAAGGTGGTCCAAGGCGCCATCACCCCCCAAAACCTTCAGGAGATAGACCAAGGCGCTGGAGAAGGAGCGGGTCTGGACGATGGCCTCCTCCGCTGCTCGGTCCAGAAGGACCACCCGTTGGAAAAGCTCCCGCTTGGGCCCCTCCTGGGTGGTGGTCAGGAGCCAGGCAGGAAGGCCCAAGGCCTCCACCGCCCCTATGAGCTCGGAGGTGCGGCCGGATCGGGAGAAGCCCACCACCCAGCCCCAAGTTCCCGCCGCCTTGGGGTCCAACATTACCTCCCCCGAGGGTAGGGCCATGGCCCGCTGGCCCCGCTTCCGGGCCAGGATGGCCGCCACCTGGGCCAGAAAGTAGCTGGAGCCCGAGCCCAGGAAGAGGGTGGCCCCGGAGGGAAGCCTTTCCTTCTCCGCCAGCTCCAGGGCTTGCTGCCAACCTTGGCCACTAGATAGGATTTCTTCCAACATCCCCATATTAATCCTCCCTGATCCAACCAGAAACCTCATCCAAAGCGGCAAAAAAGCCAAAAGCTTGTCTGCCCCATTTGGAGCTATCCGCCAGGACGTAGACCGCTTTGGCCCTTTCCTTCAGGGCCCGGGCCACGCTGGCCTCGGGTTGGTCCCGCATAAAGAACCCCCTCTCGTTGATCCCCGTGGCCCCCACGAAGAGGAGGTCTAGCTCCACCTTTGCGGCGGCCTCGAGGGCCCTAGGCCCCACGAGCTCGTAGGAGTAAGCGTTGAGCTCCCCCCCCAGGACATGCACCCGGGTCTTGGGGTAAGAGTAAAGCTCCACCGCTACGTTGACCGCGTTGGTTACCACCTCCACCGGGCTGCCCCGCAGGAGGCGGGCAAGGTGGGTGCAGGTGGAGCCCCCGGAGATACCCACCCTCATGCCCGGCTCTACTAAGCTGGCCGCTTTCTTGGCGATGCGCCTCTTGGCCTCCAGGGATATCCCGAGGTTGTGCCGCATGTCCCCCACATAGCGCACCGCCTCAAAGAGCCGGGCCCCACCGCGACCCCGCTCCGCCAGCCCCCGATTGGCGAGGCGGACAAGGGCACGCCGCACCGTGGCTGGGTGGAGACCTAAGGCCTCTACCAGCTCCGCCACTCTGGCCTCCCCTCGAGCCTGGAGGTAGGCCAACACCTGTGAGTCCGCGCCCTTCCTGGGCACCCCTTCATGGTAGAGGAGGTTCTTTGGGAGGTGTGAGGGGTTTTGCGCTTAATCCCTCCTTCCGAGCGAAACCCTCCTCCTAGCCCTTCGGGGCACCTTTAGACTCTCCTTGTGGAAGCCAAGGAAGCAGTTCGTTCGGCTTGGGAAAGAGGGGAGGCGATCCTGGCGGTCAACGCGATCAATCTGGAAACTGCCCAAGCAATTCTCCAGGGGGCCGAGCGAGCCCAAAGGCCCATCTTCCTCATGGTTTCGCAAAACGCCGCCCGCTACGGGGGCCTGGAGGAGCTGGCCGCCATCGGGCGGGTCCTCCAAACCAAGGCCCGGGTACCCCTTTTTCTCCACCTGGACCACGCGGAGGACCTGGACACCCTGGAGCGGGCCTTTGCCCTGGGCTTCGGGTCCGCCATGGTGGAGGAAGGACCCCTGGAGTTTCTTAGGGAGGCCCGGGCCCTGGCGGGAAGCCGGGCCCTGGAGGTGGAGTTGGAGGTGGTGCCCAAGGGGACAAGGAGAGGGGAAAGGCGGAGCACCGAGGAGCTCCTATCCCTAGTGGAGGCAGTCAATCCTGACTGGATAGCGGTGGATCTCGGAACCCTTCATAAAAGCCTAGAGCAGCGCCCCCTGGACTTAGACCGGCTCAGGTCGCTCCGAGCCTTGGGGCGACCACTGGTCCTCCACGGGGGTTCCAGTGCGGAAAAAAGCTCCCTGCAGCAGGCTGTTCACTTAGGTGTGGCCAAGGTGAACTTAGCCACCAAAGCCTTTGCTGCCTTTACCCAAGGGGTCCGCCAGGCCCTGGGGGAAGGGGTGGACCCTCGAGGCTACCTGGGCCAGGCTAGGGAGCGGATGAGCCAGCTCGTGGCCGAGTACTGCCTGGCCCTCTCCCAGTCCCTATAGAGAGGCCATGCGCCTCATCAGAATTCCCACCCAGCGCCGGACCTCCCAGGACCGCAGCTTCCTTGGCCTCTCCACGCTCGCCACCTCCTTCCCGGGAAGTGCCGGAGGTGGCGGAGGAGGTCCTCCCGCTCCTGGCCCGGCACGAGGTCCAGGCTGGTCGTGGAGCCGTCCTTGAACCGGATCACCAACCGCCTCATGGCCATTCACCTCCGTGGGGCCGTAAGGCCCCCAGGTCCAGGGGTCCCTATCAGGACCTTTTTGTGCGCGAAAGTTACGTTTCGCGAATGTGAGCTGACGGTACCGGCCTTAGGCGTAAGGTCTGCCGAACTGTTGAGCATCAGGAGTCTGGTGGGGGATGCTTTTTCACGAGCATCCCCCACTGACTGTTGGCGGGTAGGCTAGCGTCAGCGGGTTGAAAACAAAATCGGGCTCATTACCCACGCCGCTTCGCAGCGTTAGCAACTGGTGAGGCTTTAGCGAAGACCATGCGCACGTCGTCAAGCGAAAGCTGAGCGTATCGTCTAGTCATCTCCAGGGTGGTGTGGCCCAAAATGCGCTGCAAAGTGAAGACGTCTCCTCCGTTGCGTAGAAACTCAACGGCCATGCCGCGTCTAAATGCGTGGGGAGACTTGTACGGTAAGCCTGCTTTTTGGTACAAACGCTGCAGCAAACCTCGCAAACCGCTGTAGTCTAGTGGAGTTTCCTTGTCGGCTAAGAAAACGTACGGTAGTGGGCTTACAGGCCGTTCTGACCTTAAGTAGACACGCAAGCGGCGCATGGTCAGTTTGGAGACGGGAACATACCTTTCCTTTGCCCCCTTGCCCCGTACCAGCAAAACACCGATACCCACGTCTTCCAGGGTAAGCCCAAGCAGTTCCCTTGCCCTTAGACCGCTATCGTAGAGGAGGCTCAGAATAGCTTGGTCTCTAAGCGGGTGGCGTGTAGTCGCCGCTACCTGCATGAGCAGGGTGAACTCTGCTGAGCTGACCACAGGAAGCTGCTCTTGGGGTAGCTTGGGTAGCTTGAAGCGCTTAAAGGGGTTGCGGTCTAAAACCTCTTCTTGGACCAGGAAGCCGCAAAAAGCCCTTATCACCCTGAGGCGGGCATGTACGCCACCTGGGCTAAGCCCTTGGGACTCCGAGACTTCAGCAAACCGCCTAAGCACCATGGGGGTAAGGGCTTGGACGTCCAGCGGCAAACCCTCACCCTTCACGAAGGCTACAAACTGGCGTAAGGCGGCTTCGTAGTGGTTGAGGGTGTTCTGGCTGAGACGTCTAGCATGGCAGTCCCGTAGAAACTCCGCTACCAGGTCTTCCAAACGGAACATACTGCACCCTTCTTTTGCACACACGACTAGGCGGGAGGGTGCACACGATTGCGATGCGGAATGTGCACACGACGCTAGCTTCCAGTGGTCGGGATAGCGTCCCTTTAGTGTAGCAAAAGGGCCTCCCAAAAGCGGGAGGCCTTCCCTGGTGGCGGCGGTGGGACTCGAACCCACGACACCACGATTATGAGTCGTGTGCTCTGACCACCTGAGCTACGCCGCCCAGCGCCAGGCAACCCCCATCATAGGGGAGAAGGGCCTTGGGGTCAAGGTTCAAAGCCGATGTGCGCCATGAAGTCGGGGAGGGAGTGGTCCCGGAAAAGCTCCAGAAAGGCCCGCACCACCCCCAGGCTCACCCCTCCCGAGAGGTCCAGCTCTGACTCCAACCAGATGTTCCCCTCCTCGTCCACGTAGGCCCGGCTAAAGCGGTGGTCTTTGTTCCAGGCGTTGGCTAGGTCCAGATCGGCGGGCCCCTCGAGGGTAAACCCGGCGCTCAAGGCCAGAACCTCGCACCGCTTCTGGCAGAAGTCCATGGCCAGCCAGACCTTCTTGAGCCCGGCCATCTCCAGGCGGTACTGGCCCTCATCGGTGCGCTCGTAGGGGATACCGGCCTCCTTCAGCACCCCTTCCAGCTCCTCTGAAGTGATGCCCTTCAGGGAAGCCTGCGCCAGCGCCGCGCCCAACGCCAATACCAGAAACTGGACTTACGCGGCCTCC
>QGLW01000140.1_pt1 | contig 20929 bp, 14 predicted proteins | sample 1725341 | NCBI WGS metagenome assembly QGLW01 (sample SAMN05439265, study PRJNA331180) | Hot springs metagenome, whole genome shotgun sequencing project. | isolation source: microbial mat of Apron and Channel Facies of Mammoth Hot Springs | place: USA: Wyoming, Yellowstone National Park | collected... | reverse complement strand
ACCCAGCATTTACACATCAGGCAAGGGAATTCCAGATTTATTGGTAATGAAAAAAGGAAGAGTTTGGTTTGTGGAAATTAAAACTCCAAAGGGGAAATTATCACCCCAACAGGAAATAATGAAAATGATGTGTGAGTTTTATGATGTTCCCTACATTGTAATCAGGTCAGTAGAAGAAGCACAGGAAGTGATTGAAAAAATTAAAAAGGAGTTAGAAAATGAAGCACAATAAAGGAAAAATAACAGTGGGAGACCATAGGACAATAGAAAGGGCATTCAATTACAAAGACCAACTATACGCATACTTCAACAAGGCACTGTATGACAAAGAAGACGCAAATGACCTTGTCCAACTTGCAATATTGCGTGCAAGTAGATATGTTGACCCAGATTTGGATGATTCTGAATTTAAGAAAAGACTGTTTATTATTGCAATGCAAACTCTTTTTACTTACTATGAGAGAAAGAAAAATGATTTTTTGACTACGAGAAATGTCGCTTTATATCAAGACGAAGACAAAAAAGATGATGAGATTTCTTTGTCTAATTTTGTCAGATACGAACATGATAATGGTATCAATTATGAGATGTTAATAAGAACATTCAGAAAAACATTAAAACCAAGCTATCAGAGGGTGCTTGACCTCTATTTACAGGGATATAGCATTAGTGATATAGCGGAGACACTTAATAAAACCCATTTCGGTGTTAACACCTACCTATCAACCATAAGGAGAAAACTTAAACAATTTTTGAAAGAAAAGGGGTTTGTTATTAGGGATGAGATGAATGATAAGTCCAATAGAGAAAGCATACGAATTTAAATCAAAATTGATGGGATTTTTTGCTAACAGATTGCGCGATGTTAGCCAAGATGATTTAGAGGATTTAGCATCTGAAACATTTATATACGCAGGTCATTACATTGACAAAGTAGATGACAAATTCCCAGCAAGATTATTCGCAATCGCCAGAATCGTCCTAAAATCCTTTTTATCACAACTAACAAAACATCCAATTCGTTCTTTACTAGAATGGAATGATGAACAGGATAACACCTATGAGAGGAAATTATTAACCGATTACTACGACGATTCAGGTATAAACTGGAATATGATATTTGAAAAAATAATGAAAAAAATGTCTAATAAAGAGAAGAGATTTATTAGACTTGTTTTGGATGGATACACGCTTAGAGAGATTGCGGATATACTGGGATATTCAAACAAAATAACAGCAAGTGCGACCTGGAGAAAAATTTTAAGAAAAATAAGAAAGGAAATGGAAGAAATGGGATTTGTTGTAGGGGAAATGACATATAGAATAAGGAGAGAGGATTATGGCAAGCGAAGAGTTTATAGAAAGGGTGGATAGAGAATACGGCGAGAAAATAAGGAAGTATATAATGAAAATGGTGGGGGATGATGCTGATTATGTCTACAACTCATTTCTTATCAGATTATGGAAGGAAGTAAATGAAAACGAGATAAAAGATTTGCCTAACTTTCTAATGAAAATAGCAACAAATGAATGCAAAAGATACTTAAAAAACGAAGCAAAACACAATTTTATTTTCTTTGATGATTTGCTTTAAAAAGTGTCTATATTATATGATAGGCAACAATATGTCAACAAGGGAGGATAAATGGAAGTTGTAAGGAAAATGAATGATACATTTTTTATAAGGGGAAGTTATAATGAAGTTCTAATCGGTGGTATTAAGTTAAGAGGAATCGACCCCGATATTGATGCCAAACTTGATAAAGGATATTCACCAATCACGACACAAATCGGACTAAGTGTAAATGGTGATGATATAATATTTATCACCTATTTTATCGATAAAGAGGAATCAGAATTTCGTTCACCAGATGTTTTAGAAGTATTAATGTATAGGCAATCTGGTGAACGTATACCTTACCGCTCAAGAAAAGAAATACCTGTATTTGTGCATCTTGGAAGATATATCAAAATAGGTGATGATGAGTATAAAATGTATAACAATGCAAGAACTTATGACATAGAAATCTCTGATGAGAGAATTAAAAAAGCAGTTATTGATTATGAAGATGTTTTTAATGATTTGCCAATAGTTTTATTTTTTGAAAGTCCAAAAGAAAAAGAGGAGGTGGAATAATATGCCATTCTATACACATATAATCTATACAACTTCATTAAATGATGAGAAATTGAACGAAATTGAAGAAATGATGGAGAGACTAAAAAGGACACACGACCTGAAATCGATTAAAATTGCATTCATTTTAACACCGAGGCCAAATGTTTATGAGATAGTTTACGAGGGAGTAAAGAAAGAAAAGAAAGATAAGGAGGAATAGTATGGATAAAAAGAGGACAGCAAGGGAAATAATTGAGGAGATTGCTTCTACCCCTGAAGAAGGGATGAAGCAGGAGAATCCTCAACCCGTGCTGTCGGATGAACAACCATCTCTCCAGCAGGTATCACAGGAGGATGTCCAAAAGACAACTCCTGAACCTCAGAAGACGGTGGAGGAAAAACCTTCCGAACCGACTGAGGTAGAAAGGATACCTGTAAAAGTAATGGGAAAAGAAGGAGAGATGGTAAGGTATTCCGATGGTAGGGTAGTGTATTTCGAGGATGGAGTCCCCAAAAGGGAGTTCTCCAGCCTGCAGGAAGCCTTTCAAAAGGCAGTAGCATCTGACGAAAAATTTCAACAAGCATCCCTACTCAAAAAACAAGTAGAATTAAAAGAACAAGAACTTGAAGAGAAAAAGAAAACTGTGGCAGAGAAATTAATTCAAATTGCAGAAAAGCAACTTGCTGGTGGAGAAGAATTCATTAAATTCATAAAAGAAACAGGATACCAATTAACCCCTGAACAAGAAGCAAGTATTCTAGAAAACGATGAATCAGCTACCTACAAAATCTATCTCGATGTGGTTAAGGAACTAAAGAAACAGAAGGATGCAATTGAACAGGAACTTGGTAGAATCCAGCAAGAAAAAATGCAATCTGAAGTGCAAGAACTCTTAAATAACGAGTTTGTAAAAGAACTGGATACACTCGCAGGGAAACCTGTGGGAACAGGGATGCTTGTGGGAATTTTGAGTGGACTTGCATATAAATTTGCACAAGAGGGTTCAAATGTATCAATTGAGGATGTAAAAAATGTTGTCCAGCAATTCGTGACGGATATGAATCTTGTTATTAAACAGTATGCTAAAAACAGGCTGGACGAACTCATTGATGAGGGGGACGCAATGAATATAGTGGAAAAAATATTGAAAAAATACCCTACCATTGAAGAGAAAATAAAAAATGATGTGATTGCCTCGTTAAAAAATAAGAAGGAGGCAGGTATAAAAAGTGCTATACCAACTACACCCGAAACAAAGGGTGTAGAAACAATAGAAGATAAAAAATCAAAAGTAGGAAAAGACTTTTTAATGAAAATTTTGAGAGGAGGGTAAAATAAATGACAACCAGATTAAATGACCTTTTGGATAAGGTATTTAAAGTAGACCCCGAGTATATTGTAAGAAAACTCGAGGTCGACAATCCTATCTTTGAACAGATTAATAAGGTAAAGTCAACTACCCCATTTTATCTCGTAGAAAGATATGGTCTTAGAGGGACTGTGCAGGGATATGATACCGATTCGATAACAGATTCGATAACCAACTATCTCGCCGAATATAACTTTATAAAACCACATGATAGCCTTGTGGGTGTTGCTGGTGTCCACAAATTCACTCAGGCAGCCCTCGAAAAGATTACAACTGACAATAATGCTCTCTATGATTTTGCATCAGGATTGGTTGAGGATATAACCAACACACTAATGCTTAACATAAAGAAACTTTTTTATACTCCGCTCCGTGAGGGAAACACACCAGCAATTGCTGTAGCAACCCTCAGCACTACGAATTATCTACCAACAGGTTCAGCTGATTTCACTCTTACTCTTAATATCCCATCTGATACTACACCTGGTATCGGTGCTTGGCTGATGGATGTTGGTGATGTTTACGAGATTTATGTTGGTGGAACATTAAAAATGGTAGTAAGGGTAGCTGGTATAAACGATAATAGGAAGGCAGTTACGTTTAACATTCTTTACAATACTTTAACTGCTAACCTAACTTCTGGCGATGCATATTTCCATATTCAGCAATTTCGTGGAAGGAATTTGGTTAATTATCCCTTCATCGCTTCTACAAACAGGACTTTGCATAATGTAGATAGCACATCCTATCCGATATGGAATGGTATCAGTTATACTCCTTCCTCTTCCGCACTCACAAAGGCAGTGATAAGGACATTGGTACACAAGATAGAAGTAAAATTCCAGAGACCTGATATTAAGAAATTTACTGACCTCTATACTACAAGATGGCAACTTGAAAACCTTGAAGCCGACCTTGCATCCAACTCTATATTTAGAGTGGATGTTAACGATAAAGACCTCGAATGGGGATTCAAAGTAAAAGTCGATAATGTAAATGTTTATGCTGACCCATTTGTTCCTCCTACCTATGCTTATGTTCCTCGAGTTGAGTATCTGCAGTTCAGATATTATCAGCAACCCACTTGGGTAAAACTTGGTGGTGAGATTATCCATCCAGATAACCTGCAATCTCCTCAGAACCTCAGAGCGGTATTGAGATGGGATATCCAATTTGCTACCGAGTATCCAGACTATCAGGCGAAGATTACTGGTCTTGCATCCGATTTTAACTTCAGCTGATGAAGAATAGAAAAGAATTTTTGATTGCATATGATGGGGGAGGAGATTTCCTCCCCCTATTTATTTTGCATGATGTTGATTTAGACAGATTGTTAAAAAGATACGGGGATGATTACCATATTGCTTATTGTCCTCTTATAGGACACTGGAGCATTTACAAGATAAATATGATGACAAAAGAAGCATCTCCGATGATTTATATCAGTGATAAAGATGAATTCGGATATACCTATGTTCAGAGAATCTTGCAGGAAGCGAAGCAACAGTCAGATACGATAAGAGGCAGGATTGCTAACTTTTTGGATTTGGCAGAGAAAAGAAGGAAGGATAAAGAAAAAGAGAAAAAAGAGGAATTAAAAGAAGAAGTAGTAAAAATTATAGAAAAACCTGAGAGGACAACTATATGAAATTCTCTGAATTTGTGGAAATTGTGAGGGACTTAGCCCAAGACCCCACAATTCCTACATCAAAAATTTCAATGTATACAAAGTTTAATTATCCTTTTATTCTTAGCCTTTTAAGGCTAACCAATAAAAGTCTTACTATCAGACATATTACCTTTATAACAAATCAAAACCCATACACACTGCCACCAGAATTGTTGGCATCAACAAATTTTATCATTAGAGCATTGTATATCTATTACACACCGTCAGTGCTTGTAAAGTTAGACAGAGTGGATTATGCAAATATACTGCCCATTTATTACTATGCGCCTCCATCTAAATATGCTGTCTATGAGGATAAAATCTATTTTGATACAATATTACCCAAGACTTATACATTTATGCTTGAATATGTTCCGACAGCATTTGATAAGTCTGTAGGTATGTATAATCCATCAGAGGATGACCTAAACATTGGTAGGGATAGTAATATATTTTCTAATGATGCAACATTACCAATTCCTGAGGAGTTTATTTACCCATATGCAATAAAAGTTGCAATAAGTCTCTCAAAAGACCCCAATATCATAAATAAACTCACATCAGAATTACAATCCGCAATTAGTTCTGTAATAGCACTTGGTGGGAAACAAGACCCAGAAAGATATGTTAAACCATTTATTGATTTGAGAGGAATAAAATGACAATTCTGGATATTATCGAAAGGATAAAAATTGAATTAAACGCAATAGGGACAGATTTCGAGAGGATAAATTCCACTGCAATTAATAAAGCACTCAATGTATCATTTAGAAAGTTTATAGAAGATGCTAAAAAGATTTTAGGTGTAATAACAAAAGAAAAAGCGAGTAAGATGTTGGGTGGAGAAATCATTAATATTGTAAATAATCCCACACAGATTGACCTAACAAAATTTATCGATTTGGTTGAAAGGTATACTTCTTCTCGTGTTCGTTCAGGTGATAGCATAATTGATAAAAGGATTTATAACCCATATGACGCATATTATAACATCACCTCAATACTGGGCAATACTATTAATATATCCATAACAAAAGGAAATTCGGCAACCGTAGATTTGATATCATTCAGCACCTCAGACTTTGCTTCACAGATAAATTCTGTAGTCCCTGACAAAACAGGGGAAGCAATTGTTTATGCCACTTGTCTTGAACTCTGTAAGATGCCTGAAAGTGGATTAGAACAATATGTTCAAAATTATTTAAATCTTTACACAAAGGCACTTACAGATGCCACAAGAATATAGACCTGTTTTAGTTAAAGGTTGTTCTTTACGAGAATTTTCTGATGTTCCATATTACATTGAGAATTTTAAGGTAGACGAGAATGGTAGACTCGTTGCGACAAAAGTAGATTTAATTAATAGTGCGACAATTTATGTATCTAATTCTTATGGAATGTGGGGAATTTTAAATGCGTTTTATGGATATGATGGGAACTCATCTAATTATAGGAAGATTGTTCTTGATACAATGGGCGTTAGACTTCGGTATGATAATGCAGAGGGGAAATATAAATGGATTTATAATGACCCACATACAGCAAAAGGAGATAGAGTTCTTTACAAAATTACACAATTAATACAAACGGGTTCGACAGACAATGTATCAATAAATTTTGACAGTTTGCAGACTTATGAAGGGAATATAGATCTGTTTCAGGAAGGTGGATATATTAATGTTCCTCCAGTAAAATTGTTTGGCGAAATTCTTTTAGAACAAGCTTCTGGAAAAGTGTATTATTATGATATAGAAACAGGCAATAAAACACTGATTTATGAAGGAACACCTAAGGGGAATAGCGTAGGAGTATTTGTCTATAGAAATGATTCTATCAATAAAAAACTTATCCTGAATAACACTTGTCAAGATTCAGACCCAAATTGTAATAAAAAATACGATTTTGTTATTGTGAACGTGTATAGTTATACTAATGGTGGAGATTTAAACCCGAGTCAAGTAGATTTAACAATACTTGCGCATAAGTATGGTCAACCACCAGATAGTGGTTATGACCAATATTTTGTAACAATTAGCAAAATAAAACTAACATTTGAAAACCTAATAGGATTTAGTCTAAAGGGCGATGGGTATATATTAGTGTTTTACAGCAATTACTGGAGATATCTTATTTATGATAGCACGAATAATTCCACTATAGTTGTAGACGATATATTACAAAACTACTTACCCTCTCAAAACTATGAATATAAGGTAGATTTTATAGCCTATAGGCAAGTATCTGACCAACTCATTATTGGAGGCACTGCTCAAAATAATTCTAATTACAAAAATTATCTTTTTATTTATATAAAGGTAGGAACATCTGAAAAATTAAGAAAAATTGAATACACGAATTTTAGTAAGAGAGCAAAATTGTCAGCTATTTTTGTAGATTATGACCATATTGAGATTATGGTATATCAACCTTTATCAGCTCCTCCTGAGTTGTATTGGGTGCGCGGTGATTCATTTCTGTTTTATTTTTATGATGTCAACATATACGATTTCTTTAACCAAAACCGTAATGATAGCGAGTATTTTACAAGGAGACCGCCGTCTCCGTATTATTACGCACTTGCAAATTATAATATCTCGAAGTATACAGAACCACAAAATCTAACATGTTGTGAAATGGATGGTAATAAAGACAGATTTCTTGAAAAAACTCAAGTTGTATCAGAACACTTTTACTTTAAATTCTTTGATTACTATGTCGGTAAATATGGAATCTTGCGTGAGAATAATGGGGTGTATGACTATGTTTTATCAAAAAATTTCAATTTCAGCAATCCCAAAATTTTAAATATGTCTGGTAAGTATTATGTTATAGATGATGATAAAGTATGGGTATTCACTCCCCATTATTTCTATAGACTCGATTCGCATCCATATTTTAATTCTTCTGGCTCAGAACCTATATATACAAGATTGTGGGTTTATACAAAGTATAACGATGGTTATGAATCAAAAGAGATTTTCCCGTATTACAAGCAATATGTAAACTTAAATGATATCCCATCAGCAAAATATTTAAATAATTATGTGCATTTTTATTTCTTTGATACCCCCTCTCATCTTGATGCACAACTAGATATTGCAATGTATGTATCCGACAATGACCCCGCCACACCAGATTACTGGGGAAGATTTGTAAATCCGACGAATGGCAGAGGTGCTGGAATTTATAAGGTTCACGCAACAGATAAAAATCTTGTAATTGATAGTAATAGTATTATCGATTTATCATTCAATGGAATTAAAAACTATTGCACAGACCAAATTGATTCTTATGGTGTATTACCGCCAATAGAATATAAGCAGATAAACGAATATTCCATTTTCTTCCAAAACCGCATCCTTGTTCCTCAAAAGAACAAGATTTATTATTCTGATGTTAATAACCCACACTGTTTTAATTCAACATATCTATATCTTGGACTTAATGAGCAAAGCGACATTGTAGCATTGTATGGCAAGGCAAACACATTACTTATAGGATTTAAAGATGGTGCCGTCTATATAGCGAGAGGCGTATTACCTGACTGGTATGTAGATTCTGATGGACTTGTTAGATTACCACAATTTCAAATCAAGAAATTGCCATTCTATTTCCCTAATCTCAAAATGCTTTTAATTCACGCAGATGTTAATTATGCTATATGTGAGGACAAAATTTATGTATTTGATGATAATGGCTACAAAATGCTTTTTGACCTTACACCTAAATTGCCAGTAGAAATAAAAAATGATGGGACTTGGACATTATTGCTGGAACCACTCAATAATCAGATATTTGAGGTATCCGAAGAATATGAAAACGCAGTATATATCCCTATAATAAGGAACATAAACGGAAATAAAAAAGTAGGATTCATTAAATTTGCCCCATATACAACCTCTCTTTATCTCATCACATCGGACATAACCTATGACCCAGCAAAATCATACATCGTTTATTATGCTTTTGACCCGTATAATAGGAATGTGATAGTAAATGATGGGGATAATATGGCATACCTATCGAAGGGGAATGAAATCAAAGACAACATAGTATCTGTTTATTTACCACCGTTCTACTCACTCTTTTTGCGAGGAGTTATATTTGATAGCAAAGCAATTACCAATAAATCACAGATTAAATTGATGGTGTCGAGCGACCCTAACAACCCATTTACATTTAAATCGTATACATATCCCAATATCGAAAAAGAGGAGTTTAGAAAGATAATTAAGACAAATTTAAAAGGGAAATATATTGGTATCACACTTAAAAACATTGAGTATTTAAATAACGTTTCATTAATCTGGGACAATGTCGTAAAAAGGAATGAGACAACAGAATAGGAGGGGGTAAATGGGTTGGTTTTCAGAATATTTTAATCCTAGACCATTAAGCACACAAGGATACTGGCAGGCATTGTATAACCAAATGCAGGGTATCCTGCAGGGTCAAATGCCTGCATATTATGACATACTCGCAAAAAATATGCAATCAGCAATGCAATCAAGCGCTAATACCTTGCTTGCTAAGTCGTTAGCTAATTTGTCGGTAATGGGATTGCAGAATAGTGGAATTCAAAATGCAGTTATGAGAGATATAATGTCTAATCTATCAAGAGGATTATCGCAATATCTCGGTAATGTTCAACAACAAGCATATGCACAGGCATTGTCTATGATACCGACTGCATTAAGTTCACTCGCACAGGGGGAAATGTTTCAAAAACAAATGCAAGCACAAAATATTCAGTCATTTATGAATGCTATAGCAACAACATTATCGAATATATTAAACGTGATGGGTCTATTTGGGTAAGTAGTAGCAGGAGGATAAGATGGCATATAATTATGATGATTTCACAAGAGATATTTTAAATGGGATAATGATGCTTCAGCAACTTATCCCAAAGCAATCACAAGAAAGTGTCCCTGTCGACCTTATACCAAAAGAACCGCCAAAGGTAAATATAACCATTAAAACAACACAACCGCAATTACCAAACATACAAGCGCCTGAACTTACTCCACCATATCTTTCACTTGCAGATAGATTGTCGCAATACAGACAACTTGCACAAATGGATGCATATGGCAAATATTATCCAGCAGTTCAGATCGCATCCGCATTAACCCCAGCAATATTGTCAATATTGGGTGGATATTTGTCTGGTAAGGCAGGACTCGGCGCAGGATACGGGGCACAAGCAGGAGCACAAGCAGGTTCATTAGTTCCACAAACATACTCTAATGTAGTGCAAGCAAGAATGCAACCTTACCTCACGGAATTACAAGCTGAAATGGAAATGCTTAAAACATTGAGGCAACAGATGTTTGAATTAGAGAGAATGAGACAGCAATACGGATATGAGATAGAGAAAATGGGTCAACAGTATCAGTATGAGACACGAATGAGAATGGGTGTAGAGGATATAAAGGGTCAGTATAATATATTAAGAACCAAAATCCTGTCTGATGCAAGAACGCTTGGTGATATTTTGGATTATCTGTCCGATATAGAAGACAATAAATTGCAGGAAAAACTTGGTTTAGCAAGACTAAATCTTGATAGATATAGATTAGGATTAGAATATGGAGATGACCTTGCTGGATTGGTAAGAGCAGTCCCCAACCTTATAAATTCTATCTATACCATTAATCTGATAAAACAAACCTATGGTGATAAACTTAAGGGTAATCTAACATTAGAACAGAGACGAAAATATGAGGAAATAGATAAATTGCTTGATAGTTTGTCAGCAAATACAATGAATCTTTTGAACACACTCTTTTTACGATATACTGGCAATACCGATTTGTCTAAACTGAGGATATTTGAAAGTGGAACAACTATGCGTGGTGGTAAAAATGAACAACAAGCTAATCAACAATCCATTCAGCAACCTATCCCACAACCAACGCAACAACCCAACACAATTCCACAACAAAGCATTCCACAGCAAATCACTGTAGAAGATTTATTTTTACTGCTTAATCAAAAAAGTAAGTAATCTATGGAATTGACAATAAATCAGTTATCAAATAATTCGATACAGCAAAACACTCAAAAGAGTAATATAACAGGACAACCACCTGACCAATTAAGAGATTTTGTAAAGAATGCTTACAATAATATTTCACTTGATAAAATAGCGGATTCTATAAAAACATTACCTCAAGACAAACAGGTAGATGCACTAATTGGATTCCACGCATTAAGGCTTTTATCCTATGCATTAAATAACGAAGGAAGAATTTATGACTATTTCATTAAAGAACCGATAAGTCTTAAACCAATCGTTATTTCTGCAGTTTTAGAAAGAGCAAATGCCTATAAACAGCATCTTGTAAATAGTGGAATTTTACCAAAAGATGATGAAACATTAAGTGTTTTCGATAAACCAGATAGAGCATCACACCTTGTTTTAACTCAAGCAATAGCATCAGGTGGAACAGCATTTTATTCACACGATGCAAAAAATTTTGTCATTGAAGGTAATAAATTAGCTATCATCAATAACATATTACCTTCATTAGAAAAAGGTGAGATATCAAAATTCGAAGACAATGACCTATATAGGGGTGCAACAGAACTCTTTGTTAATAACAACAAGAAAATAGGAATCGCTTTAATCAATAGATACATAAATAAGCAACTTGGTGTGATTGGTAGTTCTATACCACCACAGAAGATAGGAACAAAAAGTCCGAAAGGATTGCCATATAGTTATAATACCCTACTCGAGATACCTGTATCGATTGGTGGAACAAAGATAAGTCCAACAGAACAATTTATTACAAAAACCACCTTTTTCTCAACTGTAGAAAAGTTATACAAAGTATTTGGCGGTGATAAGAAATTACCAGCACTATTAAGAGGCGCAGAGAAAGAACAGTTATATAGGACACTGTATCCAGAAAGTAAAACTTTGTTAGATTTAATGACGACAATAGGAGCGTATGCAACAGAATTTGCAACTTGGTATGCAATTGGTGAAATAACTGGTGGTATAACTGCAGGTATATCTAAAACACTCGGTATAACTGATAGACTCGTTAATGTATTCAGAACAGACCCAAAATTAATAGCAAGGATAACAAAAAGTGTTGGTGATTTTGTAGGCACAGATATAATTCAGTATAACACAATTAGAAGCAATCTCAGACAATTCTACGGTGATGAAGTTGCGAATGAATACAAAAAGAAGTTTGGTGTGAGAATGATAGTCGCATCTTCACTGACGAGTATTATGATTCCATACACTCATTATCTAACAATAACCAGAACAACGAACACGATGCAAAAACTTTTATATGCATCTGTTGTTGGTGGCGTGAGCACGGCTTATCAACTGGCATCGAATGGAATACCTAATGACCCATTTGGTAAAGCAGTATTTGTTGCATTTCCAATGGTGCAAGCATTTGGTGTTTTACGTTCCCCCACATTACCAAAGGAGATAAATTATGAGAATATTAGGATAACACTAAAGGGATTATCGAGTTCACAATTTGACGAGTTGTATAAAGAAATCAAAACAGGCAAGGTAAACTTTAATACAATTGCAAAAACAGCCGAAATCGTATCAGACTTTGCAACATCCCCTAATACTGATAAAGTATTGGATGCATATAAAAACCTATCCCTATTTGTTAGATTGTCTGGTGCAGAAATAAATGATGTCCCATTTGATATAGTAAGGTATTTTAGGGAAAGAGCAGTATCACCTGAAGTAGGTAGGCCAACAGTAGGAAAAATTACACACGCTGGCGTAAACATAGAAGAATTAAATGCTACAAATTTAGAAATTCAGAGGATCCAAGAACTATTAGAGGCACAAAAGAGAGAGGAATTCAGAAATAAACTTGAGACGAATATATCACAACACAAAGATGTAAGGAATTTGTTTGTAAGATATGGTATTACGATAACACCAACCAATATCAGAGAATCAGTTGGCGAGAATTACAAAATTATTGCGACCATTCCACTTTCACAATGGTATCTTGATGCATACTCTAATATTAGGAACATAGACTTTCAACATTTTGAAGCATTTGAAAAAGAATTAAGAAATATAACAGACTTTGCGAAGTTTGAATTCCCAGAAGATGCAAGAGTAAGAAGAAAACTTTATATTGTTAGAGCAGGGAATTTCAATGATGCGTTAACGAGTTTTAAGAGAGTAGGTTATGAAAAATTGCCCGATGGAACAAGTATTGCGCTTGGATATATGATCATTCCATATGATGATGAGGCATCTTATATCGCATACAAACACAATATAACAAAGGTTTTAGAGCAATTAGGGATAAGATTTAATAAACCAGTAGGATTTAATGTAATTGTTATTCCAGAGGGTAATGATGCACGAGTTATATTCAATTACATCAAGGGTTTTGAAAGAAGACGACCAGTATATGATGGATTTGAGATAAAATTTAAGAATTTCAACCAAGTTCTGGATACTCCATTATCGAGGGATAACATAATAGAAATCAGAGGCAACTGGATAGATGAGGTATCTGATTTTGCAGGTGAATCAAAGGGATTAAGGATAATTGATAGTGATGCAGGATACATTGTATCAGAAATTAGACCTTCAAGTGAATCCCAACTTACACCCAGAGAGTCAAGAAGAGGAAGAAATGTAGAACAAGGAGAGGCAGAAGGAACTTTCAGAGTAGAGCGTTCACTTGAGAGACAAGTGTATTCGCCCAATGAAGGCATTGTCCCAATCGAAACACAAACCAATTTAACGCATAGAGAGGTATTAAATATATTCAGGACGGAAAGACCATCAGGTGTGGGTGGGGCAATAAGAAGATATGATGATGTATATGTAATAGAAGTATCACCTGACGGAAAATATGGACTATATAAGGAAAAGTATAGAGATGGTGAACTTTTAGCACGCATACTTTTGGATGAGGCACCAACAAGAGATGAACTTAAGATACCAGACGAGATTTTAATAAAGAGATTACCCCCAACAGAAAGAAGAATAGGGAGACGCAAAAGTTTTGTAAGGCGATTCCTTGAGGAAATTGAAGAAGAATACCAGAGAAACAAAGATGAAATAGACCTGATTATAGAAGGCAAAAGGAAAATGAAAATCCCCCCTGAAGATACGATGTCAGAATGGAAAGAAGTCCTTACACCAGACGAGTATATGAGGATGTTCATAACAAAATCAACAGCACCTGGCCCCGACGAAATCGCAGATGAACTTGGGATAACAGAAAATGAATTAAGACAAAAAATTCTACAAAGATTAAGAAGTGGTGGGAAAAGGGGAAGGATTCGGGCATTAATACAACAGAATATTGATAAGTATATCATTGCAAAATTGAAAGATGGACTGTTAACACCTGAAGAGGCACAACAACAATTAAAACAATATGGATATGATTATTCACCCAGTGAATTAACCGCAGAAGTTCCACCATACCAGTGGGATAAGATTGAGGCACGTAGAAGACAATTAGAAGAAGAACGAATACAATTAGAACAAGAGATTGAACAACAAAGAGAATTAAGCAGGCAAGTATTGCAAAATGTAAAAGCCATTGAACCAGAAGATGTAAGGAAAATAGAATCACCCAATGATGCGAGTATCAAAGGAAGAACACTTTATACGATTGACAAAAATAACTATTATGCTACCGATATGTTAATCCTAAAAGAAAATCCAGAAAAAGTAGAAAAATGGATAAGAGAGGCAAGTGGATTTGAAAGGGTAAATAAGTCAAGTAGTGAGATTGAATATCTTATTGAAAGCCTTAAATATGGACAAAGATTAGAAGAGGTATATGCAAAATATGTTAAGGTTAATGGTGAGACGATAGCATATTTACGCAGTGATATATTTGAGGAATATGAACCAGTATCTGGCGAATTGTATAAGTGGTTAAAAGATAACGGTTATGAGATTTACAAGGTAATAGGTGCAAACTTTTATGCAATAAAGAAAAGGGGAGAAATCGTTGGTTTATTGTCTAAACTTGATTCAGAAGAACTTAAAAACATTGGTAAATCACTGATGCACGGTGATGTAGAAAGTGAGACGAAAGAAAGCAATGTAGAAGAACAAACACCGACAAGTGAAATAGAAGAAACATATTATCCTGAATCAGAATTTGAAGAAGAGTATAATCAACCGTCCCCAGAAATACCACGACCTGAAGAAACATTACCAGAAGAATCGAAACCAGAACCACAAATTGCACCACAAGTAGAATATCAGCCAGAAAGGATAGAAGCAAGCGAATTTACGAGATATGTAAGAGTAGATGGAACATTAACGGAAGATGGTAAATCAAAATATTTCGTTAGGGAATTTAAAAATCTCTCAAACAAGGCAGGAAAAGAGGAAATAAAGTTTGCTGAACTTACCAGGTATTACAAACCAGACGACATAGTAGAACTTGGCGATAACGATATTGTCGTATATAGAACCACTCCATTGCAATCATCAGATATTGTCCCTGAATTCAAAAGCTCGTATGAGATTAAAATGAGAGGATTAGAGAAGGGATTAATGTATGTTTTAGGCCCCAGTGAGGGTGGCAATCATGATTTTCTCTTCTTCAATGGATATGGAATAACTGATGATGGATATATTGTCCCAGTAGTTCAGAAGATTGCAAGCTCAAATTCTTTGGATGGATTAATCGAATTTATAAAAGCACGCCTGAAAGATGGAAAAACACCTTTTAAATTAGAAGACTATTTCATTGATTTGTATACAGGTAAACCCTATATTGTAGGGAAAGGATTTGAACTTTTACCAATAACAGAAATCAAACAAACTGACAGTGGAATTATCTTTAAAACGCCAAATGGCAATTTTAAACCAAAAGAGATAATTAAAGGACTTGACAGGGATAAAAAACTTGTTAAGGATGACCCACGCTTTACCCCCAAACTTAATGAACAACAAAAGGTTATGGCAATGCTTGAGGTATCCAAAGGGATTGATATAGAAAAATACATAATAGACGCAAATCCTAAACAAATTAAAGGTTTACTTGGATACTTCGGGGTAAATACTGTTGAGGAACTAAAAGGACTTATTGATGACTACAAAACTCAAATAAGAGATTCTGACCTGCTGATGCAGATTAAGAATTATCTTGATATCAGCAAATTCACAGATAAAGAAGTAGACGAAGGAAGTTTGATAGCGAGTAGGATTCTAAATTACAAAAACATAGATGATGAACTCAAGAAAATTATCCACATAGATAATCTTGCATCTCTGATAGATAAAGTAGGATTTTGGAAGGCGTTTGAGCGTTATGGGATATTTACAATTAAAGATTACGATTTAATAGCAAAACGAGTAGATGAAGTAGCAAAAGAGGTTTTACCACAGTATTTACCAGACGGAACAGCACGCAGACAAATCGGACTGGATTTAGATGAAAATGGAAATCCAGTATTTGTTAAAAATCCAGACTTTAGACAATACAGACACGCAATAGTATTTGAGGCGGATTTAAAAGATGGAAATGTTGGTATTTCACCCAAGAAAGTAGAACAAGCATTTCAACTTTATAGAAAATTTTTGGATGAAAACCCAAATAGAGATAGAATAATTATTAGAGTCTCACATTATAGTGAGGTAGTATCAAAGAGAGGTAAAAAACAAATAACAGTAAATTATGCACTCGCACATCTTGGCGATAAGGCAAGGATTTATCAAATATTTGATGATAAAGTAGAATATTATGAAGGAATTACTTCTGACAAGTTAATAGCAGGAAACATAGCAGAGAGAGGATATCAATATGGGATGCCTACGCTTGGTGAGACCATAGAAGGGGAACAGATTAAAGAAATTGAATCAGGTGGCCCGTATATTGAATTGGATGCATCTTTATTTGGTGTCCCATTCAATCAAATACCCATTAAAGTAGTAAAGACATTGCACAATTTCGTGGAAAAAATTTTAGGTGGTGCATTACAGGTTATTAACCCTAAATTTAGTGTGGAAGAGATTAGAAATGCAATCAACAAGATACCAGATTCCGCAGTAGCAACCCTTAAATTACTCTTATCCCCTGATGAGAATAATTATAACAAAATCTCAACCAGAATAATGGATTTACCCGATGAGTTATGGCAGAAGGTAGACGAGTATTTCAACAGAGAGGGATTTGGTTATTCTATTGACGAGATGGCACGCTTTGTCCCAGAAGATGTCAGGGAAAAATACATTACAAACCAGCTGAATAAAGTAAACAAGGCAATAAGTAGAATTAAAAATGCAGTAAAGGAAGCAATCGAATTAGATGAGAAGGCAAGAGAGGAAGGAAGACAAGCACTAAATTATGCTATGCTTGTAAATTGGACAAAGAAATTTTTCAACGTAGATACCGAGCAAGCAATTGATTTACTGAACAACCCAGAAAAAATTGCCCATTCTACTCTTCTAATGTTAGACCCTGTATTCAACAATATGAGAGAATTTGGTGGCGTATTGACACCAAGAGCACATCCAAATGTATATAGAGTTCTTGTGGGGCTAACAGCATACAACCCTGACGCATTCAAAATAGACAAAAGATTACAATTTGCCATTGCTAATCCAAACTTCTTCCCAATTGCTGTCTCAGAAATCAACAGAGAGAATGCGTATGGTTTGATTGAGACATCAATGAATAGAGCATTGTCTGATATAGAGAAGGTTATGAGAAATTATGGAATAACGCATAGGGTCGATGAAGATGAAATGATAAGAGTATGGGATATATTTGAAGAAGGATTAAGAGTCGCACAGAATATGGGATTGAATGCAGAAAACACTTCTCGTGTAATTGCCACAATGATGGCAGAGAAAAATGTTAATCCAGCATTACTATTTGTAATGGCGAGAGACCCATACAATCCACTCAAAATCGAAGATATAGCAACTGCTTATGCAAACCACATAGAACCAGAAAAGATAATCAACGACTTCATGATAGTCGACAATGCCTTAACGACATTCTACAAGAAAGCAGGTATGATTCTTGAGGGAGAATTAGGAACAATAGATGGTGCATTCTCCAATGCTTCCCCATTCTATATCCATAGAGTTTACACAAAGAAACTGTTTGAGACTTATGGTTTTAAGAAAGCAAAACAAGATTTACAGGAACTTATAAGAGTATACAGAAGTGGCGAAGCAGAATTTTATGAGTTTCCAATATTAATGCAATCAAAGAGAACATTGTGGTATAATCTTGACTTAAGGACACAGGTAAGACATTACGCTAATTACTTTTCGAGAACGGCAGGATACAACAATGTGTATCCATACGCAATAGGATTACATAAATTGTTTGCGTTTGATATGGATAAGAGTGCGTCAATACTTTATAACAATGCTTTACTTGGTATATTCTTTGGAATTGACCCTGCAAAAGGAGATGTTTTAAACATACTTGGTGAGACGGCACAACTTGCTGACATAATAACAAAAGGTAGAGAAATTTCCTATTTAGCATCACTTGCATTTAACTTTTCACCCGCTATTAAGAACTGGGGACAAGCGTGGTTGCTCTTTTCAATGGTAAGTCCAAGATATTTCGTAGAAGGTTATATTGATGCAATAAAAAATCCTGAAGCAAAGAGGGCTTTGAATGAATTGTTGGTTGCGGCAGAGTATGGAAAGGTAAGGTCAAAAGCGGTTAGAGGGCAATTCACAGGAGACTTCACGTCGTGGAAAATTGATGATTACATCAACAATATAAAGGATAAGATGCTACCACTTCTTCTGTGGGAATTAGCGGATGGTAGTTTAAGAAAGGCAACAACAATAACAGCATATGGAATAGGTAAAAGACTTGGATTAACAATCCCAGAGATTACAAAATTATCACTTTATCTTGAACAAGCTACACAATTCAGTTTTGGTATGGCAGGACGACCACTTTATCTCTACGATAAATCACTTGCACTTGCTTATAAGTTTACTTGGTTTATGAAATACCCCCTTGATGCACTGTCGAGTTTTATAATCTGGAATGTTAAAAACGGTATTTATTCACCACTTGTTTTAAGCACAGTTATGGGGGCTCTAGTTGCCTATGAGTTGTGGAAAAAGGAAGGTATTGACGTGTCCGATATTACACTATCGCCAATAAAATCAATAACTGGATTAGCTTCAGGAAAGAATGTATGGATTGGACAAATTGCAAATGCCACAAAGGAATTGTTTAACAGTGCATATGACATCGCAAAAGCAGTAGACTGGAGGTCGCCTGATAGATTTCAACAGTTAATGAATATATCATCGTATGAAACAAAGAAAAACATTGCAAATATTCTACCAACACTTTATAGATGGAATGAATATGAGGAATGGACAAAGAGGATGCCAGAGGCACTCAGAAAGTATGGTGATATTATGGATGAAAGAAGAAAAGAATCCCTAATACTTCTCTTTTCTGACTTGGCACGTAAAAGAGTAAGAGCAAAGCAAATTAAAGACATAAGATTCTTGCAAGACCATTACAATGAGACCATCCCATTAGCACTTGAATATGCAAAGAACGGTGATATTGAAAAAGGGGTAGATATTGCGATGTCATTCTTTAACAATGATAAAGTGAGGGATTTAGCAAAGACTTATTATTTGTTTACCCCTAATGTAAGTGGTAGGCCTTTTGTATATCTTGATATAGATAAAACAGCTGATAGGAATCTTATAGCAATGTATTTATTGAGTGGTGTAATGAGAGAATTTAAAACAAACGCACCCCAGAAAGTTATGCAATGGATTTATCCTGCATACATCAAATCACCTGTTGTAGGTAAATCGATGTTTACTCAATGGGAATTGTGGAGAAAATATAACGACTTTGAGGAGACAGCATTTGAGGAATGGATGAGGTATATTTTTGGTGATATTCCGTATATGCTATATAAGGGTGTTAATCAGTTAAGGAGATAAATTATGCCACTCTTTGTCGCAAAAACAAAACACCCTGATGGTAGAATAAGAGTAGACGATATACTTGATTTTGTCGGGGGTGTGCAAAACACACCTATTTATTGGAATCAGATACAAAACAAACCATCAACATTTCCACCTTCATATCATACACATCCCTGGGAAGATATAACAAATAAACCATCACAATATCCACCTACTCCGCATACCCATACCAAGTCAGAGATAACAGACCTTGAAACTATAACTACTACTCCAACCCCAAATTCAGTTCCTAAGGCTGATAGTAGCGGTAAAATAAATCTTAACTGGTTAGATTTAAGCGGTTATGCACCTGCTAATCACACTCATACCAAGTCTAATATTACAGACCTTGAGACTATAACCACTACTCCTACTCCCAATGCAATACCAAAGTCAGATAATAATGGTAAAATAAATCTTAACTGGTTAGATTTAAGTGGTTATTCTCAGGTTGGTCATACTCATACTAAGTCAGCTATCACTGATCTCGAACCCATAACTACTACTCCTACAGCGAATGCAATACCGAAGTCGGATAATAGTGGTAAAATAAGCCTAAGTTGGTTAGATTTAAGTGGTTATGCACCTATCAACCATACCCACACCAAGTCCAACATCACTGACCTCGAACCAATAACTACCACTTCTACCCCGAATGCAATCCCCAAATCGGATATCAACGGCAAGATAAGTCTCGGTTGGCTAGATTTAAGTGGATATGCCCCTGTTAATCACACTCATACCAAATCTAATATCACAGACCTTGAAACTATAACCACTACTCCTACCCCAAATGCAATACCCAA
>QGLW01000139.1_pt1 | contig 21076 bp, 17 predicted proteins | sample 1725341 | NCBI WGS metagenome assembly QGLW01 (sample SAMN05439265, study PRJNA331180) | Hot springs metagenome, whole genome shotgun sequencing project. | isolation source: microbial mat of Apron and Channel Facies of Mammoth Hot Springs | place: USA: Wyoming, Yellowstone National Park | collected... | reverse complement strand
TTTAATGCATGGGCACTTAAGGGTGGGCCTCGGGTAAACTAGGGGCCGTGCGCTGGCTTCGGCTTTTCGCCCTTTTCCTCTTGGCGCTTTTTCTGGGGGCGGGGCTGGCCCTCGGCTACGTGGCCTACGCCTTCACCCGGGACCTCCCCGACCTTGTCCAGCTGGACCGCCTTCGCCTGACCGCCACCTCCACCCTCTACGCCCGGGACGGCTCTTTCCTCGCCCAGATCGCCAGCGTGGAGGAGGGGCGGGCCATCCACCGGGGCCTGGTGCGGCTTTCCCAGGTCTCCCCGGCGGCGGTGGCCGCCATCGTCTTCTCCGAGGACCGCCGCTACTTCCAGCACTACGGGGTGGACTTCCTCCGCCTCTTCGGAGCCCTTTACGCCGTGCTGAAGGGGGACCTCCAGGGGGGGAGCACCATCTCCACCCAGGTCCTCAAGAACACGCTCCTCAAGGACCTGGCCCAGGAGAGAACCCTGGAAAGGAAGATCAAGGAGTGGATTCTGGCCCTGGAGCTGGAGCGGCGCTACACCAAGGAGGAGATCCTGGAGATGTACCTGAACGTGATTCCCTGGGGAGGGAACGCGGTGGGGATCGCCGGGGCGGCGGAGGCCTACTTCGGCAAGGACCCGGGGGGGCTGAGCCTGGCCGAGGGGCTCTACCTGGCCTCCCTGATCCCCGCTCCCAACGCCCGCTACGGCGACCTTAAGGGGGTCAGGGAGCGCATGCGCCGCCTTCTGGACGAGATGGTGGCCGAGGGCTGGGTGCGCCGGGAGGTGGCCGAGGCCGCCTGGCGCGAACCCCTGGAGCCCAGTGGCTGGCGGACCCGCTACGACGAAGAGGGGAACCTCCTGGAGGCCAGGCTCGTTGACCCCGAGGCCCGGCTGGTCCGCTCCATCAGTCCCAAAATGGCCTCCCACTTCGTCCTGGAGGTGCGGCGCTTCCTGGAGGCCCGCTTCGGCAAGGAGAAGGTTTATGGGGAAGGGGGGCTCAAGGTCTACACCACCCTGGACCCCGCCATGCAGCGGGCGGCGGAGGCCGCCGCCCAGAGGGCCCGCCTACCCGAGGGGGCCGAGCTGGCCCTGGTGGGCCTGGACCCGGAGACGGGGGAGGTCCTGGCCCTGGTGGGGGGCATCCGGCGGGAGAACGACCAGTATAACCGGGCCACCCGGGCCCTGAGGAACCCGGGAAGCGCCGTGAAGCCCTTCGTCTACGCCACCGCCCTCGAGGCGGGCTGGACCCAGGCCACCCTGGTGCCGGACCGCCCCCTGGAGTTCCCCGACCCCAGCCAGCCGGGGGGCGTCTGGCGGCCCAAGAACTTCTCCGGCACCTTCCTGAACAGGAGCATCACCCTTCGCTACGCCCTGGACCTCTCCTTGAACCTGCCCGCCATCTACACCGCCCACCAGGTAGGGGCGGAAAAGGTCGCCGAAAAGCTCGCCCAGGCGGGCTTCGCCGTGCGCTACCCCACCCTGGCCATCGCCATCGGGGGGGCTTCCATCACCCCCATAGACCTGGCCGCCGCCTACGCCGCCTTCGTGAACGGGGGGTACCGGGTGGCCCCCATCTTTGTGGCCCGGGTGGAGGACGCCAGGGGGGAGGTCCTCTACCGGGCCACCCCCGAGCGCCGCCTCCTCTTTGATCCCCTGGTGGCCTACCAGGGCTGGGACCTCCTGAAGGGCTACGTCTACGACCTGGGGGAGAAGGGCCTGGCCAAAGGGGCCCGGATTCCCGGGCGGGTGGTGGGGGGCAAGACGGGCACCACCAACGAGGCCCGGGACCTGTGGTTCGCCGGGGTGACCTGGGGGCTTTCGGCCGTGGTCTGGGTGGGGCGGGACGACAACCGCCCCCTGCGCATGGGGGGGCGGGAGCCCTCCAGCTCGGTGGTGAACCCACCTATCTGGCGGGACTTCGTGGCCGAGGCCCTGCGGGGCCGGCCCGGGCAGGATTTCCCCCTGCCCCCGGGCCTGGTCCGGGCCCGGGTGGACCTCTTCTCCGGCTACCCCTCGGCGGGGGGGGTGGAGATGGTCTTCCCCGAGGGCAAGGCCCCTGCGCTGCCGCCTCCCCCGGAGCCCACCCCGCCGGCGGAGGGGCCAGGGGCCCAGGAAACCCCACCCGCGGGCCTGCAAAGCCCGGCTCCCGAGGAGAGCCCGGCCCCCCAGGCACCACCCCCGGAACCCACCTCGCCAGCGGCGGGGCCAGGGGCCCAGGAAACCCCACCCGCGGGCCTCCAAAGCCCGGCCCCACAGGCACCGCCTTCGGAGGAGGCGCCATGAGGGAGGCCTTGTCCCGGATGCGGGTGGTCCTGGTGGAGCCCCAGGAGCCCATGAACGTGGGGGCGGTGGCCCGGGCCATGCGCAACTTCGGCCTGGCCCGGCTTTACCTGGTCAACCCCGCCCCCCGGGTGGGGCCTCCCTGGGCCAGGGAGGCCTACTGGCTGGCGGTCCACGCCGAGGAGATCCTGGACCGGGCTGTGGCCGTGGACAGCCTAATGGAGGCCCTAGCGAACGTACAGCTGGTGGTAGCCACCACGGGCAGGCCCCGGGAGCTTTACCCGGCCCCCGTGGTCCCCGCCTGGGAGGTGCCGGCCTGCGTCCTCTCCGTGGAGGGGGAGGTGGCCTTGGTCTTCGGCCGGGAGACCTTTGGCCTCACCAACGAGGAGCTGGCCCTGGCCCACGTGATCGGCACCATCCCCACGGCCCCGGAGCAGCCCTCCTTGAACCTGGCCCAGGCGGTGGTGGTCTTCGCCTACGAGCTCTTTAAGGCGGTGGTGGGGGAGGGGAGGTTTCCCCGGGAGGAGCTGGCCCAGGTGGCGGCCATCGAGGCCTTCTTTGAGGACCTGGGCCGCTATGTGCTGGAGATCGGCTTCACCGACCAGAACCGCTTTCCCCACGCTATGCGCCGCCTGAGGCGTATCTTCCACAAGGCCAGGCTCACCCCGGGGGAGGTGCAGATGCTCAGGGGCCTCCTGCACCAGAGCCGCTACCAGATGAGGAAGAAGGATGGCTAGCGAGAACCTGATCCGCTTGGTCCAGCTGGCCCAGCGCCTCCTGCCCTCCATCATCGCCCTGGTGGTGGTGGCCTTTGAGCTGGCCCTCCTCCCCTACCGCCACCAGGACTTCACCCTTTGGCTCCGGCTGGGCTTTTACGGCCTGGTGGGGCCTTTGGTCACCTACGCCGTCCTGGAGTGGATCGCCCAGGAGGTTCTGGAGAGGGCCAGGGCGGAAAGGGCCCTGGAGGAGGCCAACCGCAGGCTTCTCGCTGCGGGGCGGGTTTTCCGCGAGGCCCTGAAGAGCGAGAACCTGGAGGAGGCGGTCCAGCGGGTGGCCCGGGTCCTGGAGGAGAGCCTGGGCCTTCCCGTGGGCCGGGAGGTGGAGGGGGTGCGGGCCGGGTGCGAGGGGGAGGGCCTCAGGGTGGAGCTTCCCGGGCTTAAGGGGTATCTGGAGGTCTGCGCCCAGGGGGCGGACCGGGCCTTCCTGGAGGTCCTGGCCCACGAGGTGGCCGGGGCCCTGCAGGCGGTGGTGGCCCGAAGCCGGGACCTCCTCACCCTCTACGAGGTGGACCAGGCCCTGAAGGCCGAGGCCAACCTAGACCGGCTTCTGGAGGGGCTTTTGGAGCGCATCCGCGCCTGGGCCGAGGCCGAGGGGGCGGGCGTCCTCCTCCTGGACGAGGAGGGCTTCTTGGTGCCCCGGGTGGTGCGGAACCTGGACCTGCCAGGCCACCCCTTTCTGCTGGAGGGGCCCTGGAAGGGGGCTTTGGAGGGGCCCGTCTTCGTGGCCTCCGAGACCCTGGCCCTGCCCCTCAAGGCTCGGGAGCCCGTGGGGGTATTGGTGGTCAAGGGGAAGGGGCTTTCCCGCCGCATCCCCTTCCTCTCCTTTCTGGCCTCCCAGGTGGCCCTAGCGGTGCGGAACGCCCAGGCCTACCTGAGGGCCGAGGAGCTGGCCATCAACGAGGAGCGCACCCGCATCGCCCGGGAGATCCACGACGGCATCGCCCAGAGCCTGGCCTTTATGGCCCTGAAGCTGGACCTGGCCGAGCGCCTCCTGGACAAGGACCGGGAGGCGGCCTTGAAGGCGTTGGCCGAGGTGAAGGACACCCTGAGGGCCCAGATCCGGGAGGTGCGGCGGAGCATCTTCGCCCTTAGGCCCATTGACCTGGAGCGCTACGGCTTTCTGGAGTCCGTGCGCCGCTACGCCCAGGCCTTCGCCGAGCAGGCGGGCTTCCGGGTCCAGATCTCCATGCCCGAAAGGGTGGGGCTTTCCCAGGCCAGCGAGCTGGTCCTCTTCCGGGTGTTGCAGGAGGCCCTCACCAACGCCGCCAAGCACGCCAGGCCCACCCGGGTGGACGTGGTCCTGGAGCCTTTAGGGGAGCGGGGGGCGAGGCTAGTGGTGCGGGACAACGGCCGGGGCTTCGCCGAGCCCAGCGCCCAGGGGCTTGGGGGCTTCGGCCTCACCCAGATGCGGGAGCGGGTGGAGGCCCGGGGCGGGCGCTTTTTCGTGCGCTCGGAGCCGGGCAAGGGCACGGAGGTGGTGGCCGAACTTCCTTACTAGGCGGGTATCATGGGGGGCATGGAGCGCCCGGTGCGCGTGCTCTTCGTCTGCCTGGGCAACATCTGCCGAAGCCCCCTGGCGGAGGGGGCTTTCCGCAAGCTTGTGCGGGAGAGAGGCCTCGAGGACCGCTTTGAGGTGGACTCGGCGGGCACCGGGGCCTGGCACGCGGGGGAGCCCATGGACCCCCGGGCCAGGCGGGTTTTGGAGGAGGAGGGGGCCTACTTTCCCCACGTGGCCCGGCAGATGACCCAGGAGGACGCCCTCCGCTTTGACCACATCCTGGTCATGGACCGGGAGAACCTGGCCGAGGTCTACCGCCGCTTTCCCGAGGCCAGGGGCAAGGCCCGGCTTCTCCTGGACTACCTGGGCGGGGGCGAGGTGCCGGACCCCTACTATGGGGACCTCCAGGACTGCCGGGAGGTTTACTGGATGGTGGAGGCCGCCTGCCGGGCCTTCTTGGACCAACATGGACCCCCTGTCGCTGATAGAGAAGGCGGGGCTTAAGGCCGAGGGCCCGCCCACCCCCCTCCACGGGGGTGATATGGCCCTGGTCTACCGCCTCGGGCCTTATGTGGTGAAGACGGCGCGCCACGCCCCACCGGGCCTCTTCCAGGCGGAGGCCAGGGGCCTGAAGGCCCTCCAGGCGCGGGGCGCGAGGGTGCCCCGGGTCTACTGGTGGGGGGAGGAGGGGATCGTCCTGGAGTACCTGCCCCTGGGCCCGGAGGACTGGGAGGGCCTGGCCCGGATGCTGGCCCGCCTTCACCGGAGACGAGAGGAGGCCTACTGGGCCGAGGCGGGGTACCTGGGCACCTTTCCCCTGCCCGAAAGGCGGGGGGATGCGTGGACGGAGTTCTTCTTCCTGAGGTGCGTGGAGCCCCTCCTGAAGGCCACCTGGGGGCGGCTTGGGGGGCTGGGCCCCAAGGTGGAGGCCCTTTACCTTAAACCCCTCCCCACGGAAGGGCCCGCTCCCCTTCACGGGGACCTGTGGCGGGGCAACGTCCACTTCGCCCAGGGCGTCCCGGCCCTTCTGGACCCCTCCTTCTTCGTGGGGGAGCGGGGCGTGGACCTGGCCATGATGCGCCTTTTTGGGGGCTTTCCCCAGGCCTTTTGGCGGGTTTACCGGGAGGCCTACCCCATCCCCGAGGAGGTGGAAAGGGCCCTTCCCCGCTACCAGGTCTACTACCTCCTGGCCCACGTCCACTTCTTTGGGGAAGGGTATCTGGGAGCGCTATGGAAGGCGATTTCCGCCTCCTAGGTCCCATTGACCTCCTCCAGCTTCTGGCCCAGGGGGGGAAGACCGGGGCCTTTCTAGTGGAGGGGGGCGGGGTGTACCTGGAGAGGGGCAGGCCGGTCCACGCCTTTTTGGGAAAGAAGGCGGGCAAGGAGGCCCTTTTGGGGATCCTGGCCCTAAAGGAGGGGAGGTTCCGCTTCCTTTTGGGGGAGCGGGCCCCCACGACCTCCCTCGAGGCCCCCCTCGAGGCCTACCTCCTGGAGGCCCTTCGCCTCCTGGACGAGGGGGTGGAGGTGGGCCCCTTTGACCTGGTGCGCCCCTCCTCCCGGGCCTATGGGGCCACCCTGGAAGGGGAGGACCAGGCCCTCCTTTTGGCCCTGGGGGCGGGAAAGAGCCCCCTGGACCTGGCGGCGGCCACCGGGCTTCCCCTGGAGGCGGTTCTGAAGCGCCTGGGGCATCTGGCCCGGCTCCGCCTCCTGGGGGTCCACCCCCGGGTGCCCCACACCGCCCGCCTGCGGGTGGCCTTGGGGGGACGGGGGGCCCAGGTGGACCGCCTCCTCCTCACCGCCTGGCGGTCCCACTACGGGGGGTTTGCCCGGGTGCGGGTGCGGGGCAAGGGAGAGGGGAGCCTGGCCGTGGAGGGGGTGGAGGGGCTTGGCGTGGAGCTCCGCTTAGCCCCGGAGCACCTCCTCTTCCTGGGCCTCAAGGTGGGGGAGGAGGTCCTGGTCTGGCCCGAGGTCTAAGTGCCCCTCCGGGGCTTTCGCCGCGGTGGGGGCCCCGGAAGAGCCTTTAGCCCTGGGCTTTGGCACGCCCTTTTGGGGCCCCAAAGAAGCGCCGAGGCCCGGTGCCCGCTTGGGTTATACTGGGGCCCGTGCCGGAAGCCCTGGTGGCCCTGGAGTCCGCCGTTCTCACCCACGGCCTGCCCTACCCGCTGAACCTGAAGACGGCCCTGGCCCTGGAGGAGGCGGTGCGGGCCGAGGGGGCCATCCCCAGAACCATCGCCCTGGTGCGGGGCGAGGTGCGGGTGGGCCTTACCCCGGAGGAGATGGAGGCCTTGGCCAGGGGTGGGGCCGATAAGGCCAGCCTCTGGAACCTGGCGGCCCTTCTGGCCCGCGGCCTTAGCGCCGGGACCACGGTGGCGGCCACGGCCCACCTGGCCCACCGCCACGGCATCGTCGTCTTCGCCACGGGGGGCATCGGCGGGGTCCACCCCGAGCCCTACGACGAGAGCGCCGACCTGGTGGCCCTTTCCCGCACCCCCATCCTGGTGGTGGCCTCGGGGCCCAAGGCCATCCTGGACCTGGAGGCCACCCTGGAGCGGCTGGAGACCCTGGGGGTGGCCGTGGTGGGCTACCGCACGGACCACCTCCCCGCCTTCTTTTCCCCCTCCTCCCCCTACCCCGTGCCCGCTGTGGTGGAGACCCCCCTCGAGGCCGCCCTGGTCCTCAAGCGCGCCCGGGAGCTTGGCCTGGGAGGGGTCCTCCTGGCCAACCCCGTCTCCCAGGGGCTTCCCTATGAGGAGGTGGCCCGGATGGTGGAGGAGGCGGGCCGCCAGGCGGCCCGGGAGGGGGTCCACGGCAAGGCCCTCACCCCCTACCTCCTGCGGAAGCTCTCCGAGCTTTCCCAGGGGGAGACGGACCGGGTCAACGAGAGGCTCCTCCTGGAGAATGCCCGGGTGGCGGCCCAGGTGGCCCTGGCCTGGGCCGGGCTAGAATAGCCTTGTGTGCGAGCTGGGCGAGAGGCTAAGGCGGGCCCGGGAGGCGAAGGGGCTTTCCTTGAAGGAGGCCGCAGAGCGCCTGGCCCTGAAGGCCAGCGTTCTGGAAGCCCTGGAGGCCTGCCGCTTTGAGGCGCTCCCCGAGCCTCCCCTGGCCCGGGGCTACTTGCGCCGCTACGCCCTCCTTCTGGGCCTGGACCCGGAGGCCCTCCTGGCCCTCTATCCCTCTACCTCAGAGCCCCCCCCTTCCCCTCCCGCCAAGCCCCGCAAGCGCTCCCTTCCTCTGGGCCTCCTCCTTGCGCTTTTCTTCCTGCTGGCCTTGGGCTACGGGGCCTACCTCCTCTTAAGACCCCGCCCGGTCCAGGTGGTGGAGGTGGCCCCGCCTCCTCCCTCCAAGCCCCCGGAGCGCTACCCCTTGCGGGTGGTTTCCGAGCCCCCCGGGGCCCGGGTCTACCTGGACGGCTTTTATTTGGGCCAGACCCCCCTGGAAAGCCCCCCTGTGGAGGGGGGGAAGAGGGTTTTAAGGCTGGAGCTTCCCGGCTATGAGCCCCTCGAGGCGGAGGTCCTCCTCAAGGGCCCCCTCACCCTCAGCTACCGCCTGAAGCCCCTTCCCCAGCCCCCGCCCGCAAGCCCTCCCGCCCCGGTAGAGGAGAAGGGCAAGCTGGTTCTCAAGCTGGAAGGCCGGAGCTGGCTCAGGGTCCGGCAGGGGGATAAGCGGCTTTACGAGGGCATTCCCGAGGTGGGGGCCGAGCTTAGCTTTGACCTGCCCGTGGAGGTGCGGGCCGGGAATCCCGGGGCGGTGCGGGTGATCCTGGAGGGCCAGGACCTGGGCCCCATGGGGGAGCCCGGCAAACCCCTCACCAAAAGCTTCCCCTGAAGCTTTTGCTATACTTTCCCTTTGTTGGGGCCCAAGGCCCCAGGAGGAATATGGCGAAGATCAGCTTTGTGAGCCTGGGGTGTCCCAAGGCTTTGGTGGACTCGGAACAGATCCTCTCCCGGCTCAGAGCCCTGGGCTACGAGACCAGCCCCAGCTACGAGGAGGCGGAGCTGGTCGTCGTCAACACCTGCGGCTTCATCACCCCGGCCGTGGAGGAGAGCCTGGCCACCATCGGCGAGGCCCTGAAGGCCAATGGCAAGGTGGTGGTCACGGGGTGCCTGGGGGCCAGGCCCGAGGTGATCCGGGAGGCCTACCCCAAGGTGCTGGCGGTGACGGGGCCCGGGGAGGTGGAGCGGGTGCTGGAGGCGGTGCAGGCGGTCCTGCCCGCCCCCAGGGACCCCTTCTTGGACCTGATCCCGCCCCAGGTGAAGCTCACGCCCCGGCACTACGCCTACATCAAGCTCTCGGAGGGGTGCGACCACAGGTGTAGCTTCTGCATCATCCCCCAGCTTCGGGGAAGGCTCCGCTCCCGGGACGCCGCCGAGGTGTTGGCGGAAGCGTACCGGCTTGCGGCCACCGGCACCAAGGAGCTCCTCCTCATCGCCCAGGACCTTTCCGCCTACGGGGTGGACCTGGGGCATCGGGAGAGCTTCTTCGGCGACCGGCTGGTGCGGGCCCACCTCAAGGACCTCCTGGAGAACATGGCCGAGCCTGGGGTCTGGATCCGCCTCCACTACGTCTACCCCTACCCCCACGTAAAGGACCTCCTCCCCCTCATGGCCGAGGGGAAGGTCCTCCCCTACCTGGACGTGCCCCTCCAGCACGCCTCCGAGCGCATCCTGAGGCTCATGCGCCGCCCCGGGGGGTACGGGAGCCACCTCAAGACCCTGAAGGCCTGGCGGGAGGTGGTGCCGGAGCTGGCGGTGCGCTCCACCTTCATCGTGGGCTTTCCCGGGGAGACCGAGGAGGACTTCCAGATCCTCCTGGACTTTCTGGAGGAGGCGGAGCTGGACCGGGTGGGGGCCTTCACATACTCCCCGGTGGAGGGGGCGGAGGCCAACCTCCTGCCCGATCCCGTGCCCGAGGAGGTCAAGGAGGAGCGCCTCTTTAGGCTCATGGAGCTCCAGGCCAGGATCAGCCTCAGGAAGAACCAGGGCTTCGTGGGCCGGGTCCTCGAGGTCCTGGTGGACGAGCTTCCCGAGCCGGGCCTGGCCGTGGGCCGCTCCTACCGGGACGCCCCCGGCATTGACGGCCTGGTCTACGTGGAGACGGACGGCACGGTCCGGGTAGGGGAGAGGGTCCGGGTGCGCATCACCCGGGCGGACACCCACGACCTCTTCGGGGTCCAGGCGTAGGATAGGGGCGGTATGTACATCGTCGTCGCTGGGGGCGGGGAGGTGGGGGGCGAGCTGGCCCGCACCCTGGAGAAGGCCCACGAGGTGGTGGTCATTGACCGGAACCCCCAGGCCCGGGAGCGCCTGGGCTCTTTGGACGTGAAGGTGGTGGTGGGCGGGGCCACGGACCCCGACACCCTGCGGGAGGCGGGGGTGGACCGGGCCGACCTCTTCATCGCCTGCACCGACTCCGACGAGGTGAACCTCCTGGCCTCCCTGCTGGCCAAGGGCCTGGGGTCCAGGCAGGTCCTCTGCTTCGTGGGCAAGGGGGGGTACGTGGACGTCCTGGCCGACCCCAGGACGGCGGAGATCCTGGGCACCCGCATAGACAAGGTCTTGTGGCCGCAAAGGGCCATGGCCCGGGAGATCGTGGAGGTGATCCTGGTCCCCGGGGCGGTGGACGTGGAGCTTCTGGCCGAAGGGCGGCTTCGCTTCGTGGAGTACCGGGTGAAGGAAGGGGGGCCTTACGCCCACCGCCTCCTCTGGGAGATGGCCTGGCCGGAAGGGGTCCTGGTGGTGGGGGTGGTTCGGGACGGAACCTTTTTGAGCTTTGCCCATCCCCTGTTTTCCGAGCTGGTTCTGGAGCCCGGAGACAAGCTCCTCTTCGTCACCACCGCCCGGGCCTTTCCCGAGTTGGAGGCCCACTTCGCCGTGGGGCGGGAGGTGCGCCGGGTCATGATCCTGGGCGGGGGGAACGTGGGCTTCATGGTGGCCCAGGAGCTTTTAAAAAGGCGGGTGGAGGTGGTCCTCATTGAGGCCAGCCGGGAGCGGTGCGAGTGGCTTTCCCAGGAGCTCCCCGAGGCTTTGGTCATTCACGGGGACGGCACCGACATAGAGCTTTTGGAGGCCGAGGGCATGGCGGAGGCCGACGTGGTGGTGGCCGTCACCGACAACGACGAGAAGAACCTCCTGGCTTCCCTCCTGGTCAAGCAGCTTGGGGTCAGCAAGGTCATCACCCGGGTTTCCCGCTCGGAAACCCGCCGGCTCTTTGAGCAGGTGGGCATTGACCTGGCCCTGACCCCCAGGCAGGCGGCGGTGCGCTCGGTGCTGGACTTTTTGGGGCCGGAGAACGTGGAGCACGTTTCCACCATGGACGAGAACATAGAGCTTCTGGAGGTGGAGCTTCCCGAGGCTTCCAAGGCCAAGCCCCTGCGGCACCTGGCCCTACCCGAGGTGGTTCCTGTGGCCCTGGAGCGGGACCACCGGGTGATGCTCTACCGGGAGGACCTGGAGGCCCTTCCGGGGGACCGGCTCTTCTTGGTGGCGGCCCGGGAGGTGGCGGATGAGGCCCTGGCCCAGATCCTCCGCTAGGCGGGGCCTGGGGGCGAGCCTCTACCTCCTGGGGCTCACCTACCAGGGGATGGGCTTCCTCCTTTTCCTCTTCGCCCTGGGGGCCTTTTTCCTGGGCGAGGATGCCCGGGGCTTCGCCGTGGCCGCTCTTTTGGGGGTGGGCCTTGGGCGCCTTCTCCAGGGCCTGGGCCACCCGGAGGCCCAGCCCAGACGGGCCGAGGTCTTCGCCAGCGTGGCCCTCCTTTGGTTCCTGGTGCCCGCTTTGGGGGCCGTGCCCTACTGGCTTTCCGGGGGGATGGGCTATCTGGATGCCCTCTTTGAGGCCATGTCGGGCTTCACCACCACGGGGGCCACGGTCCTTTCGGACTTTGGCCAGTTCGGCCAGAGCCTTTTCCTCTGGCGGAGCCTCACCCAGTGGATGGGGGGGATTGGCATCGTGGTGCTCTTCTTGGTGGTCTTCCCCCAGCTCCAGGTGGCGGGCCGCCAGGCCTTCTTCGCCGAGAGCACCGGGGTGGAGAAGGAGAAGCTCACCCCCAAGCTCCGGGAGACGGCCCGGGCGGTGCTAAGGGTCTACGTCCTTCTGACCCTTCTCGCCTTCGTGGCCTACCTGGTTGCTGGCATCCCCCCCTTTGAGGCCTTGGCCAACGCCCTCACCACCGCTCCCGCCGGGGGCTTCAGCCCCAACCCCAACAGCTTCGCCGCCTACGCTCCCCTGGCCCAGTGGGCGGGAACCTTCTTCATGTTCTGGGCGGGGGTGAGCTTTCTCCTGCAGTACCGCCTCCTCTTCCGGCGGGAGACAAGGCCCCTCATCTGGGACGCCGAGTTTCGCGCCTACACGGGGATCGTGTTGCTGGCGGGGCTGGCTCTGGCCTTTTACCTTTACACCCATCACCTCTATGGCCTCGAGGCCAGCCTCCGCCACGCCTTCTTCCAGGTGGTCTCCATCCTCACCACCACCGGCTTCGCCAGCGTGGATTTCGCCCAGTGGGTGGTTCCCGCCCAGGCCATCCTGGTCCTTTTGATGTTCATCGGGGGAAGCGCGGGCTCGGGAGCGGGCGGCATCAAGGTGGTGCGCTGGCTTCTCCTCTTCGGCTTTCTGCGCCGGGAGATCACCCGCACCCTCCACCCCAAGGCTGTCCTCCCCTTAAGGTTGGGCGGGCGGGTGGTGGGGGAGGAGGCCTTGAGGCAGGTTTCCGTCTTCGTCTTCCTCTACACCCTCCTCTTCGGCTTCGCCACCCTGGTCCTGGCTCCTTTGCAGAAGGACTTCGTGGTGGCCTTCACCGCCAGCGCCCAGGCCATCGGCAACATCGGCCCCGGGCTTGGGGAGGTGGGGCCCATGGGGAGCTTCGCCGGGCTCCACCCCGTCTCCAAGGCGGTCCTCATCCTGGAGATGTGGGCGGGCCGGATAGAGATCCTGCCCGTCTTCCTCCTCTTCAGTCCCGAGCTTTGGCGGAGGCTCAGGTGAGACCCTGGGGGTTTATAATCTTTCCTCGTGAGGACGCTAGGCCACATCACCGCCATGCCCAGGCTCCCCGAGGCTATCGGGGGGCTCAAGGAGCTGGCTTACAACCTCTGGTGGAGCTGGAACCCGGAGGCGGCGGAGCTTTTCCAGGAGATAGACCCCGTGTTTTGGAAGCGCTTCCGCGGCAACCCGGTCAAGCTCCTCCTGGAGGCCGACCCCGCCCGGCTTTCGGCCCTGTGCGCCACGGGCTACCCCGCCCGGGTCCAGGCGGTGGTCCAGGCCCTCAGGGACTACCTGAAGGCCCGGGAGGTCAAAAAGGGTCCCCTGACCGCCTACTTCTCCGCCGAGTACGGCTTCCATAGCTCCCTGCCCATTTACTCCGGGGGGCTTGGGGTTTTGGCGGGGGACCACGTGAAGGCCGCCAGCGACCTGGGGCTCAACCTGGTGGGCGTGGGGATCTTCTACCACCAGGGCTACTTCCACCAGCGCCTCTCCCCCGAGGGGGCCCAGGTAGAGGTTTATGAAACCCTGCGCCCCGAGGAGCTTCCCCTCCTTCCGGTCCTGGACGGCGAGGGGAGGCCCCTCAAAGTGGCCGTGGACTTCCCCGGGCGGGTGGTCCACGTGGGGGGCTACCGGGTCCAGGTGGGGGCGGTGCCCGTCTTTCTCCTCACCACCGACCTCCCGGAGAACGCCCCCGAGGACCGGGCCATCACCGCCAGGCTCTACGCCCCGGGTCTGGAGATCCGCATCCAGCAGGAGATGATCTTGGGCATCGCCGGGGTGCGCTTCCTCAGGGCCTTGGGCCTGAGCCCCCAGGTGTTCCACATGAACGAGGGGCACTCCGCCTTTTTGGGCCTGGAGCGGGTGCTGGAGCTGGTCGCCGAGGGCCACCCCTTTGCCGTGGCCCTGGAGCTGGCCCGGGCCGGGGCCCTCTTCACCACCCACACCCCCGTTCCCGCCGGGCACGACGCCTTCCCCCTGGAACTCATAGACCGCTACCTGGGGGGCTTCTTTGAGAAGATGGGCACGGACCGGGAGGGCTTTTTGCGGCTAGGCCTCGAGGAGAAGCCCTGGGGCCAGGTCTTCTCCATGTCCAACCTGGCCCTTTCCACCAGCCACCAGGCGGGCGGGGTGAGCCGCCTCCACGGCGAGGTCTCCCGGCAGATGTTCCACCACCTCTGGCCCGGGCTCCTTTTGGAGGAGGTGCCCATCGGCCACGTGACCAACGGGGTCCACACCTGGACCTTCCTCCACCCCCGCCTCCGCCGCCACTACGCCGAGGTCTTCGGCCCCGAGTGGCTAAAGTCCCCCGAGGACCAAGAGACCTGGAAGGTGGAGGGTCTGGGGGAGGAGTTCTGGCGCATCCACAAGGACTTAAGGGCCGAGCTGGTGCGGGAGGTGCGGCACCGGGTCCTGGAGCAGCGCCGCCGCAACGGGGAAAGCCCAAGCCGCCTGAAGGCGGCGGAGCGCCTTTTGGACCCCGAGGTCCTCACCATTGGCTTCGCCCGGCGCTTCGCCACCTACAAGCGGGCGGTCCTCCTCTTTAAAGACCCGGAGCGCCTCCTCAAGATCCTTCGGGGGCCTTACCCCGTGCAGTTCGTCTTCGCCGGGAAGGCCCACCCCAAGGACGAGCCCGGCAAGGCTTACCTGCAGGAGCTGGTGGCCAAGATCAAGGAGTATGGCCTCGAGGACCGCATGGTGGTCCTGGAGGACTACGACATGTACCTGGCCCGGGTCCTGGTCCACGGCTCCGATGTCTGGCTCAACACCCCTCGCCGCCCCATGGAGGCTAGCGGCACCAGCGGCATGAAGGCCGCCTTGAACGGGGTCTTGAACCTGAGCGTCCTGGACGGCTGGTGGGCCGAGGCCTACAACGGCAAGAACGGCTTCGCCATCGGCGACGAGCGGGTCTACGAGAGCGAGGAGGCCCAGGACATGGCGGACGCTCAGGCCCTTTACGACGTCCTGGAAGGCGAGGTCCTGCCCCTCTTCTACGCTAAGGGCCCCGAGGGGTACTCCTTGGGCTGGCTCTCCATGGTCCAAGAAAGCCTCCGCACCGTGGGCCCGCGCTTTAGCGCCCACCGGATGGTGGGGGAGTACGCCCTCCTTTACGCCCAAGGGGCCGAGATGGGGAAGAAGGCGGAGGGGCTTAAGGACCTCCTCCAGGCCTTCCACCAGGCCCTGCCCGCCTTCCACGCCCTCGGCTTCAGCGTGGAAGGGCCCAGCCACCAGACCCTGAACGGGGAGGCCCTCAGGGTGCGGGCCCGCCTCGAGGGGGAGGTCCCCGAGGTCCTAAGGCCCTTTTTGGAGGTCCAGCTGGTGGCCAAAAGGAGCACGGGGGAGGTGGAGATCGTTCCCCTGGCCCCGGGGAAAGGCGGCTACGAGGTGGCCTACTGGCCCTCCCGTCCGGGAAGCTACGCCTACGGGGTGCGCCTGGCCCTTAGGCACCCCGTCACCGGGCGGGTGAACTGGGTTCGCTGGGCCTGAGGCCACCTGGCACCGGCATTCCTCTCAGGCCAAGAGGAGGCCCATTCCCGAGGGCCAGCGAGCCCGGCCTTCCGGCTTTTCGTGTATAATCCCCCCGTGCCTTTTCAGGAGGTGGCTATGCGTAAAGTCCTGGTGTTTCTCGGCATCCTGGCCCTCGGCCTCGCCTTCGCCCAGGTGCGGACCTTTGACCAGATCAAGAAGAGCGGGGAGATCCGCATCGGCACCGAAGGGGCCTTCCCCCCCTTCAACTACTTTGACGAGAAGAACCAGCTCACCGGCTTTGAGGTGGACCTGGGCAACGCCATCACCAAGAAGCTGGGCCTGAAGCCCAAGTGGATCGCCCAGGCCTTTGACAGCCTCCTCATCCAGCTCAACCAGGGGCGGTTTGACTTCGTCATCGCCTCCCACGGCATCACCGAGGAGCGGGCCAAGGCGGTGGACTTCACCAACCCCCACTACTGCACCGGGGGCATCATCGTCAGCAAGAAGGGTGGGCCCAAGACCAAGAAGGACCTCGAGGGCAAGGTGGTGGGGGTGCAGATCGGCACCACCTACATGGAGGCCACTCAGAAGATCCCCGGCGTCAAGGAGGTGCGCACCTACCAAAAGGACCCCGAGGCCCTGCAGGACCTCCTGGCGGGCCGCATAGATGCCTGGATCACCGACCGCTTCGTGGCCAAGGAGGCCATCAAGGAGAGGAGGCTGGAGGGGACCCTGCAGCTTGGGGAGTTGGTTTTCCAGGAGAAGGTGGCCATGGCGGTGGCCAAGGGCAACAAGAGTGTCCTGGACGCCCTCAACAAGGCCTTGGCCGACCTGATGAAGGACGGCATCTACGCCCAGATCTCCAAGAAGTGGTTTGGGGAGGACGTGCGCTGCAGGTAGTTCCCTAGGGGCCCGGGAGTTTTCCCCTCCCGGGCCCTTTTCTTGACCCATGAAGCCCATCCTCTTGCGCTGGCTTCTTTGGCTGGCCCTCCTCTTTCTGGGGTACGTGGCCTTCTTCGCCCTTTTGGGGGCGGGTTTGGAGCCGTACTTCCTCCTCGCCGGCTTTGGCCCCGAGCGGGCGGCCTCCGCCGGGAGGGCCATGGCGGAGGGGGCGGAGATCACCCTGAAGCTCACCCTGATCTCCGGCCTCGTGGGGCTCGTCATCGGGGTTTTGACGGGGATGTTTAGGCTTTCCTCCCGGGCCCTGGTGCGGCTTCCCGCCACCTTTTACATCTGGGTGACCCGGGGCACCCCTCTCCTCGTGCAGATCCTCTTCGCCTACAACGCCCTGCCCCTCCTCCTCAGGCCCCTCTGGCCCGAGGCCCAGCAGGCCCTCACCCCCTACTGGGCCGCCTTCATCGCCCTGTCCTTCAACGTGGGGGCCTACAACGCCGAGGTGGTGCGGGCCGGCATCCAGGCCATCCCCAAGGGGCAGTGGGAGGCTGCCTGGTCCTTGGGCCTTTCCCCCGCCGACGTGATGCGCTTCATCATCCTGCCCCAGGCCCTGCGCATCGTGGTTCCCCCCCTGGTCAACAACGTGGTGGCTCTCCTCAAGGACTCCTCCCTGGCCAGCGCCATCACCCTAACGGAGCTCGCCCTCTCCGGCCAGCGCATCATCTCCGCTACCTTCCGCCCGGTGGAGGTCTACTTGGCTGTGGCCGCCATCTACCTCCTCCTCACCACGGTGCTGACCCAGTTCACCAACCGCCTGGAGGAGAGGCTCAAGGTGGCGGGCCGCTAGGGGTTGCGGGGCCTGGGGTGGTGGGGTATACTTCCTTGGGTCTAAAGGAGGTGGTTTATGCGAATGAAGCGCATGGTTTTGGTGGCACTGGCCTTTCTGGGGCTCGGCTTGGCCCAGGAGTTCATCACCATCGGCTCCGGCTCCACCACGGGGGTCTACTTCCCCGTGGCCACGGGCATGGCCAAGCTGGTCAACGAGGCCAACGTGGGCATCCGGGCCAACGCCCGCTCCACGGGTGGGAGCGTGGCCAACATCAACGCCATCGCCGCCGGGGAGTTTGAGATGGCCCTAGCCCAGAACGACATCAGCTACTACGCCTACCAGGGCTGCTGCATCCCGGCCTTTGACGGCAAGCCCGTGAAGGTCATCCGGGCCTTGGCCGCCCTCTACCCCGAGGTGGTCCACATCGTGGCCCGGGCCGATGCCGGCATCCGCACTGTGGCCGACCTCAAGGGCAAGCGGGTGGTGGTGGGTGACGTGGGCTCGGGCACCGAGCAGAACGCCCGGCAGATCCTCGAGGCCTACGGCCTCCGCTTTGAGGACCTGGGCCAGGCCATCCGGGTGAGCGCCACCCAGGGCATCCAGCTCATGCAGGACAAGCGGGCCGACGCCCTCTTCTACACCGTGGGCCTGGGGGCCTCCGCCATCCAGCAGCTGGCCCTCACCACCCCCATCACCCTGGTGGCCGTGGACCTGGGCAAGGTCCAGGCCATCGCCAAGAAGTACCCCTTCTACGTGGGCTTCAACATCCCCGGGGGCACCTACAAGGGGGTGGACGTGACCACGCCCACGGTGGCGGTCCAGGCCATGCTCATCGCCTCCGAGAAGCTCTCCGCCGACACGGTCTACAAGTTCATGAAGGCCGTTTTCGGCAACCAGGAGGCCCTCAAGAAGATCCACCCCAACCTGGAGCGCTTCTTCAGCCTGCAGAGGGCCGTCAAGGGCTTCCCTATCCCCCTCCACCCCGGGGCGGAGCGCTTCTACAAGGAAGTGGGGGTTCTGAAGTAGCCTTGGCCTAGCGCCTGGGGGGCCCTGCTTGGGGCCCCCTTTCTCTCGGAGGAGGTATGGAGAAGGACGCTTCGCTGTTGCTGGAGGAAAGCGAGCTGGGGGGAAGGAGGCCCAAGGGGTGGGCTCGGCACGTCCTTTTCGCTTTGGCGGTGGCCTGGAGCCTTTTCCAGCTCTGGGCCACGGAGGTGGGCACCCTGGACCCCATCCGCCTCAGGGCCATCCACCTGAGCTTCGCCCTGGCCCTGGCCTTTCTGGCCTACCCAGGAAGGCGGGGCCCCAGGGACCGGGTTCCCCTAGGGGACTGGGTTCTCGCCCTTCTGGGGGTGGCGGGGGCCCTTTACGTGGTGGTGGACTATTACGGCATCACCCAGATCCGGGGCGGGATTCCCAGCGAGCGGGATGTCTTCTTCGGCACCCTGACCCTTTTGGTCCTCTTCCTGGCCGCCTGGCGGGTGGTGGGGCCCGCCCTGCCCATTATCGCCTCGGTCTTCGTCCTCTACGCCCTCACCGGGCCCAAGGGGCTCCTTCCCTTTAGCCTCCCCTCCTGGCTCCAGCTCCACGCCGGGAGCCAGTGGGGCCAGCTCATGGGCCAGCTCTACGCCACGGCGGAGGGCATCTTCGGGGTGCCTTTGGGGGTTTCCGCCACCTTCGTCTTCCTCTTCGTCCTCTTTGGCGCCCTTCTGGAGAAGGCGGGGGCGGGCCACTTCTTCATCCAGCTGGCCTACGCCCTTCTGGGCCACCTCCGCGGGGGGCCCGCCAAGGCGGCGGTGGTGGCCAGCGCCCTGACCGGGGTGGTCTCGGGAAGCTCGGTCTCCAACGTGGTCACCACCGGCACCTTCACCATCCCCCTGATGAAGCGGGTGGGCTACCCGCCGGAGAAGGCGGCGGCGGTGGAGGGGGCCAGCTCCTCCAACGGCCAGCTCATGCCCCCGGTCATGGGGGCGGCGGCCTTCATCATGGCGGAGTTTTTGAACATCCCTTACGCCAGGCTGATCCAGATAGCGGTGGTGCCCGCCCTACTGGCCTACGCCACCCTCTTCATCACCGTGCACCTGGAGGCTTTGCGCCTGGGCCTCAAGGGGGTGCCCCGCTCCGAGCTCCTGCCCCTCGCCCCCATTCTCCGCTCCGGCTTCCACTACCTCTTGCCCCTCGTCTACCTCATCTACGCCCTGGTGGCCCTGCGGCTCACCCCGGAGCGGGCGGCCTTGAACACCATCTTCCTTATGGCCCTCCTCATCCTCCTGCAGGAGGTTTACATGTCCCTTCGGGGCGGGGCGGGCTTTGGGTTTGGGCTCCTTAGGGGCTTCCGGCTCCTTTTGGAGGGCCTCGAGGCCGGCGCCAGGGGCATGGTGGGCATCGCCTTGGCCACGGCCAGCGCCGGTGTCATCGTGGGCATCGTCACCATGACCGGGCTCGGCTTCGGGCTCACGGACATCGTGGAGAAGCTCTCCGGGGGGAACCTGATCTTGGTCCTGGTCCTGGCCCAGCTCACGAGCCTCCTTTTGGGCATGGGGCTTCCCACCACGGCCAACTACATCGTCATGGCCTCTTTGGTGGTGCCCGTGGTCCTCGGGCTTTCTGAGAAGGCGGGCTACGCCGTGCCTCCGGTGGCCGCCCACATGTTCGTCTTCTACTTCGGCATCATGGCCGACTCCACCCCTCCCGTGGCCCTGGCCGCCTACGCCGCCAGCGCCATCGCCCGCTCGGACTTCTGGAAGACGGGGATCCAGGGCTTCGTTTACGAGCTCAGGACCGCCCTTCTCGCCTACATGTTCTTCTTCAACCCCAAGCTCCTCCTCCTGGGGGTGGGCTCTTGGGGCGAGGGCCTTGGGATCTTCCTCACCGCCCTTTTGGGCATGACCGCCTTCAGCGCCAGCCTGGTGGGCTTTTTGCACAAGCCCACCACGCTTCTGGAGAAGGCGCTTCTCATGGCGGCGGCCCTCGCCCTGGTGGTGCCGGGCCTGGTCACGGACCTCCTGGGCTTTGGCCTTTTTGGCCTTGTCTATCTCTGGCAGCGGGTGCGAAAATAGCGGGAAGTGGAACCCATCATCCGCATCCACAATCTGCACAAGTGGTTTGGCCCCCTGCACGTCCTGAAGGGTATCAACCTGGAGGTGGCTCCCGGGGAGAAGCTGGTCATCATCGGCCCCTCGGGTTCGGGGAAGAGCACCCTGATCCGCACCATCAACCGTCTGGAGGACTTCCAGGAGGGGGAGGTGGTGGTGGACGGGCATAACGTCAAAGACGAGAAGGCCCTCCGGGCGGTGCGGCGGGAGGTGGGGATGGTCTTCCAGCAGTTCAACCTCTTCCCCCACATGACGGTCCTGGAGAACATCACCCTGGCCCCCATGCGGGTCCGGGGCTGGTCCCGGGAGAAGGCGGAGAGGAAGGCCTTGGAGCTTCTTGAGCGGGTGGGGATTCTGGACCAGGCCAGGAAGTACCCGGGGCAGCTTTCGGGGGGCCAGCAGCAGCGGGTGGCCATCGCCAGGGCTTTGGCCATGGAGCCCAAGGTGATGCTTTTTGACGAGCCCACGAGCGCCCTAGACCCGGAGATGGTGGGGGAGGTGTTGGACGTGATGCGGGACCTGGCCCGGGGCGGGATGACCATGCTGGTGGTGACCCACGAGATGGGGTTTGCCCGGGAGGTGGCGGACCGGGTGATCTTCATGGACGGGGGCCAGATCGTGGAGGAGGGGAGGCCGGAGGAGATCTTCAGCCGCCCCCGGGAGGAGCGCACCCGAAGCTTCCTCCAGCGGGTGCTCCACCACTAAGCGGCGGGGGCCCCTGGGGAGGGCTTTGTGGGCGCAAAGAGCGATGGGCTGGAGGGGCTTTTCCGGGCCCTTCTGGACCCCAAGGGAGACCCTGGGCTGAGGCGGCAGGGCCTCAGGCTCTACGCCCTGGGGCTTCTTTTCCTCCAGGGCCTCGGCCTTCTTCTTCTGGCCTTCCTCCTGCCCCGGGCTTCCCATCCCCTCCTCTGGGCTTTGGCGCTTGGGGGGGCGGGCTGGCTTTACCTCCAGGCTCGGAGGGCGTTGCGGACCGAGGGGCCTTTTGGGCCCCTTCTCGCCGTGGGCCTTGGCGCCTCGGCCTTTTTCTTTTTGGGGGTGATGGGGCTTCTTTTGCGGCCTCTTGGGCTTCTCCTTTTGCCCCTTGGCCTTGGGGTCTTCCTCATCCTCCTTTGGCAGGGGGAGGGCCGGCTTTTAAGAAGCCCGGGAGGAGGTCCTTGAGGCGGACCTGGGCCGGGGTCTGGACCTCTTGAAGCCTTTCCCAGGCCCCTTTCTGGCCCAGCTGGTAGACCAGGGAGATCTTGCCGTGGTCAAAGGTCTGGACTTACGCGGTGCTG
>QGLW01000137.1_pt1 | contig 21219 bp, 23 predicted proteins | sample 1725341 | NCBI WGS metagenome assembly QGLW01 (sample SAMN05439265, study PRJNA331180) | Hot springs metagenome, whole genome shotgun sequencing project. | isolation source: microbial mat of Apron and Channel Facies of Mammoth Hot Springs | place: USA: Wyoming, Yellowstone National Park | collected... | reverse complement strand
CTAAAGAAGCTTGGTGAGCAGATTGATTACCCTGGACTACTACTTTTGAGTAATCACCGTTGTGTCTGAAGCTCTCCCTCAGCTCATAAAGGAGTGCAAGACGATTATTTCTAATCTTCTCATCGTCTACCATTACAAAGACCTTATCAAAGAAAAGATCGATATAAGGTTTTAAGCTTCTCAAAATCCTGAGGGCATCTTCATACCTTTCCTCATCCAAAGCCTTTTTTACCAAAGGTTCACTCTCCCTCAGCACTTTGTGGAGATTCCTTTCTTCATCCTTTTCGAACAGAGACTCATCAATGGGGGGCAGGTTTCCAACACCCGCAAGGATGTTATTTGCCCTCTTTTGACCAATCACCACTTCCTCAAATTCCTTTCTGTTCTCAAGGTAATAGTTGTTCAGAACCCTTGCCCTCTGAATCACATCCCAGATATCACCTTTGTTGGCGTAAACTACGCAATCCACTATGTCGTAGCGGATGCCCTCCTTCTCCTCTAAATAACTCTCAAGCCTTGCCCATGCCCAGTTTAGGAACTCCTGAAGTTTCTCCGTCGGAATGCCAAGCTCAAGGGCAGCTTTTTCAAGAAGATGGACGAAATCAAATCTCAGCTTCTTTTCCTTTACCAGCTCAAAAATCGAGTATAGGGTCCTCCTTAACCCAAAGGGATCCTGAGAAGCCGAAATCTCGGCACCTGCCTTCAAGAAAGCCATCAAAGTATCGACCTTATCAGCAAGGCTTATAATTGCACCCTCTACGGTCTGCGGAAGCTCATCACCGGGGAATCTTGGCAGGATATGGTCGTAAATAATACGAGAAAGTTTCTCATCTTTCCCTTGTCTTAGAGCATACTCCATTCCAATAATCCCACCAAGCTTTGTAAACTCCTTTCCATCTTTAATCATCAACGTTGTAAGATCAACTTTGTAGAGTTTCAACGCCTTAAACAACAATTCGCTGTCAACGCCAACAAAATTGGGAAGTAAAAATTGGCAGAGTTTTTCAACCCTCAAAATCTTATCATATACTGTACCTACCCCTTCCAGAAAGACCACCTTTTTAAGTTCTTCAATTCTGTCCTCGAGTGGTATCTTTAAGTCCTCGTGCATATAAAACTCCGCATCCTCAAGCCTCGCTTTAAGAACCTTTTCATGATTCAGTCTTATCTCCGGTTCATAATCCTCAGTATTGTTAATAGTAGTAATGAAGTAGTTAGCCAGCTTGCCATCCGCCCTTCTCACGGCAAAGTACCGCTGATGCTGTTTCATTGCAGTGATAATGACTGACTCTGGTAAATCCAAATACCTTTCAGGGAAACTTCCCAGAATAACACCCGGATACTCAACCAAATTCACAACCTCATCTAAAAGTTCGTGATCTTCCTGCCATTTAAGACCCTTTTCTGAGCATATCTTGTGAATCTTCTCAAGAATGATTTGTTTTCTTTCATCAGGGTCTGCGTAAACGAAGTTCTTTCTCAAAAGATCCAAATAATCTGAAGGGTCTTTAACCTCAAGCAGAAGATTCCCCTTAACCCTGTTGCCATAGGTGGCTCTCGAGGCCTTAATACCAGCAATCTCCACATCCATCACTTCACTATTGTATAGGCATAAAATCCATCTTACAGGCCTCAAGAATCGGAAGCCTCCATCCCATCGCATCGATTTCCGCACCTTCGCCTTACTGAGAACATCAGGTAAAAATTGGGAAAGCAGATCCTTTACTGGTTTTCCACCCTCTTTGATTTTCGCCTTTACATATTTACCCTTTTTAGTCTCCTCAACATAAACATCTTCCAGCCTGAGGTTTTTACTTTCAAGGAAACCAGTCAAAGCCTTCGTTGGCTTACCTTCCTCATCAAAACATACCTTCGCCGGCGGTCCAGTGACTTCTGACTCCCATGTATCCTGAAAATCACTCAAACCTTTAATATAAATCGCAAACCTGCGCGGTGTAAAAAATATCTTAAGCTCACCAAACTTTATCCGGTTTTCCTCTAAAAAGTTTCCAAAAATTCTCCGTAGTTGTTCAGCAATGTCGTAAACATCAAAGGCGGGTATCTCTTCAACGCCGATCTCCAGCAAAAATTCACTCATTCTCCGCCTCCAGATAGACTTTCGCTGCCAATCGCGCCAGGTTTCTAATCCTCAAAATATAGGCCTGTCTTTCTGATGGGGAAATGGCTCCCCGTGCATCGAGCAAATTAAAAATGTGGGACAACTTTATCACAAAATCGTAACCGGGATAGAGCAATCCTTCCTTGAGGAGCTGTTCTGCATCTTTTTCAAACTTCCTGAAAAGTTCCATAAGCAACTTGCTGTCACTTTTTTCGTAGTTGTAAACTGAAAATTCGTATTCGAACCTTTTGTAAATGTCGCCCCAGGTCACTCCCGGTGCCCATACAAGGTCAAAAATTGAATCTACCTTTTGAATGTACATAGCAATGCGCTCTAATCCATAGGTAAGCTCAACGGGGATCACATTAAGGTCTATTCCTCCAACCTGTTGGAAATAGGTAAACTGAGTTATTTCGAGACCATCCAGCCACACCTCCCAACCAAGGCCCCAGGCACCAAGGGTAGGAGACTCCCAATCATCCTCAACAAATCTTACATCGTGCTTTTCAATATCAATGCCAATGTATTTCAAAGAATTCAGGTAAATTTCCTGAGGGTTTTCCGGCGCAGGCTTCAAAATAACCTGAAACTGATGATACTGTTGGACTCTATTGGGATTTTCAGCGTACCTTCCATCCTTGGGACGCCTCGTCACTTCAACATAGGAGACCTTCCATGGTTTCTTCCCGAGAGACTTTAGAAAAGTTAAAGGATTGAAAGTTCCCGCACCAACTTCAGAATTGTAAGGCTGCCCTATAACACAACCGAGATCTGCGTAGTAGCGAGATAGCTTCAAAATCAAATCCTGGAACGTAAGCATGGTTTAAATTATAATTTTTAAAACAAGTTCTCGCAATGAAAATCGAGGTTAAAAAATTCGTAGTAGGGCCTCTAAGCACCAATTGTTATATCCTATATGAAACCTCGTCAAGATATGCGGTAATGATTGACCCTGGAGCGGAAGACCCCAAAATTGAAAAGTTCATTGAGGAAGAAAAAGTCACCCTTATGGCGATCCTTCTTACCCACGGCCACTTTGACCACATCATGGGAGTGAACTACTATTCAAAAAAATTCAGCATTCCAGTTTATATTCACGAATTTGACTATTCAATGCTTTTAGATCCCGTTAAAAACCACTCCTCTTTCTTTAGCATGCCCTTTTCTTTTGACGGAAAGGCGACATTGATTGATAAAGAAAAATCTATTTTCATCGGCCCCTTTTCCCTGAAGGTAATCGAAACTCCAGGACATACCAAGGGCTCAATATGCATCTTAACCAGTGACTATCTCTTTTCCGGAGACACCCTTTTCGTTGATTCCATCGGAAGAACTGACTTTCCAGAAAGTGAACCCATGAAAATGCAAGCATCTCTTATAAAATTGTTAACTCTTGAGGAAGACATCATAGTCCATCCCGGACATATGGCAAGTGCAAAAATGGCTATTGTAAAAAAGAAAAACCCCTTCTTAAGATTTTGACAATTCAATAAAGAGCCCAAAGGTTACTACAGGGCTTTACCTCTAAAATCTTAGCTCGTAGGCCACTTTCAACATAACAGGGGTAGAAACCTGCTCGCTTCTTACCGTTCTGTTAATAACCACAAAAAAGTTGCTGCCTGCAAAGAATTCGTACTGGAACATCAAATTTAAGTCCGTTCTATCACTCAAAGTGCTTCTCTGGGAAAAGAAACGCAAATAAACACTCTCCATGGGAGTATAAGAACCCATTAAATACACTCTCTGGTCCTCTGATGGCCCTTCCTCAACAAAACCTGCACCCCCTTCGCAGTAAAGTTTTCCAGAAATAGAAAAGTTGCCACACAGGTTCAAAAACCTTAGATTGTTCCCGTAGTTTTCGCCCCAGATGTACTCAAAATAGAGTGTAGAAGGTTTTGAAACTCCATAGGCAGTCGAGATTACATAATTGATGTTGTTGTAATATGCCCCATCGTAAAAGGTCTTCATCGGTTCCACTCCAAAGGTAAGTTCAACACTGCTTATGGGATATACCGTTGCATAAACATTCCCAAACCTTTCAAAAGGCGCTCCATCTAAAAAGTTGGAATAGGTATAGCCGAAGGAGAAGCTCGCTTCAGTAAAATATTTCCTTTCAAAGGTTTTTGTTATACCTGAGAATATCCAATAGGAAATGGTATTTTCAAAGTAAGAAATATAGGCCGTTGGTAAATTAAAATTAGCATCCAGCCTCTCGGCACCGGAGGAGATCCAAAAACCCGTTTTAGAAAACCTTTTGACTTCCAAGTAAAAATCATTACCCCGAGCCCTTGTGAATTGTGTCTTTACTTTAAAGCCATAAGGCAAAAAGAAATTGGCATTAATTCCCGCACCTACGGTATCCCCCTTTGTTTTAAAGAACAACCTGTTCTCAAAGGCCTTTGAGGGTCTATAACTCACAACAGAAGCAGTTAAAATACAAGATGGACTGTAACGTGAGATCACCGAATCCTCGTACAAAATAAGGCCTTGAAACCTAAAGGTATTTTTATTCAATCCCAGCTTTACCCCACCAATAAAATCACCGATACTCCTCGAATAAAAGGCTTCAAAGGGCATTTTCCAGAGGTCAAGTCCCTCTGTGAAGAAGGGCCTCTTTTCTTCAAGCTTTATACTCCGCCTTCTTTTTAAGTTAAACTGGTCTATGTCTCCTTCAATGGAATATCTCTCCGGGTTTATAGTCGATTGGAGGGTCATATCGCCCTTTACCAGCTTCAATTCTGCTCCAATCTTTGTAGTTATAGAATTTTCTCGAATCACTGCAAGGTATGGCGTAAAGGAAAAGAGTCTGTCAAACCTTTTCTTCAAAGCATGAAAAGAAAAGTCAGCAAATCTTAGGTCAAATCGGCTGTATCCCTCAGGTATTGGATATGAACTCACTATCTCTATTCCACTTGGCGTAAAAACAGTCCAGGTGAAGTAAAAAAAAAGGAATCAAAATTTTCACGGAATACCTTAAAGGGAATTGTAATTCCCACATTCCACAAGGAATCCTTGACCTCAACCTTTGAACTCCACACTTCATCCCAGGATGTAACAATGTTATCATAACTGTGGACAAGCCCATCAAGCTGAATATTGTTGGCATTAACCGCAAAAAGGTAACCTTCTGCCGAATTTGAACGAGTTTTTACCAGGAGATAAAAACAGGCCTCGCTATTCGGGTCAAAACTATCCCGCGTTAAACTCTTCCGAACCACAACATAAGATGGTGTTTGAAACTCTACAGAAAAGGAATCTTCATAAACACGAACTTCAATATTGGCTTCATAAGTCGGCCTCAATCCACGAAAAGGATAAAAGACAAACTCCTTTTCATAAGGCAAGTTTTTCACTATCTGGGAGAGAATTAAATATCCAAAAATCTTAGCTACTAGCACTTTCGTACCTCCTTATTGAGCGATAAAAGAAGTGTCTTGAAAAAACGAGGATCACTAAAGAAAAGAAAAAGCTGTATATAACCAATTCTGGCTTTAATGGCTGCTTCAAAAGGGCCTGCGCTGGCAAATTGGCAATTAAGGCAACAGGCACTATGAAGGTGAAAAACACCTTTGCAAACTTCTCATAAATGGTGTAAGGATAACCAGCGTAAGAAAGCAATTCTCTCTGGAGGGAATGAAGAGCAGAAACCCTAACGAAATAAAAGGAGAGAGACATCACAAAAAAACCTAAGCCGTAACGGATTAGAATGCCCGTTACAAAACAAATTAAAAACAGGGTAAATTCCGTTAATCCAGGCAAAGTGCCCCGCTTATAAAGGGCATAGGTTAATGTAAGAAGGGCCAAAGGAGTAGAAAAAAGAGGCTTTAAATCCATAAATCTTGTAGAAACAAAAAATTGCAAATCCAAGGGCTTAATAATAAAGAGGTCAAAATCTCCCCTCTCAATATAGGTCTGAAACCTCCTCAAATTTGGGCCCAAAAAGGTATCGTAAATGGCTACAATCAACTGGTTAATAGAAATCAGCGTCAGAACTTCATAACGCCCCCATCCCCCAATAGACCGCCTATAGCTGAGAATGATGCCGAAAAAGAAGATGTTGAAAACAAACCACATTAAATAAGATACAATCTCGAGGAGAAAACTGCCCTTGAAAATAGTTTCTCTTTTTATCTGCATCAAAAAGAATTCTCGCCACAAGGAAAAATAATAATTTACCCTAAGCGCCCACCGCCTCATATCTCTTGAGCCCTTCGTTCCATATAAATTTCAAAAGAAGCAAGACAATCAATGTCCAGCTCGCCTGAGCCAAAAAGCCAAGGTAAAGTGCCCTGCCCCTTGCTATACCTAAGTAGACTTCAACGGGAAAGTTCAAAATGTACCTAAAAAGCAACAAATTACATAAAGTCTTTAGGAACCCTGGATAAAGGGATACGGGCAATATAACTCCGCTGGTCAGGCTTATTAAGAATTCTAAGAAAACCTCAATTCCTCTGCCCTCCTCAAGCCAAAAGGTGAGAGCGCTGAAAATAAAAGAGAGTGTAAATCCCAAAACTACGGCTAAGAAAAAGGAAATCAAAAACAAAACAAAATAGAATATATTTGGCGGAAAAACCAAGTATTTGTTAAAACCCGCAAAGATGCCGAGCAAAAAGAGTGTCAGGAAGGATAAAAATAAATACGGGATATTTATGCCCAGTTTAAGGGCAAAAATATACCCGGGATAACTAATGGGCTTGCTCAAAAAAACGTTAAGTCCTCCATCCCTGATGTGATCAATAATCTCCCAAAAGGGACCAGGATAGGTTATATCCTGAAAAAGCACCACGAGAAAGTAGTAAGTGATTATTCTTTGAAGGTCAAAAACGCCAATCTGCCCGCCCTCTCCAAGCACCTTTTTCCACAAAAGCATAGTAAAAACCAGCGGAAGGGCAATTACAAGAAAACTCAAAAGGTGATTAAACCGGAATTCTGAACTTTCTGCAATAGTGTTTACAACAACCTGCAAGTACTTACTGAGCCTTTTCATTTTGAATACCCTCAAAAACTTCCTTTAAGGCATCCTCTAAGGACAATTCTTCCACAAAGAGGCCCTCAATCTCTGCATTCTTAAGAATTTCTTGAAGGACATCCTGCAACTTCTCTTTTGCAACCTCAAGGCGAACCTCGTTATTCTCTACTCCCATTACCTTTCCTAACCTATCGAGAGAGTCAGGTGGCCTGTTTTTGAACTTTGCCACTATTATCCGTTTTTTTGTAAATTTCTCAATAAAAAATTCTCTATCTCCATCATAGTAAACCTGGCCCTTGTGGATAAAAATTATGCGCCGGCAAAGTTTTTCGATGTCTCGCACATAATGGCTGGTTAAAATAATTGTCTTTCCCTTCTCCTCATTATAATATTTCAAAAACTCATGAATCTTTTCCTGTGATATAAAGTCAAGGCCAATGGTAGGCTCATCAAGGAATATCACTTCAGGCCCATGAAGCAAGCCAGCTATGAGCTCCATTTTCATCCTCTCGCCAAGAGAAAGCTTCCGCAACGGCACTTTCAAAAGGTCCACAACATCTAACAGCTCCGCTAAGTTGTTAACTTCCTTAAAGAATTCACGATCGGGAATTTCGTAAATCTTTTTAAGTAAAATAAAGGAATCCATAGCAGGTAAATCCCACCAGAGTTGGGTTTTTTGCCCCATAATAAAGGGAATTCTTTTCAAAAAATCGGGGTTCCTATCAGGCGGAAAGTATCCGAGAACCCGAACATCTCCGCTGGTAGGGTACAAAATTCCGGAGAGGATCTTCATAGTGGTGGTTTTGCCAGCACCATTGGGACCTATATATCCCACAAATTCACCCGAGGAAATCTCAAAGGATATTCCCCTTAGTGCTTCAACTTCTATGTATTCACGAGCAAAAATATCCCGCAATATACCCTTTATACCTGGCTCTCTCAGGTGTCTTTTATATACTTTCCTCAGGCTATTTACAACAATTGGACTACTCATAACCTCTCATTGAAAGTAAAATTTTAAAGCCTATTTTGACTCGCATTCATTTTAAATTTGCCCAATTCCGAAAATATGTTCAAGTTTCTGACCTTGAGACAGCTTCGGGTGCTCTCCATAGAGCCTTACTGTGAGGTCAATGAGATGCGGGAAAAGATTCTCAAAGTATCGCTTTCTACAGTCGAACTTCTTTTTCCTTATAAAAGCCTGCTCAAAGCAACCCCCGAGGCAAACCGGCAGATACACACATTCTTTACAAAGAGGATACTTTTCCCAATGATACGGTAGAACAAAGTCTGCAGACCTCTGCATTAGGACCTCAAGAGGTTCATAAATCGAACTAAAAGCCCACATTAAGACTTTTGCTGATTCCACCTGACCCATTTCGAATTTTTTTGATCCGAGATTGAGGGTCAGAATCACATTATTAACTATTAGCGAAGAAGTCCCTTTACCTTCAATATCAAACCTGCGTCCATTGTGAATATTCTCAGTGCCATCAAGAGTCACCAGGGCTCTACAAGGGATTCCAAGACGTAAAACTTCTTCAACAAAACCCTTATCAAGCAAGCTCCCATTGGTAACGAAGGAAATATCCCTTAACCTTACGTTATGTTTTTGACAGAGTTCAGTAATACTTTTGCAAAGAAACAAAATTTCCTGTTTTGAAAGTAAAGGTTCTCCTCCATGAAATGTAATCTCAAAACTCCGAGGTTCAGCGAGAGCAAAAAGATTCTCTATCCACTTCAGAAAGTCCGCATTAACATTCCCACTTTCCTGTCTTTTAATATCACGCACTGATTGAGCATAACAGTAAGTACATCTGAAGTTACAATGGTAGTTGGGGATATAGGCAACACTCAAAGAGTTGGTATTAAAGCTCTTAAGTGAAAGCCAGAATTCCAGAAGCTTCACTTCATCAATTCCTTCAACTACAACTCCTGCAGTAAGAAGCAGCTTCATTACTTGTGGTGGAATATTTTCAAGCTCATTATTCTGAAGAGCTTTGAGAATTGAATCATTTGCCCTTAAGAGACTCCTTTGTCTCAGGTTATAAACGTAATTGTACCTATACAGGTTGTATTTTGAAACCTTATATGATTTCTCCATATGAAAAACTCCTTTGTGAGGGGCGTCGCCCTCAGCGACGCCCCTCAGAACTTTACTCATTTGGACACCGCTGACTTCTCTCACAGCACCTTTCGGCTACCGTTGCTTGTGAAAAACTTTTCACACTTGACCTTTCACTAAGAATATAAATCACTTCGAACAGTAACGGTATCTTATTTGTTAGAAGAAGGCGTATTCCCCTTTCCTTTTGACAACGATAACAGCGCAGTGAAAGGTTAAAATGCCAACCAACACAACTACAAGTGAGTACAAAACACAATTAAGAAAGCTAAACAAGAAAGGTACTCCCATTTTTATTAAAATGAGCGTTCTTATACCCCATGTCATAGGTAAAAAATTAGCAAAAACTCGCAGGAAAATCGGAATTTTCTCCCATGGTATTACAATCCCTGAGAAAAATGAAATAAGATATTCCAGCACAGAGCTAAACGCGCCTACCCGTTTAAAAATCAAACTTAATGAGCCAATAAAGAAACCAAAACCATAAAGAGAGAGAAGTAAAAAAAACCGAAACGACAAGTTGCATAAAGAAGACTTTCGAAGATGGGAACAAAAGTGCTAAATTAGGCCGAAACAAGAGGTAAAGGATACTACCGATAATAAAAAACTGTAATAGTCCAAACAGAAAATTAACTATCAGTCTTGAAACAACTATTGAAATAAAGGGAGATTTTGTCACTGATATCCTTTCCAATGTACCAAGATATCGTTCCTCCGCTAAAATATCGGTTAAACCAGATATTGCAGAGGAAGAAAAGAGCCATAAAAGCAATCCCACAAAAGCGGTCTCTTCTCCTGCGCGGACATACAGTAACCTGAGTCCAAAAATAAATACAGCTTAGAAAGATAGTAGTGGAAACAATCCCAACTAAGTAATTGAACAAATATCGCTTTACATCATAGTAGAACTTAAGCGCTTCCGCCTCAATTGTTTTTAGCATGGGAGTACAACTCCTTAAAAATTGCCTCGAAATCCAGGTCTTTTTTCTCTATGCTCAATACTTCAAAGTTAGAAATAATGAAAGATAAGTAATCTTTGTGACTTAGCGAGACTTCAACCTTCAATACCTCATCCGACAGAACTTGGAACTCCACACCCCTTTCTTTTAAGGCATTTTGTGCCTCAAGGGAATTTTGTAAATAAACAATAAACTCTTTTTCTCTCCGAATAGTTTTCATCTCAACTGTGCTTCCTTCCATAACCACACTCCCATCCTTAATCCATAATACTCTATTCGCAACTTTTTCGATAAAATCCAGTCTATGATCTGCAATGAGGAATGTCTTTCCACTTTCCATCACTAAGGACCTCAAAAAATCCATAAGTTCTATGGAGGCAATCAAATCCAGTCCCGAAAATGGCTCATCAAGAAACACTATTTCTGGTTCATTTATTAGGCAGGTAGCAATTGCAAGTTTCTTATTCATCCCCGATGAGAAAGTGTAAACATAGTTATGTTTTACTTCGTATAAACCCATTCTTTTCAACAATTCTTCACCTTTCTTTTTTGCAACTCTTGCAGGGATGTGGTTTAAATAGGCAAAATAAAGCAGATTAGCTTCAGCTGTGAGATACGGGTATACATTTCTCATTCCCTCCTGCAGAAATGAGAAACGGCCTCTTATTACCTCGGGATATTTAACAATGGACGTCCCTTTATACAAAATATTCCCCGAATCAGGAATCAAAAGGGTTGCAATCTGCCTAATCAAAGTGGTTTTACCTGCACCGTTAGGTCCCAATATTCCCAAAATTTCTCCTTCGTAAACATTGAAGGAAACATTATTGTTTGCTATAATCTCCTTCTTCCCACTTCTGAAAATCTTAGTGAGATTCTTTATTTCAAGTAAGTCGTCTCTCATATCAAAATTATATCATCCGCTCTTCACCCACTCGATCAGAATTTTGCATAAACTTTTGATATATTTTCGCCTTTACAGGCAACCAAATTTTCTCATAAAAGTTTCTCGGACAAACCCTTTGAAAAGGATTCCCACTTTCAATATAAGATTGATAAAAACATCCTCCATTACATATAGGAACAAATGGGCACTTTTCCTCTAAACATCTTCTCACCTTTTCGTCTATACTGAACAAAAATTTGGCATATCGTGAATTAAAACCAGTCTCTATATTACCAATCTTTCCCGCATCTGTTCCGATAAGAGAATAACAGCTATATATACTTCCATCAGAACCGACAATTAAAGAATCAGCAACTTTCGCGTCACACAGGCTGAAACTTAACTTGTGGGATCGTAATAGAAATTTAGGATCCTCTTTAAGTTTCACCATACTTCCCCACACGATCCCTAAAGTTTTCAATCTTTCATTTAGATTTTTGGGAACCTGCGATTTCCGCACCACTCTTCCAAGAGCCTTCGGAATTACGACCAAATGAAAAGTCCCAAACGCTGAACGGTACTTTACATTGTGATAAAATCTCCAATATGTTGCATTTTCGTCTTCTTCTCTTTGAGGAGAAACAAGAAAACCATTTTCTATTAACTTAATAAAAAGATCTTCAGGTAAAGAGTTGTACTTGCCTATTCTAAGTGTTTCAAACTGACTCTCTTCTAAAACAATGCCAGCGGAAGTCAGTGTATTCAAAAGTAATACTTTCTTCATTTCCAGAATCGGATAATACACATTCCATTGAGACCATTTCAATTTGTTCATAATCCTATTCCCTTTCTACCTCATTTCCCTACTCTAAAGTCGAGTAGGGAAATGAGATTTAATGCTTAATGCAATATTTTTAGGGTAGTAACTTTTGGGCTTATTGTACACCACATCTTTGCAGCCCGCCACAGATGTATCTACCACTACACTGTCCTTCCTTGGTAGCTTTTTCGGGATTAAACGTTATATCTATCGTGACTTCGCGTTGTATTGTAGATTTTTCAATAAGCATTTCTGATACCGCCATTTTAGTATAATAATGATATGGAAAACATGTAAAGCGGACAAATTTCGTTAGAATTTAAGAATTTTGCGAATTTTTTTCACACTTAGCTCTAAACTTTAAAATATTCAAAGAACTTAGAAATCTTAATCAGAGGGAACACATTTACAAAACCTTTAATTCCTGCCTTCCCTTATACCACTCAATGAACTTCAAAAGCCCTGCCTCTAATGAATATCTGGGCTCAAAATTAAGGAGTTCTCTCATTTTTGTGAAATCTCCCAATCTCCTCTTCGGGTCCTCGTAATTTTGCGTAAAACTCTCATAGGGAACAAATTCAAGTCGAAGCTCCTTCTCAGGATAAGACAAGCGATGGATTAACTTTGCAAGGTCAAGAATGCTAATTTCTTCGGAACTCCCCACATTTATTATTTTATTTTCCGCCTTGGGATAATTCACTGCCCTCACCATACACTCTACCAGGTCATCAATATACATAAAGCTCCTTGTTTGTTTTCCATTTCCATGGATCGTAAGAGGAAGACCCTCATGGATATTCTTCAGAAAAACTCCCACAGGACCACCCCACCAGTCTAAGTGCTGATGGGGACCGTAAATGCCGAAAAACCTTAGGATTACATACTTTATCCCGTATTCATCATGGTATGCTATGGTTAAATGTTCATTAAAAATTTTCGAAACTGCGTAAGCCCACCTCCTCGAGGTTGAAGGTCCAAGGACGAGGTCACCCTCCTCTCTATATGGAAAATCAGCGGATTTTCCATAAACATCAGAGGTAGAAGCCATCACAAACTTCGCCGAATCCCTTACCGCTATTTTAAGGAGGTTTTCAGCACCCCGTGTATTGACGGTTAAAGTTTTAAGGCCACTGGAATATCGGGGAATTTTGTAGGCCACAAGATCGATAACCACATCAAATTTAGCAGGAATCTCAAAAATTTCCTGACCCGTTACATCGATTTTAAAAAATCTTAGATTTTTATGACTTACGTATTCATCAAGCTTTTCAAGGCTACCCTTTGAGAGGTCATCCACAACATAGACTTCGTGTCCTTCATCAAGCAACCTCTTAACCAGATTGGACCCAATAAAACCACATCCACCTGCTACTAAGAATCTCATAGGCAAATTTTAAGCACTACAAAGCGGTTTTCAAAAATTTCTCGTATTTCTGAGCAATTTTGGAATACTCAAACTCCTCAATTAGCTCTCTTTTTGGCAATTTTAGATCCCGATTTTCATAATCGTGGTAGAGCGTCTCGAGCGCCTCCAATATACCGGCCTCATTTTCATTATCCAGAACGGTAACCCCCATTTTTCTCAAAAATTCTGCCGTCCATCCTTCAGGCACCGTAGCCAAGATGGGCCTTGAAAACCCAAGATATGATATGGTTTTTGCAGGCATCACCAGTTCAAACCACGGCGCTCGGGAGATTAAAAGCCACAGTACATGAGCACCGTTCACAATCTTATAAACATCTTCATTCTTAATGTACCCCAAAAATTCCACCTTTTCCTTTGGTAAATTCTCTTCGATGAAATTTCTGACTTCTCCTTCCACGTTTCCAGCAATTTTCAATCGGGCGCCGGGATGTAGTTTTAAAAATTTTGCAAAGGCTCTTATAAATCCTGAGGGATTCTTATGCCCCCCTTGCAAAGTGCCTAAATAAAGGACAGTAAAAGGTAATGAATAATCAATCCCTCCAATTTTCTCCGCATTTTCCTTTATTATTCCGAAGGTAATATTCTCCACCTTTTCAGGTCTAAGGAACTTGTTGCGTTCTAATAGCCTCCATTTCATCGGATAGGTTGCAACCACTACCCCTCGAGCATTTTTTAGAATTATTTCTTCGAAGAAAAAAGTCAACTCCTTCTGCCACCAGCGAGGATACATCCCGTAAAGGTCCTCTGACCAGGGATCGAGGAGGTCCACAACGTGGGGAATATGGAATCTCTTACTTATTAAGTAACCAAGGAGCAAATCGGTATAAGGCGGAGCAATAGAAACCACAATGTCTGGCTTAAAGCTCCGTGCAAATCTAATACCTGAAGGCAAAGCATTAATGAGCCAGAAAACCCTGGAGTCTGGCCACAAAAAGTTCCTGAAGAGTCTTTTGGAGGTCCCCGAAGAGGCCCCACTACGCGCAAAAAAGGTGGATGGTTCAAGGGCAGACGGCCTTGCAACTTTAATCCCTTCCGGGATATACTTCAAATAGGACGGATCACGCTGAAAGAAAGTATAATTTCTGGCAGTAATAACGCCTATATCATGCCCCATTTCATACAGGTGTCTTATGATAAGGACTGTCCTTTCTACTGCTGTGGCATGGGCATTGGGTGGAAAAAAGTAAGAAACAAAGAGAATCTTCATTTAATGATCCTTTCCATAGTATTTGCTAAATAGTCTACAAATCTTTCAAAATTCTTTTCCCAATCTGCCAATTTTTCCACAACTCTTCTGTTAAATCGGATCGGTTCTTCAAGGCTTTGCAGGTTTTCCATAGCCCATTCCAGCTTATCTGCCAGGTCAACCTCATCTCCGGGTCTAAAGTAAAGTCCATTCAGCCCTTCCAAAATCCATTCCCTATAAACAGGAAGGTCCGAGAGCACAGGAAAGGCTTTTAATGCCATAGCCTCCAGCAGAGAATTGGGGGTCGTATCACTATAAGCGGAGGATATGAAGATGTGAGATTTAGCAAGCAATAAAATGAGTTCATTCTCTTTTAGTTTTCCTGTAAACTCAACAAAATCATCAAGCTCGAGTTCCTGCGCAATCCTCTTTAAATTTTGGAGTTCTGATCCGAAGGAGGCAATGTAAAGTTTAAAATTTCTACCCCTCTCCTTTAAAATCTTCGCAGCCTTTAATATAACCTTATGTCCATAGAGTTTTTCCAGTTTCCTGTGGGTAACAAGGTTAACCACCCCCACAGGCTTTTCAACTTCCTTTTCAAAAAAACTCCCTGAAATCCCAAAGGGAAACACCAAAACCTTGTGAGATTCAATGTCAAAGTTCTTAATTAAAAACCATTTTACTAAGTGAGAATCAGTATGAATTAGAATGGCTTTTTTTATAACCCTCTTTAATAATGCTCTATGAATTGCAGATTTAAAGGGCGATTCTACCGCATCAGGCCCCCATAGCGAAAGAACATAGGGTTTTCCTATGAAGGATGCCATAAGGCCATAATTACCAGCCATCTGAGCGTGTATTAAATCAGGTTCAAAATCATCTACGACCCTTTGCAATTCTGGCAGTGAAAACAGGTACTTCAGTTTTCCTTTACCTTTGGCCTTAATCCTCTCGCAAAGAGATTCCCCTTCTTCTAAGCCAACAGCCCTAACCTCAAAGCCTGCTCTTTTGTAAGAATTAAACCAGCGGTAAGTATGAAAGGATCTATTATCTCCAATAATTAAAACTCTCACCTTCAAAAATTATAAAACTCTTCAAAGGTCCTTTCCAGTTGGAGTTCCTATGTTCAAAGCATATAATTAAACCATGAACCTCGCAGTCAAATACCGTCCGAAAACCTTCAAAGATGTGGTAAATCAGAAACACGTGGTCATTACTCTTCAAAATGCACTGGCAACTTTAGACATCGCAAACGCCTACATGTTTACCGGTCCGAGGGGAATCGGCAAGACGACCCTTGCAAGAATCTTCGCCAAGGGGCTTAATTGCGAAAAGGGGGTAACCCCTGAGCCTTGCGGGGTATGTGAAACTTGCAGGGAAATTGAAGAATCCAGAAGCATAGACGTCCTTGAAATCGACGGGGCATCAAACAGAGGAATTGACGAGATTCGAGAATTAAGAGAAAATATCCGTTTCATGCCTTTAAAAGCAAGATACAAAGTAATAATAATTGACGAAGTTCACATGCTTACTGAACAAGCTTTTAACGCACTCCTCAAGACACTGGAAGAACCACCTGAAAAAGTAGTTTTTATCTTTGCAACTACCGAACCTGAAAAGGTGCCTGATACTGTCAAATCCAGAACTCTTCGTTTTGACCTAAAGCCCTTGGAAAAACCTTTTATCGTGGAAAGATTAAAAAAGATTGCAGAATTGGAAAATATCAATTACGAATCCGATGCCGTTCTTGAATTGATCGCCGAGGCATCAACGGGTGGTATGCGGGATGCCATAACCTTGCTCGAACAGGCATACCTCTATTCTCAAGGAAATATAACCTTGAAAAAAATAAAGGAATTAACCGGTTTACTCCCTACAGAAATTTACCAGGAAATCCTGCAAAATATCATTGACAAAAACCCAAAGAAGATATTGGAAATTGTTGAAGAGGTTGTAGCGCAGGGTTACAGTTTCGAGGATTTTCAAAAGGGGTTTGTGAAAGCAGCAGAATCTCTACTAAAAGCCTTCTACGGGATTGAAAGAAACTCCTTTACTCACATTGCGTCAAAGTTCAACGAGTACCAGATACTCTTCCTCCTGAGGGTCCTTAAAGAAATGGAACTCGACATAAAGAGTGCCACAAACCCGAAGATTTTTGTGGACTTTCACCTTTTAAGGCTGACAAAGATTGAATCGGAACTGGAATTGATCGGGAATGTAAACTTCATCGATACTGCGGTCGTCGTAGAATCACTACCAAAGCAACAACCCCTCCCTGAAACGGTCTCAACTGGGGTAAATAAAGTGAGCCAGAATTTAGAAAACAAAGAAACTGATGAAAGTGAAGTTATTAAATACGCAATAGAAAAATTAAAACTTCGGGAGGTAGCTGATGGATCTATTTAAAATGCTTAAAGAGGCCCAGAAAATGCAGGCCACCGTTGCCAAGGCGAGAAAAGAAATCCAGAAACTTGAGTTGAATGTGGAAAAGGATGGAGTAAAAGTTACCATTAACGGGATTTTTAAGATTACAGGGCTCAAAATAACAAATGAAGCCCTCCTTTCCGATAAGACAAAGCTGGAGAAGACCATTTTATCTTGTCTTAATGAAGCCTTTGAAGCCATGCAAAAAGAGGCCCAGAAAAAGATGCAGGAGCTGTTAAAGGATTTACCAATAAATGAGCTGGGTCCCTTCCTCTCTTAAGAAACTCGTTGAACAGTTAAAAAAACTGCCAGGAATAGGCGATCGTTCAGCCTTTCGCATCGCTTATTATCTGTTAAAAGACAGAGAAACGCTCAAGGGTCTCTTGAGCGCCTTTCAAGAGGTTGATGAAAGAATAAAACTTTGCAAAATATGTCATGGGTTTTCAGAAGATAGCGAAGTATGCTCCATTTGTACCGACGAAAGAAGAAAGGCTGGTGTGCTTTGCGTAGTCGAAAGACCAGAAGATGTATACATCTTAGAGTCGGTTCAAGACCTTGGTTGGAAATATCACGTCACAGGAGGTGTCCTTTCCCCTGTAAAGGGTATAACTGCTGATAAATTAAACATTTACGATCTTAGAGATAGAATTAAGAATGAGGGCTTTAAGGAACTTGTTATTGCCTTCAGTCCTGATGTTGAAAGTGACGCAACAACGAGTTATATCGTGAACCTTTTGAACGACCTCGACATTGCCATATCGAAGATTGCCATTGGCCTTCCAAGGGGGATTGACATCACTTTGATGGACCCCTTCACATTAAAGGAATCCATCATAGGGAGGAGAAAACTTAAATGATTAAGTTGAGAGTGGGAGTCCTCACAGTATCAGATAAAGGATTTAGAGGGGAACGGGTGGATGAGGGTGGCCCCCTCATAATGAAACTTGTTAGAGAAAATTTGGATGTTGCCGAAATCATCTACAAAATAGTTCCCGATGAAATGGATATGATTGAAAATACCCTAAGGGAATGGAGTAATTCCAATGTCGATATGATCATTACAACAGGCGGGACCGGTCCTTCTCCTCGGGACGTAACTCCAGAGGCGACGATGAAGGTCATAGAAAAAAGATTCTATGGACTTGAGATCCTTATGCTCCTCGAGGGGTTAAAAAAGACTCCAGAAGCGGTATATTCAAGGGCAGTTGTTGGCTCAAAAGGGGGAACCCTCATAATAAACTTACCGGGAAATCCAAAAGCCATTATGGAAAATTTCTTGCCCCTTTTCCCAATAATTCCCCATCTTATCTTTGAACTCAAAGGACTAAAGGGTGACCATAGCAATGAAGGTGATAGAGGTAATCGGGTTTAGTGATTCGGGGAAAACAGTCCTCATCGAATCTCTTATTCAACTCCTAACCCAGAAAAATCTCAAGGTTGGTGCAATAAAAAAGAGTTTCCATCACGATATTGAATACGACAAAGAAGGTAAAGATACCTATCGCATGGAAAAAGCTGGAGCCCTAATTTCCGCTGGCTTTTCAAAAAATAGAGCCTTCCTTTCCTTTAACTGGCCACAAAACCCTCTCGAATTCCTTAGAAACTTCTGGAAAATGGACATGGTTTTGATCGAAGGGGATATGGGGTTTAATGTCCCTAAAATCTACGTCCTTAAAGAAGAAGACAACGTACTCGAAGACCCGCTGATTTTTGCCTACTTTACGTTAAATAAAAGTCTCCACAAAACTTTTCCCAAAAGAATTTACCACCTGGAAAACTTAGAAGAGTTAGCAGATTACATTGCATCCAGCATCCCAAATATGCTTCCACAGCTGGATTGCGGGAAGTGTGGTTACGATTGCAAAACATTAACAGCAAGAATCCTGAGTGGTGAGTCAACGGAAGAGGAATGCAAGGTCCTTTATGGAACTAAATGTAGGGTTACCATCAACGGTTCGAATATTGAACTAATGCCTTTTCTCGACAAAATGCTGGAAAATATCATCAAAGGTTTCCTGTCGCCTTTAAAAGGTTACCGGGAAGGAAAAATCAAAATAGAGATCGAAGAATAAAATCAAAAGCCCACGACCGGATTCGAACCGGTGACCTCTTCCTTACCAAGGAAGTGCTCTGCCGCCTGAGCTACGTGGGCGTGTTAAAAGTATAAAATAAAAAACTCAAACTATCAAACGGAGGGTGAGGGACTCGAACCCCCAAGGGCTCAACGCCCAGCGGATTTCAAATCCGCCGCCTTACCAGTTAGGCTAACCCTCCTTATTCCTTTGCTACCTTTATCCTATCAAGATAAAACCTTATTCCAAGGGCACCCTCAATGAGAGGCGAGGTCTCCGGTATCAGGTGAACGCCAGGAGAAACTTCGGCAAAAACATCTATAGGTAGATTATCAAAAAGGAACTTCATTCCGAGAGGCACTTTGATTCCCATCATCGCATTATCTTTCGTTACCTTGAAAAGAAAAGCACCACCAATGTAGGCCCTTAGTATGCCTTTAATGTCCTCGCTCGTTTCGATTCTGAAATTCTCGTGATAACCAAGAGAGAAATAAAATAAATCGGGTATTCCCCAAGAGAGGGTAGAGTTTATGGCATTCGGCTTGGACTCGAAATTCAAATTGAGCCCAGTAGGAATGCCCAATATCAAGCCAACTCCAGGCCTGTAAGTACTCAATACAGCTGTAAGTAAAAGTTGCGTAAACATAAAATTATTTTATAGCATCTAACACGAAATTTAAATATGATAGACAGCATTTTACGACCTTATTCTTACATTTGAAGAACAATTTTTAACCCATGCATTTCGACCGGTATTAACTGTCAATTCTCTACCCCTTTGAATTGCATAAAATTGTAAATATTAGGTATCGAAAATACGAGTCTAAACCCAGTCATGACTTAATTTGAATAGCACCATAAGGAAAGTATCCCTGAATATATAATCGTTGGCTTCGAATCTACCTCAGAAAGAATGCTCATGTTAGGCGAGATATTACGAATCAATTTGCAAAACCACTTACTATAGGCACATACTCTACTCACAAAAACCCCAAAGTTGACCATAAAAGTTCGAAATGGTGATTTTAACTGCAAGGTTTAGTTCTGAACTATGTAACCAAAAAGAAAAAGCCTCGAAAGGGCGTCAAGAGTAAAGAGAGTTAAACTTGTATCAATCCTGTGGTTAAAAACTCGCCAGGCTCGATGGACAGCAGGGTTTAATGGCGGTAGAGCTAATATTCACAGGTAAACAACGTTGTTTTAGCCTGGCAAATATATCCCAAAAAAGATTTTAAGGACTCAGAAATTCTATCTGAATCTTCTTACGTAATAAATGGTCCCCAAATACTTAACCTTCTTAATCAGACCTCTCTCAACGAGCCTTTCAACTTTGCGGAAATCGCCTCCGTGCCTCTTAACCATTTCTATAACAGCTTCCTCTCTCATTGGATGCACCGCCGTTATACTCAACAATTCCTCTTCTAAATCACCTGAAGATGCGAAAGCATCCCCTTCATATCCAACAAGAAATTCAACTCTATTGCCTAAAAAACTTTCAAATATGTGGAATGCCTCGTTAAGAACCTCTTCCCTTGGGGGCTTTACCCAATCCTCTGCGGGCGGGTGGGAATGGCTATGTAAGAAGTCTTTAAATTATCAACAGTTGACAGGAATTCTGCTATTCTCTTAAATTCGTGCTTGTAATTAATGCCATCAATCAACATAGTTTCAGAAACAAGAATTCCTTTGAATTTTAAACTAAATTTTCTGATACCCTCAAGAATTTCATTTAATTCCAAAGTTTTAAAAGGCCTATCAATCTTCCGCCAGATTTCCCGTGATACCGCATCAACTTTTACAGAAACATAGTCAAAATTCATTAAATCCTCTTGAACACTTTCTTCAAAGATTAAGCTTGAGTTAGTTATTATAGCAAGGGGAATGCGAAGTTCCTTCAACATCCTCGCTTCTTTTCACAAACTTATGTCAATAGTGGGCTCTCCATCTGGGACAAAAGTAATATAGTCAATCTTTTCTCCTCTCTTCGTAACCTCCTCGACTTTACTTTTAACACTATTAAAAATCTCCTCAGGCTCAAAGAATTTCTGTCTTTTAAAGGTCATTCTTAAACTTCTACCTAACTGACAGTAAACGCAGGAATAGCTGCAGACTTTTGGTGGAATATTATTAACGCCAAGACTTCTTCCGAGCCTTCTCGATGGAACCGGGATGCTTCTTGATGTAGAATCTTTTGGGTCTTTTCCGGCGATAACGTTCATTATCATTGCTATAT
>QGLW01000136.1_pt1 | contig 21274 bp, 21 predicted proteins | sample 1725341 | NCBI WGS metagenome assembly QGLW01 (sample SAMN05439265, study PRJNA331180) | Hot springs metagenome, whole genome shotgun sequencing project. | isolation source: microbial mat of Apron and Channel Facies of Mammoth Hot Springs | place: USA: Wyoming, Yellowstone National Park | collected... | reverse complement strand
AGAGGGGGGAGGAGGTCACTTCTCATCCATCTCCTCATCGAGAGGCCCACTTTCCTTGGACTAAAACACGGGTTCGCCGATGAGTGGTATTCTTTTTCTCATGGGGTGGTTGGAACTCTGGAGGGAACGCTTTGGGACTCTATTGAGGACCTTGGGCGAGCGTCTGGTCGATTTCGAGAAAAAACGGAGGAAGAGGGCCTGGGTTTTGCTCTTGGCCCTCCTCGCTTTGGCCGCTTTTTTCTTCTTCAAGCCCAGTTCTCTTCCTGAACGAGCGAAGAAGGTCCCCCCGCCTCCCGTTCCGGGGGCTGTCCTCGGAAAGGGAGAGCTAAGCAGGGGGCTTGTTCTTTGGTGGCGTTGCCCCGCTTGCCGGCGCCTTATTTCCCTTATGGAAAGCGAAATCGCACAAGGGGCGAGCTTCCGTGAGGCTGTGGGGATCTACCTGGTCGACCTTTCTGAGGGGGACGCCCAAGCTACCCGTCACTACCTGTGCTTGGTGAGGGCTGGAGTGGACCCCTGGAAGGCTCTCCTCGCCGTGGAAAAGGAGGCGCAGAAGGGGGGCGCCGTGGCGGTACCCCCTTCGTGCCCACAGGTAGACCGAGAGCGAAAGGAATGGAAGGCCTATTTCGGCGCCATAGGGGCAACGTGGACCCCGGCTGTTTTGTCAAAGCGAGGGGGGACCTGGTACCTCGAACCCCCTAAGAGCGAGACGTACACGACCTTTCTGATGGATATCTTGGCAAAGGGAGGTAGCGAGAGTGGCCATTCCCGTTTCTAAACTCCCGGAGGCCATGCTTCGGAGCCGAAAGTGGGGAGTCAAGGTGGGGGAGGGGGAGTTCAGCGGGCTTTTTTTGGAGCAAGCCGCCTTGCTCGCTATTTCCGCTCACGCCATCGAGGAGATCTTCTTTGAGCTGGGCGAAGAGGGGGGGAAGTTTTGGGCGAGCCTCCTCTTGCCCCACAACGCCGGCCCGGCCAAACTCACCCTCAGGGCGGCCTTTGGACCAGCGAGCTTTAGCTTCATGGAAGCGAACAGGGACTGGGTCGTGGTCTTTCTTTCTCCCATCCCTGTAAACGAACCACCTCTTTTACGAAGCGAGGGGAGGCTCTACATACCGGAAAAGGTTATGGGAAAGGAGATCGTCTCGCTCCCGGGGAACAAGATTTCCGAGATCAAGGAGCTTTTGGCTACCATTAGGTCGTGATGAAGGGGCTCTTCGCTACTACCTTTGACAGGAACGAGGACGGAAACGACCAGGTCCTGCGTTCCAAGCTCCCCCACTTCCTCCAAATGGTGGAGGGCCTCTACCCCCAGGGGGTCTTAGGGGGAGGGGGAATACCTCTTTGGGGACACACCCGGGAAGGGGAGAAGCGGGCGGTGGTCCGGATCCCCCTCTCTCGCCTTAAGCCACTTCCCCCCTTTGCGCGCCTTCCCTACGCCCCTGAAAAGGTGGCGCGGATGGAGGAATCCATCGCTTCCCAGGGACTCCTTCAACCCCTCCTCGGGATCGCCTTGCCCTCGGGGGGCTTCGGGGTTTTGGACGGCCGTCTCCGCCTCGAGGCCATTTTCAATATCACTCGCAAGCAGGGAGCCGATCCCGAAGCGGTGACCGTCCCTATCGCCCTTCTTGGGGCGAACCTCCCTCTTATCCAGCAACTAGGCCTCGCCCTTCACGCCAACGAAGCCACTCCCCCTTCTCCCTTGGAGCGGGCGGTGGCCTTTGTTTCGGCGTGCGCCTATGGAGGCGTTGGCTTAGACGAGCTGGAGGCGATGCTCTCCGAGATCAACCGCCAGCGGGCTAAGAAACTCTTCGCCCAACTCGCTAGCTACGCCGTGGTTCTCAAAGCCCTCGCTTACTACGGGATTTCGGCCGCTAGGGCCACCTACTACGTGCGGGTGTTCAATCGCCAACCCGATCTCTTGGAGCTAGTTCGGGCGGGTCGGATTTCTGAAAGGCTTTTCCGCCAACTGGCGAAGCCCAGGGTTCTCGCCCACCCCCTCTTCCCCAACCTCATCGACCAGATCCGCAAGGGCGCTTCCGAGGAAGAGATCCTCGCCATGGTGAAGGAGATGGACCGAGAGGAAGCTTCCGAAGGGAACCGAGCCTACGGGTATTGGCTTAAACTCTTGAAGCGCCAGGTGAAAAAGGGGGGGGATCCGAGAGAAAATCTCGATGCCCTAAAGCGGGCTTTGGCGGAGCTGGAAGCCCAGCTTGACCAAGAGGGGCTTGATCGGGAGGGGGAAACCTAGGTCCGCTTTTTCAAAGCGCAAGAAATAAGAGGTATGATCCGAGAAGGATGCGCTCTTTCTTCCTTCTCGGTTTTCTTTCCGGTCTGGCCCTAGCGGGTGGGGCGTTAGCCCCGCATCCGGCGGACCGACCCTTGCCGGTACCCCCTGGAAGGCCTTTTTGCTTTTACCTCTCCACTCCCGAGGGGTATCTGGGTGAAGGGGGTTGGGGGGATTACGATATGAGCTCTCCCATTTGCCTTCCGGGCCTTTTTGGTCCCAAGGAGGTGAGGGTCACCGCACCTGATGGACTCACCTACCGCTTCCTCGTTTATCCCGACTATGTTTATCCCGACTACGAGCCGACTTCTTCCTCCGACGAGAAGCTCACCTACTTGCTCCTTTTTGGGGCTCCGGAGGGGGGCAGGGGGCGACTCTCGCAGGAGGGCGAGGTGGAGGTCGCTCTTTTCAGCCCCCCCTCCGCCCCCTCTTTTTCCGCTGGCAGAGGGTTTGCTACCGTGCCCGGTTTGGACCTCCAGGTAGCTCCAGGAAGCGGGGTCACGGAGGGGTGGTTGCTCTTCGCTATAAATGGAAAGGCCCTCACCCCCCTCTGGCTTAAAGGCATCGCGCTCTACAAGGACGGCCGTCCTCAGGAACCAGAGGTTTTCTACATGGAGGTTCAAGGGGCGAAGCGCAGTTACAAAGGGGGGGCGAGGCTACCGAAAGAGCGGGGAGCCTACGAACTCCGCTTTTACTTCGCCCCGGATGGCTCTAACAAAGAAGAGGCCGTTCTAACGTATTCTTTCCAGGTGAGGTGACGAGGTGGAAAGAGGGGGGCTGAAAGAGATCCTAAAGAACATAGAGGCCAACGGGGGCAACGGTCTTGTGAACTATATCCCTCCCGGCACTGCCAAGTCTTACCAGCTTGTCGTTTTGGGAAAGCAAGTCGTGGCCGTCACTTTGGAAGGAGAATATCAGCCCCGGATGCTGGCGGAAAAAATAGTTCTCCAGTTCGCCAGTGGGGAAGGCAAAGCGGAATGGGTTCCTTTTCCCGCTTACTACCCCCCACTTCACCTTATGTTTTTCTTGCCCTTTGGGCAAAAGGACGAAGAGGGAGAGAAGAGCGAAGCGAAGGGAGGGAAGAAGTGAAGACCGAAGAGAAGATCTTTGGCCCCGAATTCATCCTCAGCATGACGGGGTTACTGGCGGAGCTTGGGGCGACGGACATCTACCTCTCTCTGGGGTTGCCCCTTATGGTACGCTACCGGGGCGAGGTCAGGACGGTCAGCGATGTTCTGGAGCGGGCCCTCGAGGGCAACGAGGAGGGGTTGCCTGAGGGGCTAGGGGTTGTGGCAGAACGGGTGGCGAACGCCAGTGAAATGCTGGCCTACCACTACATCTCGTACATTGCCAAGAACCTCTGGAACTACCACAAGATAGACAGGACCTTCCTTCTCCCCCTTTTTGATAAGCGAGCGATGGACATAGGAATGTCCTTCCACCGAGGGTACCGGGCGAGAATTCACGCCTTTTTCTCGCAAGCGCAGCTCCCTGAAGGCTTTTCGCCGGAAACCTTAGAGGAGGACAAGTGGTATCAGGTGGCCGCCAGCTTACGCTACGTTATCCGCATTATCCCGCCCATACCCCCCTCTATCGAGGAACTCGGCCTGACCCCCGCCTTGGAGCAACAATTCCTCAACCAGAGGGGGCTGTACCTCGTTGTGGGTCCGACCGCCTCGGGGAAGAGCACCACTGTGGCTTATCTCGCCCAAAGCGCCTCCTACCGCAAAACTTGGCACATCGTCACCCTCGAAGACCCCGTGGAATACCTCATCGTTTCCGGGGCGTCCGTGGGAGGCAAAGGGGGGGTGGTCCACCAGCGTGAACGGGGGAAGGACTTCAACAGCTTTCCGGAGGCCATGCGTCAAGCTCTTAGGGAAAGCCCCGATCTCATCGTTGTGGGCGAGATAAGGGACGAAGAGACCCTCAATTGGACCCTCTTCCTCGCGGAGGCGGGCTTCACGGTCCTGGCGACCTACCACACCTCGTCCTTTGTCGAGACGATACAGCGGATAACGGCGAGCTTCCCCCCCGAGCAACGCGCTCTCATCGCCCAGCGGCTCGCTAGCGTCCTCAGGGCGGTTGTGGCCCAGCGTCTGGTCAAGGGCAAGACGGGTATGCGCCTTGTGTACGAGTACGTTCCCGTCACGAGCCAGGTGGTCCCCTTTATCCAAAACCCCGGGGCTGGCCTGCCTCCGCAGATCACCGAGTTCACCTGGGAGCGGAGCGTTGAGTACTGGGTGGCCCAAGGCGAACTGGGCAAGGAAGACGCCATCCGGATCAAGGCGGAGGTCCAATCCCCCACGACCGCTACCGAGAGACCCACCCCTTCCACGAGACTTTTTGGTAGACCCTAGAGAGCGAAGCGCCATGGGGCTTTTTCGCACCGCAACCACGAGTAGCGCTAGAAGCGTCGGGGACATCCTGGTGGAAATGGGGTTGATCACCCCAGCTCAAAGCAACCTCCCCCCCGAGGAAATAAGAAAACTCGTTGGGGAGGAGGCCTATCACCACGCTTTGGCGAAAAAACACAACAAGACCTTTATCCCCCTTTCCGAGTTCCAAGTGCGCAAAGAGATTCTCGGCCACATTCATCCCGACTGGATCTATTCGGGGCTCGTGCCCTACGAAGTTAATCGAAACAGGCTCTTTTTCGCAACCGATGACCCGGAGCGGGTAAGCACCGCCTTTCACAACCTGCGGAACAACTACAAGGGGCACGAGGTCTACCTGCAGTACGTGACTGTCCCGGAGGCCATCGAGAAGGCGAAGCAGCTGGCTCGCGAACTCCAAGAAGAGGAGCGCCTTAAGCGCTTCCTACCCTCGGGGTTAGAGACCCGAAGTGAAACCCTCGCCATAGAAGACGCCTTCGGGGCGGGGAACATCTTGCTTTCGATCTTGGAAGAGGCGAGGGCGCAAGGGGCCAGCGACATCCACTTTGAGCGCGCCCTCATCGAGGGAGGGCGGATCGCTCAGGGCGTGCGGATGCGTGTGGGGGGGAAACTCGTCCTCCATCGGATCTACGAGCCCGTGATCGTGGACGCCCTTGTCGCCAAGATAAAGATCTATGCGGGCTTAAAACTCGATGAGCGCCGCCTTCCCCAAGATGGGCGCTTTACCATACCCCTGGGCAAAGGGGGCGAGAAGATCGAGGGAAGGGTCTCCGTTGTGGGCACCCCAAGAGGAGAGGAGGTCGTCATAAGGCTTCTTCCCTCGGAAGGGACCATCCCCTCTTTAGATCAGGTCATCTACGATGAGGAGGTCCGGGAGGCCTACCGGAAGGTCATCGCCAGCCCCTACGGGATTTTCCTCATCACGGGGCCGACCGGAAGCGGCAAGAGCACAACCCTAGCCGCCATGCTCCAGGAGACCGTGAAGAAGCGGGGCGGAAAGATACTTAGCGTAGAAGATCCCGTCGAGTACCGCCTGCCCGGCATGACCCAGGTTCAGGTGCAAGAGGAAATAGGCCTCACCTTCGCCCGGGTGTTGAGAGCCTTTCTGCGCCAAGACCCGGATGTCATCATGGTGGGCGAGCTCCGGGACGTTGAAACCGCTAAGATCGCTACCGAGGCCGCCCTCACGGGGCACCTTGTGCTGTCCACTTTGCACGTGAACACCTCCATCGCCAGCGTCCGACGCCTCGAGCAGATGGGGGTGGAGATGTACAAGATCATGGATTCTCTCCTCGGTGCTTCGGCCCAAAGGCTGATTCCCAGGCTCTGCCCTAGTTGCGCTGTTCCCGATGACGAGGCCCGCGCTATATTGGGGGGCAACCCTAAGCGCCCCTCGTTTAACCCTAGGTGCCCCGTTTGTGGCGGAAGGGGTTATAAGGGGCGGGTGGGGGTCCAGGAGTTTTTCTTCTTCACCCAGCCGATCAAGGAGGCCGTGGCCAAGGCCCGCACCGAAGAGGTCGTCCTCGTCATCGAAAAGGCGCTTCGCGAGGAGGGGAAGTTCAGGAGCATGTATGAGCGGGGACTTAACCTCGTCAAGGAGGGATTGATCGCCCTGAAGGATTTGGAGGAGGCCACCCGTGTTGTTCTTTAGAGATGTCGAGAAGAGGCTTCCGGAACTCACGGAGATCTTGGAAAAAGCGGCGGAGCTGGGAGCTAGCGATGTGATGTTGAGGCGCGGGTTGCCTATCTTCTACAAGGTCGGGGGGACCTGGTACCACTTTTCGGATCCTTTGGGCGATGTCAACGAGTACGTTTTGGCCATCGGTAAGCTTGTGGGCTACGAGGGGTTCGAAGAGCGCCTCGATCGGGAGAAGGAGTTAGACCTCTCGCTCTCCTTGCCCTCCGGTCTGCGCCTCCGCGTGAACGTCAGCTATACCAGCGATGGCCCCTTGATCGTGGGTCGGCTCATCCGGCAAGACATACGCTTTCTCGAGGACTTGGGTTTTCTCGAGGCAAGCGCCAAGGCCCTTATCGCCGCCTTGAGCAAGCGAAGGGGAATGATTCTGGTGACCGGAGTGACGGGGAGCGGCAAGAGCACCACCTTGGCCGCCTTGATCCACTGGCTCAACCGGAACACCAGCTCCAACATCGTTGTGATAGAAGATCCGATAGAGTACGTTTTCGTGCCCGAGCGCTCGGCCATTCACCAGCGGGAGGTGGGCTCCCACACCCATAGCTTTGCGCGAGCCTTGAGGAGCGCCATGCGCCAGGCCCCGGACGTGATCATGGTGGGAGAGATGCGCGATGGAGAAACTATTAAGACGGCGTTGACGGCCGCTGAAACGGGGCACTTGGTGATCTCCACCTTGCACACCAAAAGCGCCGCCGAAAGCGTCACCCGGATCGTGGATGTCCTTCCCGCCGAGGACAAGCCTCAGGCCAGGCAGCAACTCGCCTCCTCCCTTTCTATCGTCATCTCCCAAAAGCTCGTTCCCGCCACAGGAAAGGGCAAACTCGTGCTCGCCTACGAGATGTTCGTGAAGAACGACGCTGTCCGAAACCTGATCGCCAAAGGCGAAGACACGATGGAAAGCCAGATTCGGGAACAGATCAGGACGGGGAAGCAAGAGGGGATGGTCCTCCTCGAAGAGCGCCTGGCCCAACTGGTCAAGGAGGGCCTAGTCTTACCGGAAACGGCCATGGTCTACGCCAACCGACTCGAAGAACTCCACACCCAGTTCCGCAACTACGGCATCGACCCCACCAGACCCATTCTTCGCGAGGAGCGCAGACTGGCGGAGGGGACGGCTTCCTCCCCCGACTCCGCCGAGGAGGGGCGGGAAGGGGGGGAAGGTAAGTTGAGGCTCTTCGGCGGGAGGTAGATCTTGGCCATCTTACTCCTCCACGAAAAGCGAGCCACCCTTTTGGCGGGAGACCGCACACAGACCACGACTCTTCCCCTGCGTTGGTACGAGCAAATCGAAAGGGTGCCCCAGGTTTTGCGCAATCCGCTTCGGGGACTACTTTCGGGACTCGGGGTCCCCCCGAGCGCCTTCCTCAGGGTGTATATCTTTCCCGAGGTCTTCCAGGCTTTTTCTAGCGTGAGCGAGTACCACAACCCCTCTCGCCAGGATACCGAAGCCCTCGCCCGCCAGGAATTCGCCCGCTTCTTTCCGGGAGTGAATCCCGATGAGTTGCGAGTGGGGTATTCCTTCGGCATGGAGGGCACCTACATCGCCGTGGTGAGGGGGGCGCTTTTGGACGCCCTCGCAGACATTAGCCCAAATGCGAAGGGCTTTTACAGCGGTACCCTCTCTCTGGTTGAAAGCCTCGCCCGGAATATCCCCCCCGGCGTGCCCCGGGCCTTCGTCTTCTACATCGAAGGGGGGACGGCCCTGGGGGTTTACATAGTTCGTGGTCGGGTTTACCGGATCGTGCGTTTGTCCTCTCTCGAGGCCCTTTCCCCGGGGGAGAGGTTACCCGAGAGCCAGGTCAAGGAATACGCCCATTCCTTGGAGCAAGAACTAGACTTTCTCGCAACCTCGCCCGAGCGGGTCCAGTTCTATATGGCGGGGGCGTGGAGCGAGTTAGCGCTGGAGGAACTCGGCTTTAGCGAGAAGGCGAAACCTCTTTCCGAAAAAGACATCTGGCTCAGGTTCGATCCGGGGCAAAATTTGCTCTACGGGACCTATAGCAGCCGCAGGGGGGCCCGGGGAAGAGACCGCCTTTCAAGGTACTTTCTTGGAGCCTCCGTGGTCCTGCTCACCTTAGCTGGTGGAGCTAGGTACCTTTACCTCTCCAATCAGCTCGAGGCTCTCCAGAACGAGGTGGAGGAATTGCAAAGGACTAGGCGGGAAGGCCTTCTCTTGCAGAGGCGGATCGAGGAGGAAAGAAAACAAAACGCTTCGCTCAGGCAAGCCGTTGAGGCCCTAAACGCTTACCCGATCCCGAACGTGCTCCTCTCTCGGTTTATCTTGGCCCTCAAGGACCTTCCTCCGGGCGCTAAAGTGGAAGGGATTTCCTTGGGCCTGGAAGGGGGGAGCCTCACCCTGCTCTACAGGGAATCTCTCCCCCCCTCGCCTTCGGTGGTCGCTCAAGTCTTTGAGGGACGAGGGTTTAAGGGCGTCAAGGTACAAACGATCGACCAATCGAGCGAAGGCCCTAGCAAAGTGATTGTGAGTTTGCCCCCTATCCTTCCCCTCTCTTCTAGCCCGGCCCTCCTCGAACCCGAAGCGCCTCCCGGAGACCAAGGCGAGGAGATGGGACCTCTAGAAGGGGAAACGCAGCCATGATGGAGTTCGTGCGAAACCTCATCCCAAAGCGCCCCGAAAGGGGAAAGGGGCGCCAAGCTCCCGCCAAGAAGGGCGGGGTAGGGAAGCGCAACATCCAAGTGAGCCCAGTCCTTTTATATGCGCTGGGGCTTTTGATCTTGTTCTGGGTGTACGTAAATGTTTTTCCTCCCTTAGATAAGAGGGTGAGCGCCTTGCGAAGCGAGCGGGATCAGTTGCGACAAGTTGGAAATATAGAGCAGTTGCGCACGCTGTTGAGGAGGCTGGAGGAAGAGCGGGATTCCTTGCAAAGCCACCTCGCTTCCCAGGGAAGGTACGCTTCCGACATTGATGGATACGGTGCTCTTTACGGTATCCTGGTTCGCTCCGGGGTGAGAGATTTTCACTTAAGCGCCCCCGAAGCTTCCCCCTCTCCCCACCCGCTCTTGAAGCAGTTCTTCTTGTCTCTCGCCTTTAGCGGTAGCCCAGAAAAAGTGGCTAGCGCGCTGGTTGAAACGGGGCGGGGGGGGTTCCGGATAAAGCAAATCGCCTTGACCCCCGGATACGATGATAGGGGAGGCGGGATGAGCCTATCTGTCGACATGACCGTGACCTACTTCGTTGCAACCCAGAAGGTTGGGAGGTAGCCGTGGAGATGGCGAAGAAAATCGCACAGACCCTTACCGCCCTCTTTCTTTGGAGCGGTCTTTTCGGCTTCGCCCCCTTTTTCCCTGCGCCTTTGGCAAAAGCCCAGGGGGTCAACAAGGACGTAGCCGCCACCTTCGACACGGGGCCAGTGCCAGTTCCTCTGCCCACGGCCATCAGGTCGCTCGCCCAGACGTACGGCTACTCCGCCATAGTGGCCGATATCCCCGATGTCAAGGTCGTCCTCCGCTCCTTGAAGCTCCCCCTTCCCCAGGCCTTGGAGCTTATCGTTTCCTCCTATCTGGGCAAGGAATTTGGGTACGCCCTTCTTCCCGAAAAGAAGGTGGTGGTCGTGGCCAAGAGGGAGAATCTAGAACTCGCCCTCAAGGGGGCGGGGCTGGTTTCTCCTCCCTCCCCCCCCCAGCCGTCCGAAGCGAAAAAGGAGAAGGAGCCTCCCCCCACGCCGCCCGATCTCTATGTGACTCCCTTGCCCCCCCTCTTCGATGAGGCGGGCCTCAGGGAGTCCTTGGCCAACCTGGGGGGTGAAGTGAAGCTCAGTTTTGTGCGCTCCCCCTCTGGAACCCTTCTCGTAGCCATCGGTCCAACCGAAGCCCTTTCCCGCATTCAGAGGCTAGTCTCGGAACTCCACGATAAGGCTCCCCCTCCCCCTCCGCCAGGAGACGGAGAGAAGGCGGCGGTCCGCCTTATCGCCTCGCCCGCCCCCCTTCCCAACGAGGCCCTCGCCGCCCTACAAGAAACTTACACCGTGAAGTTGACTTCCTTGGGGGGCCACCTTCTTTGTCAAGGGAAGGAGGAAGCTTGCCAAAAGGTTGAGGACCTAGTCGGAAAGCTGGCCCCCCTTCCCAAGAAGGAAGAAAAACCCACCGTCCTCTTGCGCACGTGGGCTTTCCCCGTGTACGGAAACCCCAGCGAAGTGAAGGGGGCGGTCGAAGCCGCATATGGCGAAAGGATAAAGGCGGAGGGGGGAGTCCTCCACGAGGCGAAAGAGGCCAAGCGCATCGTGGTCAAGGCGAGTGAGGCTACCCTGATGGAAGTTTATCACTTATTGGAGGCGGTCGATCCAAGACCTAAGCCAAAGAGCGAGACCAAGGAAGGTTTGAGGGCCCTGTACATCCCCAAGTACAAGGAGAGCGGTGCGCTCATCGCCTACCTTAAGGGGCGCTTTCCGGATCTCAAGGTGGAAGCCAAGGAGGGAGCCCTCCTAATAGAGGGCGCACCCGACTCGACTCGCCAAGCTGTGGGAGAGCTCAAGGAACAAGACCGCCCCAAGCCCCAGGTGACCTACCGGGCCATCGCCTTCAGCGCCAACCGCAACAACGCCTTGGATTTCCAGAACCAGCTGGTTCTCGCCCTGCGTCAGGGGATTAACCTCACCCTGGGGCCCAACCTCGACTTCAGAGGAATCCTCCCCCCGGATCCGGCGATATCAAGCGGCCTCCAGGAGGTTCTCAAACTCGCCGAAAGTCGGGGTTGGGGCAAAACCGTCTTGGACGCAACCATTGTGGCCACGGACGGCGAGTCCAATCGCCTTCAGTCTGGGGGAAGGGTTGCGGTTCTGGGCGCCGCTTCCACCGCTCAGCCCCCCGGAGGAGGTTCCTCGGGGCCCAACCAAACCCAGACCACCAGCCAAAGTCAACCCCTAAACTACGACTTCGGCTTGGTGCTCAGGGTAACCCCGAAGGTGATGCCGGGCGGCCTTGTGGAGACGGCGCTTTCCCTCGAGATCAACGATGAGCCTTCGGTTTCCGGGCAAGTGGTGCGCTACGCAACAAAGCAGACCGAGGGCAAATACCTCGTTTCTTTGGGCCAGTCCATCGTCATCGGCGGGGTGCTCAGCGCCAGCGAAAGCGAGAGCAAGACAGGGGTTCCTCTTCTCATGGACATACCCATTCTGGGAAACCTCTTTTCCAGTAGCGGGAGAAAGACATCAGGAAACTATCTCCTCATTTACCTCTCCCTCGAGCAGCTCTCCAACCCCCCAGTAGAAACGGGAACTGTCCAGTACTTACCCACTTCTTCCCCCCCCTCTCCTTCCTCGCCTCTTCCGCAAAGGGTTCCTCCTTCCGGCGAAGAAGGCGAAGGTAAAACTTCTCCTTTCTCTTCTGCCCCCTCCGCCTCTACAACGTCCCCATCTTCTACCAGCGCTTATTCCGCCCCCTCTTCGGGGAGGGCGCCTCGCTACCCGAAGGGGGTACCCGAGGGGGTCCTCCGGGGCAAGCTGACCTTTGCCAGTGAGGGGGCCGTTTTCGCTACAAAGGCGCCTGAGGCCAAGGAGATTCTCGCCAAGGCCTCGCTCTTCGTCCCCGAAGAGGGCGGAGCACCGTTGCGGGTGGTGAAGTTGGGGGACGGCCTTTACGGTGTTCTGGGCAAGGTCGACCCGTCCAAGGCCTATTTGGTCCTGGGGGCCAGCGGAACTCCTCTCTACCGTGTTTCCTTCGCCCTAGAGCCCTAGGGGGTTGTCAGGCTATGCCCGTTTACGAGTGCCAGTACCAGTTGCCAGACGGAACCACCTTCACGGACTACATCACCGCCCGCACAGAAGAACAGGTCTACGCCCTTATCGAGGGGCGGGGCGGGGAGGTTCTCCGTGTCACGCAGATGCGGGAGGTGGGGTCGCCGAGGCGGCACCCCGTCAACAGCCGAAACCTCTCCCTGGCTTTTCTTCAGATATCGAGCCTACTCGCGGCGGGCATATCGCTTACCGAGGCCCTCAAGATAACGGCTTCCCAGTTCGCTCCTCCCCTGGGTACACTTCTCGACGCCGTGCAGGAGAAAGTGGCGGGAGGGATGAACCTTTCTGAAGCCCTACTCCAGCACAAGGAGATCCCCAAACACGTTGTGGGGGCCATCCGCGGGGGAGAGGCCACGGGCAAGCTGCGCAATGTCCTCCAAGAGATAGCCGAAGCCCTTGATAGGGCGGCTTATTTTCGGGGCATGGCCATCTCCGCTCTTACCTATCCAACGATCATCTTTGCCTTCTCCATCGTGGTCGCTCTTGCCATGGTCCTCTTTCTTGTACCGAATATGCTTAACGGGCTCGCCGGGATCGCTGGAGGCAACATGGAATTACCGCTCCCAACGAAAATCCTCCTCTTCACCAGTCAGTTCCTGCTCAATCCCCTAGGGGGGGGAAGCGCACTTCTTGCGCTCCTGGGAGGGGGCTACTACCTGGTGTCGGCGTGGCGAGCGGAAGGAGAGGCGAGGCAGCGCATGGAGAAGCTGTTGCTGAGGCTTCCCTTTGTTTCCTACTTCTTCGCCATTTCCCAGTTGGTGGCCATAGCGAGGCTTCTCTCCCTCACCCTCTCTAGCGGTCTGACCCTACCCCAGTCGATGACCCTCACGGCTGAAGGCCTCTCCTCCCTGCTTTACCGAAAGGCCATCGATGAGGCGAGGGTCTTGGCCGAAAGCGGCCTGAGGCTAAGCGTGGCCCTAAGTCGATACCCCCATCTTTTCTCGGGCCTTTTTCGATCCCTCGTGGCCGTGGGTGAAGAGGGCGCTACGGTGGCGGAGATGCTTGCGCAAGTGCGCTCCATCTATGAGCGAGACTACGAGCTTCGCCTTAAGGGACTGAGTTCGGCGATAGAGCCCATTCTTCTCATTTTCGTTGGTGCGGTTGTGGGGGGGATAATGGTAGCCATGCTCCTGCCCTACTTCAGCGTTCTGGGCAAGATCCAGGGGTTTTAGCGCAAGGAGGAAGACGTGGAAAAGGAAAACGTTCGCAGGGCCCTTCCCTTAGAAAGCGAGAGGGAGAGGGCGGAGAAGGTGGAAGGAAAGGAGAATCTGAGGAGGGCCACGCAGGACGAGGTTTACAACGCCGCCTTGCCCCTGCTCCTCGGCGAACCAACGGCGGAAAAGGGCATGATGGTTTTGGCTCTGGCCCACGGGGCCGCAAGGCTTTTTGGCAAGGGCCTAGAGGAGCTCGCCCTTTGGGCCAAGCGCTCTCCTGAAGAGGGAGCCTTCTTCGCCCTCTATGCGCTCGCCCATCCGCGGTTTCCCAAATACCCCCCTAAGGAGAAGGACCTCCGTTTGCAAGCGATCCTTTCCCGCTTGGCGGAGGTGGCGGTGCGGGAGGGTGTGGGGATCGACTTGGCCCTTAGGGTCCTGACCCTGGACCCCGCCTTGCAGGTTCTCGTGGTGGCCTTGGGCAAACGGGTGGATGGCAAGCGGTTGGCTTCGATCTTTCACTTCCTCGGGAGTGTAGCCCGAGCGACCGAAAGACGCATGGCTTGGTTAGCCGATGGCGAGCCCACCAAGGAAAAGGTTGCGAGGGGAGAGGAGCGTGAAGGGAAGAGGGAAGAAGGGTGAGCCCGAAGGGGGGGCGTTTTCGTGAAAGGCGAGGACAAACTCGAGGCTCCCGCCACAACGAAGCTAGGGGCTGGCTTTTGGATTCGCCTTTCCCTACTCCTGGCCCTCATAGCTTATGGAAGCTTTCTCGCCCTCAAGAGTTCCCAGGAGATAAAACGAGCCCAGGCCACTAGGTACGGGTTGGTAGACAACGATGGGAGAACGGCCAGGGTGGTCTTCCAAGACCCCATCACCAAAAAGGGGGAAGAGTGCATCCTCCTTCTCTCCAATGCGAACAGAAGCGAGACGAGGGCCCTCGCCCTTTTGCGCAAGGTGGACTGGCTGGATGGGGCGCTGCTTTACTGGCCTAACTACGTTCGCTACCCAGTAGTTATGGGGGATGGCGTTAAGGGGGTTCTGTTTTTGGCGGGAAGCGGCGCCGTGATAGCCAAGCGCTCTTGCCACGAGGGGCGCTGCGTCGTTGTCCCCCCCTTCCCCTATAAAGGGCTCGTCGAGCTCAAGCGTCTCCCTAGCGTACCTATAGGAGCCCAGATGGAGGTTCTGACCTACGGGGACTGGCTTTACCACCCCTAGGCTGGTCTTGGCTATCCTTGGGGAGAAGGAGGGAAATATGTCCAGAAAGAGCCAGGAAAGTAGGGGCGGGTTTCCCCTTTCGTTTGCGGGGGAAGTCATCGAAGGAGGAGTGGTGGGGGCGGGAGTCCCCTCCTTGCTCCTACCGGGGACCTGGACGCTCGACCCGAAGAAAAAAGTTTATCGCAAGGTGGGGGAAGATGGTCAGACGGCCATCCTTCCGTCTCACAGCGTCCAGGAGAGGGGGGTGATTTACGAATACGCCCTCCTCCAGGATGGGACAAAGGAGTCGCTGGTCTTTTGGCGGCGGTTTTAGCTGGGGTGTCCTAGTCCGGGGTTGCGCTAGGGCGAGGAGAGAGCGGGTATGCGAGAACTACTCAAAGCCTGGGCGCTTTTCTACGCCCACCTGGGCTATCCCGTCTTCCCCGTCGCCTTCCGGGACAAGGTCCCCGTGGGGCGCCTGGTTCCTCAGGGACTCAAGGAGGCCACCCTCGACAAAGAAAAAATCCTCCGTTGGTGGGGAAAGGAACCTCTTTCTATAGGGATCGTTCCCCCGGAGGAGGTCCTTGTGCTGGACATCGATGAGCTGGGGGTGGACCTCGAGATCGAGAGGCGCTACCCCGTCTTGAGGTTGGCCCCGAAGAGTAGAAGCGGGAAAGGAAGCCACTTCTACCTGAGGATAAGAGGGGAAATTTTGGGCAAGTTGAAGCCCCGGGTGAAGGTCTTGCCCGGGGTGGACTTGCGGGGCTTAGGGCGCTCCTACCTCGTGGCTCCACCCAGTCTCCACTCCTCGGGGAAGCCCTACGTGTGGGAGCGCCCCCTCGTCCCTCCCCCGCACCTTCCTGTCCTCGAGGGGCAACTCCTGCGGGAAATCTTTCGGGCTCTGGAACCCCCTCCCCCTCCCCCTCTTCCCGAGCGAAAGGCCCACGAACTCTCTGGAAGCGGTAACCCAAACAAGAGGATCGAAAGCATCCTTCGGGAGGTCTTCGAAAGGGTTTCTGCGCTCCCAGCGGGAATGCGGCACCAAGAAAGCCTCCGCATCGGGGGCTGGGGCGTGGGGAAGATGAAAGAGGCGGGAGCTCCTCCCGAAGCCTACTTGCGCCTTTGGGAGGCCTTAAAGAGTGGGCTGGCAGCGAACGGCCTGGCCCACGAGAATCCAAAGGAGGCGGAGGGGATTGTCCGCTTCCTGAAAGGGAAGGCATGAAGAGATGGGGGGGCTTTCGCCCCCCCTCCGCTTTATTTTCTCAACGAACGGAGGAGAGGTGGATAATAGACTTCGGAGGGGTACGTGGTAGTGGTCTGGTTTTCGAAAAGGAAAAAGCCCCGCTTTTACGGGGACCCCCAAGCCGCCTGGCTTGACCTCTTGTCCCTCTCCAACGGGGGATTCGCCAAGGTTGGGTTCCCCGAGCGGGTCCAGGTGTACGCCAGCGAAGTCGACATGGGGCGTTTTCTCAAGGATTTTTTTCCCGAAGAGATCCTCGAAATGGCGATGAAGGACTACCACTCGGGCCGTCCTGAGGCTCTCCTGGCCGTCTTTCGGGGTCTTTTGCTTTACGCCACGTACCGCCCCCGCTTCGAGCGTTTTTTCGCCCTTACCATCAGCAAGATGCTGGCAGAGGGGCGTTCTCCCGTAACCTCCCCTTCCAGGGTGAAAGACGCCGAGACGGGGCAGATCATCGCCCTCGGGACCTTCTACGGGCGATACCCGGTCTTCGTTGTTCACGTTCACTACAGCGGGGCCCTGGAAAACGAGTATCGGGCCTTAGGTCTCAGACGCATTGACAGTCAAAGTCGCTTCCTTCTGGCGGGGTATATCCGCTGGATACCTGTGGAGTTTGGCGTCGAAGCTGAGGAAGCGGGGAGAGAGGAGAATCGGCCCACCGATTGGGAAAGCATTCCTATGGCGAGAGACCTGGTCGAGGGGGCGCACTCTCAAGCCCGGGGGGCGACATGACAGAGCAAGTCGTCACCACCCCCAAAACCCTCAACGCTAAGCCGTTCGCCGCCCTACTTCTAAGTGGATTTTTCATCTTCGGGGCCACTGCGCTTCAGATCCCAAGCCTCTACGAGGCGATTTTGGCCAGGGTCAAGGTCGTGGAGCGCATGGGGTGGAAGGTCGACTGGTACACGGGGGCGGGGTGCTTTAGCCACCCGAAGTGTTACGGATACGCCTTCGCTCCCTTAAAGGAGAGCGCCCTCTCTCCCCTTGTGGACATGGGGTATGCGAATTTGCTTTCCTTCTCGCTTCTTTTCCTGCTCCTTCCCATCCTTCTCCTCATCGGGGTCTTTTTGATCCGGAAGCTTCAGGATGCGTTTAAGCTGTATGAACTTCGCCTCCTAGGTTTTTCCTTGCTGGCCTTCTCATCGGGGGCTTTTATGAGCTGGCTATCCGACTCATTGCTCTTTTTGCGGGAGTTCACGCTAGTCGCCTCTTCGGTTTTCTTCGTTCTGGGATTTCGATCTTTTCCCGCCTCCCGAGTTCTCGCCCCCTACACGGCTCGCTACGCCACCGATGCCGAAGTTAGGGACATGATAGAGCGGTTTCCGGGGGAGCGCTCGATTCTTCTCGGGGAAAAACGGGACGGGAAAGGGGTTTACGTGGTCAAACCTGGAACCTCGGGGCGGAGAGAGTTGGAGCACGTCCTCGTTGTCGCTCCTACTCGTTCAGGTAAGGGGCTTCACCTGCAGACCCTAGCCTACACCTGGGGGGGGAGTCTCGTCATCGTGGACATCAAGGGGGAAATGCACAGGCGCACCTCCGGCCACCGGATACAGATTGGGCCCGTCTATGTTCTCGATCCCACGGGGGATGGCCACAAGTTCGATCCCTTCTCTGAGCTCACCACGGACGAGGAGCTGAACAGCGCCGTGAAGCTGATCCTGGAAACGGGCGACCCCGAGAACAAGATCTTCGAGGACCGAGCCGCTTACGCTTTTCTCGCCATGATCGCCGCCGCCAAGGTTCGGTCCCCCGATGGAAAGCCCTTCCACCCCTCCTGGACCAGTACCCTTTCGGCCATCTTGTACATGCTCGAGCTGGGCTCGAAAAACCTTAGGGAACTCCTCACTGGTGGGCGAGGTGGGGGTTTCTTCGCCGATGCCTTGCGGAGGGGAGACCGTTGGGCGCAGAAGGCCTCCTTCAACATCAAGCAATTCTATGGGGACGGTAGCGATGAAAAGTTTAGGGAGAGTTCTTGGAACATCCTGACGTCTACCCTGCAAGCCTTGTCCACCGATGGCGTTCGGCGAATGATGTCGGGTAGCGACTTTACCAGTAGAGATCTCGTAGAAGGGCCAGCTACCCTTTATCTTCGCTTCCCCGAGGCCGAGTTGAAAGCTACTCTTCCCGTCCTCAAGCTCATCGAGGTTTCCCTGTTCGCCGGTATCATCCGCTACATCGATGGCCCCTTGATGGGTTGGAGCCCAAACCCCATTCTGTGGGCCTTCGATGAGGCCGGGGCGGCTCCCGTCCCCGACCTACCCAAGGCGGTGTCCACCTGGGCTGGACGTAACATGTACGCCCTCATCTACATTCAGGACCTATCTCAGCTGGAGCAATCCTACGAAACCGCCGGAGCGGAGACGGTTTTGTCCAACACGCTTCAAATCTTCTACGTGGGCAATCCGAATAGCAAAACGGCCGAATACGTTTCCCAGGCCCTGGGCAAGCTCTCGCAAGAGAGCGCCTCTTTCACCTACTCGAAGGAAGCCTCGGAAAGCCGATCTTTCGTAGCCAGAGAGCTTGTCGCAGCGGACGAGTTCAGGCAAGCTTCCTATCCGGGTGCCACGAGGGACGATGTCTTTATTTTTCCCAGGGGGAGGAGGCCTATATGGGCCAAGAAAGTGACGCCCTTCGGGGTGGTAAAAGTGCCCAAGAGCGATCCCGTCTATCCCTGGAAGGATCGGGAGGCGGGCCAAGCGGTTTCAGAGGGAATTAAAAACTAGGTTCGGCTTGAGGAATCTTATAATGGGCTCCAAGCCCCTTCTGGGGGGAGAGTAAAGGGAGGCTGAGTCGATGAGGATCGATTGGAAAAGGTACTTCAAAAGGATCGGGCTCGCTAGCGCGCTTCTCGGGCTTTCGTCCCTGGCGCACGCTCAGGCCCTCATGACTTACTACGCCGATGACTTGGAGAGGGTTCCTGGGGTGATCTATGTTTCGAAGGGTTTCAACACCATTCTCCAGTTCTACGACAAGATGGACGTGTACGCCCTCTCCCGCCAAGAGATCGTCCAAGTGCAGGAACTGAGCCCCTCTACCCTCTACTTCACTACCACCAACATTCAGGGGATGACGGGGCTGACGGTGGTCATAAACGGGCGGGTACTCAACTTTTCCGTGGTGGTCCGGCCCGGAGATCACAACCGCACCTACAGAGTGGAACCAAGCCGCTTCGTTTACGGAACCACGGGAGTTTTCACTCCGGAAAGCGCACTTCCTCACAAAAAGAGTGGGGGAGACGCCAAGGAGGGGGAAAAGATGGAGCTGCGAGCTTCGCCCCTGACCGAAGCGCAGTTCTCCCTGGTCTCGGCCGATGAAAAGCGCGCTCTCGTCAACTTCACCATTCGCAACACCTCTTCCGATGAGATCTACCTAGATGTGGCGAAGCTGGCGATAACCCAGGCGGGCAAGCGGATCTCTTTCACCATCACTAGGGAGCCCGCCCGGATAAGGTTGGCCCCCGGAGAGACCCAGACGGGTACCATGGCGGTTAGCCTCGTTTCCTCTTCGGCCCCCCTCGTTCTAGAGTGGGCGGTAGCCTCCAGTAGGGGACGTGGAGAGGTCGTCAAGAGGACGATTTCCCTCGTTCGGAAGTAGGGTAAGGGTTGAGGGCTTGGATCCCCCTTCTCGTGGCTTCCCTTCTCCTGGGCTTCCTGGGAGTGGGGCGAGCCAAAACTTGCCCTCCGACCCCCGAACTTTGGCTAAAGGTGCGGAAGTACTCTAAGGCTTTTGGGTTAGACCCCCACCTAGTCTATAGCTTGGTCTGGCGCGAGAGCCGCTTCTGCTCCGATGCGTTGGGTGCCAAGGGGGAAATAGGGCTAGGGCAGATCATGCCCCGCACGGCCCAGTTCTTGGGCATCCCGCAGCTGTACCTTTGGGATCCCGACTGGAACCTTTACGCCACGGCCAAATACCTGCGTTATCTATACGACCGCTATGGAAACTGGGAAAAGGCTTTGGCCGCGTACAACGCCGGGCCAACCAGGGTGGACCAGGGGAGGATCCCCGAGCCCACACGAACCTATGTGCGCGCGATTTTTGCCAGCTACTGGGCCATCAAGGAAAGCCAAAAAAGCCAAAAGAGAGGTAGGGGAGGGGGGCGCAGGTGAAGGCGCTCGTTCCCAGTCGGCGAAAGCGCACGTCGGCGCACCTCAGCCCCCCAACCTCTCGGCGGTCGAGAAACCGCTATCCTTAGGGGGGAGGAAAAATGATGGAACAGGACAAACGAGAAGGGCGTGCGCCCGTTGAGGGCATCGTCCTAGTAGAGGGAATCACCCCCAAGGAGAAGGGAACTCTTCTGCGGGTCAAAGCCAAGCGCTACCTCAGCTTCTGGGCCTTCGGTGGGGCGGAGCGGGGGACTAAAAAGCTCGCCCCGGGGGATTTCCTGTACTTTTGGGGGGAGATTCTTCCCAGGCGTGGAGGAGGGAACACCATTATCGCTAGGCATCTCTATCCTCTGGAGGGGGTGGGAGAGGAGGATGTTTTTCTCCGCACCTCCGCTGTGGGTAAGGTCTTGAGCCACGACTTTCGCTATCTCTCCAATGGCACGCCCCTCCTCCACGGGACGTTGTCCTTCAATGGCCTACCCATTCGCTTCGCATTCTTCTCCGAAAGGGGGGCCTTCCTCGCTGACAGGCTTAAGAAGGGATCTCTCCTCTACGTGGAGGGGAGTGTTCAGGAGGACCGATGGGGAGAGGAGGGAAACAGGAAATACGGGCTCTCCCTGAGGTTGGAGCGGGCTACGCTTGTAAGGGAACCCGATTCCCCTTCGGTCGAAGCTGGAGAGGGGAAGGGTGAAACGGTGTCAGAAGAAAAAGATCGAGACTACGGCCTCTCCGATCTTCCCGATCTTCCCGACCTCCCGGAACTAGAGGCTTACTAGCGAGCTTTAATAGCCCCCCAAAAGGGGGGCGTTTTCCCTTTTGTCGCTCGGAGCGAACTGCGCCGAGAGCGTGTGTTTCCGAACGCCGAGGGCGAGGCTAACCTTTGGGCGTGAAGGGTTCTATCCGTAGCCAACTGACCCAGGTTCGCCTACTGAGGTTCGCCCTCTTTCTGGCCTACGGTTTCGCCTTGGTGATGTCCACGGCCCACCTCTCCTCTTGGTACGGCTTCAGCGCCAAGGGGTTCCCTCCATGGGTTGCGCTCGGGCTCGCAGCCAGTCTGGAGCTGGCAGCCTTCCTCTTTTCTCTGGCCGGTAGCCGCTTCGGGGAGGCCTTGCCTACGGCCAAATACGGGGCTTACGGGGCCCTCGGCCTTGTGTGGGCGGGTAACTTTCTCGCCATGCTTCGGGAAGCGGAGGGGATGGCGGGGTGGGAGATCTTCTTGCAGAGCCTTTTTGTGCCCGTCGCCACGGTTCTTGTGGGCCGAACCATCGGCGATCTCTTCCGCTTAGAGGAAAGGATACTGCGAAACGCGCAAAAAGAAGTCATCGGCGACGAGGAGTTCAAAGACAATTGGGAAATTGGAGACCCCTACAAGGCGCCTCTGCAAGCCCCGGCTAGTGAAGGGGAAGACCGCACCTCCCTTATCTTGCTCCTTTTGCAGACTATGCCGGAAGGATTGAGCGCAGAGC
>QGLW01000135.1_pt1 | contig 21331 bp, 22 predicted proteins | sample 1725341 | NCBI WGS metagenome assembly QGLW01 (sample SAMN05439265, study PRJNA331180) | Hot springs metagenome, whole genome shotgun sequencing project. | isolation source: microbial mat of Apron and Channel Facies of Mammoth Hot Springs | place: USA: Wyoming, Yellowstone National Park | collected... | reverse complement strand
ATGTTTACATAAATTCAGGCATTGCTTTATCGGAAGATGAAGGAGAATACATCAAACATAAATGGCTTGAGACTTATCCAATGATAGCAAGAAAGCATCAGCAAGTTAAAAATGTTTTATACTCTTCAAAGTTTTATGAAAACACGACTATACTCGGTAGAAAATATAAAACACAATCTTACAACGAAGCTTTAAACTTACAGATACAAGGAAGCGGAGCTGAGCTTTTAAAGCAAACTCTAATCAATCTAAAACAAAAATATTCTTCATTAGATATAGCAAATGTTATACATGATGAAATTATAATTGAATGCTATAAAGAAGAAGCTAACGATATAGCTAATGCTTTAAAACAAGAGATGGAGCAAGCTTGGGATTTGTTATGCGATAAAGCAAGAATTCCTGTAAAATATTTTAGACTTGAAGTAGAGCAACCAGATGTAATAAAATCTATAGCAAAAGCTTAGGAGGTGTAAAATGAATTTAAAGCAAAAGTATCAAGAAATTCAAGAAGTTTATTTATCTCAAAATAAGCCGTTTGTTATTGGTTTTAGTGGCGGTAAAGATAGCACAGCATCATTGCAATTAGTTTGGGAGGCTTTATCCCAGATTAAAGACAAGCTTACTAATCCTGTATATATCATATCTTCAGACACGCTTGTAGAAATTCCTAAAGTAGTTAATTACTTAGATAAAACGTTAGAGAAAATAAAAGAGACAGCGGAAAGAGAAGGTTTGCCTTTCTATGTTGAGAAAGTAGTGCCTGAGTTAAAGGAAACATTTTGGGTTTGTGTTATAGGAAAAGGCTATACTGCACCGACAAGAAAGTTTAGGTGGTGCACTGATAGATTAAAGATTAGACCTACTAATAAATTTGTAAAAGATAAAATCTCAAAGCACGGAGAAGTTATTATAGTGTTAGGAGTGCGTTCATCAGAGAGTAAAAATAGAAGCAAGACTATAAAAGAAGTTTCTATAGACAATAGCTTATTCCTTAAACATTACTCTTTAAAAGGGGCTTTGATTTATCCTGTTATTAGAGATTGGAGTGTAGAAGATGTTCGGGAATATTTACTTAAAAATCCTTCACCTTTTGGTGTAAACAATAGAGAGTTGTTTAATTTATACAAACAAGCAAATGCGGGTGAATGCCCTGTTATTGTTGAGTTAAAGGAAGGTTCAGAAAGCAGTTCTTGCGGTAATAGCAGATTTGGTTGTTGGACTTGCACGGTTGTTGAAAAAGAAAAATCATTAAGTTCTTTAATTGAAAACGGCGAAGATTGGTTAAAGCCTTTAGCAGAGTATAGAAAATTTTTATTAGAAAATTCTAAAAACCTGAATTAAGAAGAGATAAAATTAGAAAAGGTAAATTAGTAAAAGGTGGTTTTACTTTAGAGTTTAGAAAGGTTTTATTAGAAAAGTTATTAGAAGCAGAAAAACAAACAGGGCTTAAGCTTATATCAAATGAAGAGTTAGATTTGATAAAAGAAATTTGGGAAAAGGAGGTGGAGCATGCTAATGTATGTTTGTGATTTATGCAAGTCTCTTACCACACCTGACGAAATTGTTTTTATTGATGTTATGAAAGGTAAAGACAGATATCAATTTGATTTATGCGAGCGTTGCTACAAAAAGCTTTTTAAGAATGTTAAGAAAAGAAAAGTTGATGTAGATTTAGTTATGGAGGATGTTCAAGATGAAGAAGATTTGTGAAATATCTGTAAATAAAAAATTTGATAAGGAAAAAACAACGTATAAGTTCTTAAAAGATTACATTTTTGACGAAGCCGTAAAACTGTATACACCAATAATCAGAGGCTTCCCTGACTTTATAGTTGTTAGTTATAAACATCCTTATAATGAGATATTGAAGCCTGCTTTCGTTGAAGTAAAACTAGATAACAACAAACTTTCACTCAACCAAGCCAAGGTCTTAGGCTGGTTGAGTAGAGGTTTTACAGTGTATGTATTTCATATAAAAACACTACCTGACGGTAGTGTTATTCAAGTTCGGGAGTGGGATTAATCTTTCTTTTTCTTTTTACTTTGCTCTGTATGTCTCTCAACAGCTTCAGCTATTGTGTTAGCCACCCCTTCACCAATCTCTGGCAATTCTGTAGTTAAATCATTAACTTCTACTTCAACTAAAAGCTTATAAGCACCTTTATCAATTTCAATAACTTTTTTAGATGTCATTTTCCAACTCCTTTAATTTTTTGTTTAATTTCTTCTACCTCTTTCAAAATCATTTCTATCAAAATCTTTTCTTTTTCCATTTGTACCTTAGTGTCTAAGATAAATTTTATCACTGGAATAAGGATAAGAGTAGCTACAATCTGCACCACACTTAAGAAGGTAAGTAAGCTATGTAAATCCAATTTATCTACTTCCTGATAGCTTTCTTTTACTTCTAATTATCTCTTTATAATCTACGTCAATTCCTTTCAATTTCAAGACTTTATATGCTCTTTGATGCAACTCTTTCATTTTATCTAATGTTGTATCAATTTCATCATTCGATATTTTATCCCAATCTAAATAATCTGCTACTATAATATAGTTTTGTAAAGCTTCATATCTATGTTTAATCTCCTCTATTTCTTTACTTGTGCCTTTACTTTCTTCTACAAGCTTAGCTAACTTTTTAATATTTGTAATAATCAAATCATCAGCTCTTGTTTTAACTTTCGGTAAATCTTCTTCTGGAATATATTTAAGAGTAGCTATTATATCTTCTGGTTTATTTCTGAATACATTATAATCTTTGAAGTTAAGGGGTTTATAATAATCAGTTCCTGGCGGATTTTTTACAGGGCTAAACATTTTCTTTTTCTCTTCATCAGTAGCTAATTCATATTTAAATAGCTGCATAGCTTTTTGTATTTCAGCTCCATTAAAGATTGTATCAGCATTCAATATCATAAATCCGACTAAATGAGCTAAACCGAGTAAGCCTTGCCCTTCTTTTGATAACAGCTCTTGCGGTAGTGAAGATTGCCATATCACTTCTTTTCCGCTTTCCCCCACACCTTTAACGAGTGTTCTGCCTGCTACTTCTTTGTAAAGGTTGTTAGTTATAGGTATAGACTGAATTAAAGCAAGCGCAGTTTGTGTAGCTTTTGTTTGTTCATCATTTACAAACATTGTTTTCTTAACGATGTTTTGAATTAAGGAGAAAGCAGGAGCAGGAATATCGGCAACGTAAGAGCCTGAAGTTGGGGATATAACACCGCTTGCACCTATCTTAGAGATAAAATCTAACCCAACTTTTAAACTGTGTATGAAAGGATTTGTATCCCAGCTTTGAGCTTCTGCGCCTGCTATTGCTTGAAGTAAAGCAGAGCCAAAGCTTGTATAAAAATTAACTCTTTCGTTTGGGTCAAGTAATCCTGTCTTTAATACATTATAATCCAATTCTCTTAACACTAATTGCGCAAAGTTTCTATCTGTAAATACATCATCTTCACCAAATATTGTAGCAAGTAAGTTAACAAATGTTTTAGATAAAGAATAAGTAGTTTCAACTGGAGCCATAATTGGCACAGCTTGAGAGCCTAACGCTATTGCTGAAAAGGTAGAAAAAGCTAACGTTTTACCGATTGTTTTACCAACGCCATAACGTTGAATATACTCTGGCATATTTCTAAAATTCTTTATTGTTTCAACAGCTAATGAAAATGGGGTAAAAATAAATCTATACCATGGCATTACCATTTCACCGATTTTACCGAACTTAACAGCCCATACCTGTAAAGCGCCGACATCTACACCAGAGATATAGTTTATAATATCGTCCGCAAACTCTTCTCTTCTATCAAGATAATAAGCTTTAATACTTTCTAAAATTGTCTCATCTTGTATTCCAGTATGTTTAGCATAGTCTAAAATTACTTTGTTAAATATTTCATCATTTTTCAAATTAGTTAATACATGAGATTTTAATATTGTTTCAACTCCTACATAAAACGGATTAAGTATGTTGTATTTATAAAGCCCCTCAGAGAATAGCATCCTTCTAAATTCTTTATTCCAAACATTTTTTATTTCACCGATTTTCATAATGTCTAAACTTGGGAATAAAGAATGTAAAATTTGGAAGCTAGCAGCAAAGTTTCCAAGAGCTACGGACGGATTAAGAAGAGTTATTAAATTTCCGAGTATTCTTTGAGCTTTTGCAACATCTCCTAAACCTTTATGTAGATATAGATTTAAGAAATCTTTTACAAGACTTTGAGTAGGATTTAAACCGTGCGGATTTCTTTTTTCTAACTCTTCTAACTCATCCACAAATTTGTGTAAAAATATAGTAGATTTTAAATGTTTAAAAGTAGGAGCTAAATACTTTAATGAAGCGTAAGTTTTAAAATCATCATAACTATCAAAAGTTGTTGCAAAACCGCTACCTTGTCTTCTCATTTCATAGTAAGGTGTAGTAGCTATCTTCTTAACAGTATTAGCTACTGCATCTATTCTTAAAGCAGATTTATCTATCAAGTCTGTAAGCTTGATGTTATCTCTTAAACTTACTCTTTCTGCAGAAGCTAAAGCTTTAGCCAATTCGCTTAAGTCTTTAATTTTACTTTCTATTTTCTCTGTTTGTAAAGCATAGTCTTGATAACGTTCTTTAGCTGTTTCGAAGAAGCCTTTAATTGAAGTATATAAATCTGTTGTATCTAAATTCAACAAGCTTTCATCTATAAGTTTTAAATCTGTTTCTATATTTTTTATTAAATCAGTTTTATTTATTTTTGAAACCTCTTGAGCTGTTTTAAGCAATTCCTTTACATTAGCTACAGAGTTTTTTATTTCTGAATAAGTATTTTTTAACTCTTTATCTATGTTATTGATATCTGATAAAACATCTTCACCTATTTGTCTATAACCTTTCACACTTACTTTCATATCTTTTAATTCTTTTTTAAACACTTTATACAACTCTTTAAACTGTCTTTTTCTAATTTGTTCTGCTAAATCTTCGATTTTACTAAGTTCTTGATTTAATCTAAACATGTTATCAATTCTACCGAGCTCGTGATTTACATATTTTGATAAACCTCCTCCTTCTTCTTTTACATACTCCTTGATTTTACTTTTAATATTTTTAACAGAGTTATTTACTTGTTTTAAATTACCAACAACATCTTTAACATAAACATTAACAGCTTCCAATAATTCTTTATTAAGTTTGGTGTCTTCTTTAACAAATGATTTTGTTTTATCTAATATATCTTTCCCCATCTCTTTAACATCTTGTTTCATTCCTTTTATCATATCTTGATATTCGCCCAACTCATTCTTAACAAGCTTAAGCAACGCTTCGCTTTCGTCGTAAACTACTTCTTTAAACATTCTTGATGTTTCTTTATTTCTTGACAATATATCTTTTGTATGCTGTATGATATTGCTTTTTATAACTTTAAAAACTTCTTGTGGTTTGAGTTGTAAATAATAGTCTAAAGTGGCTACCAAATCTATCTCTTTTTCACCTACTTTTTGTCTAATGACAGGTGGGAGATAACCGTGTTCGTAAGCTTCTTCTACAAGCTTTCTAAACTCCTCTACTTCTTTATCTTTTATTTTTTGATTATTTTTTAAGAGTGTGTTTTCTAATTTTAATAATTTATTTGCTAAGCTTGTAAGTTTAAACGGGAATATATTAGTAGAAGGTTTAATATACTCTACCGCATTTTCTACAGGTTTTATATCAATATAACCTCTTTCTTTAGCAATTTCTTTTAGTGTAGTTTCAATTTCGTGTGTTCTTGATAAAGGAATAGTAAAAGTATCTTCTATTTCTTCCCAATCATCTCCGCCTTTTAAAACCTTAAACTTCCCATGCAGAATTCTAAACTCATCATTAGAAGGAGCATAAAAACCTTTTATTGTTCTGGAAATTGTTTCACCTTGTTTATTATTATAAGTAATTGATATAACTGCATTTTTTGAAAATTCAGTTTCTAACTCATCGATAATAGATTTAAGCGGTCTTGTTAACTCAATCACTCTATCTTCGATTGCTGGAGTATCATCTTTACCTATAGCAACAGGTCTCATAATGCTTACCGCTACTTCTTTATTACCGTGTTCTATTGCTTGTATCAATTCTCCAATCAATTTATTTTGCCTGTTAAATTTCATAAAGTTAGCAATCACGGGGTCAGTCTTTGACATTTTAAATAAATCTTCCTCAACTTTGTTTATATCTTCAATTTTAATTTTACCGTTTTTATTATAAGTTTTTATAAAATATTCTTTTAAAGGTTCATGATTTAAGAAAGCTTCAACTATTTGATTATGATATTTTACTAAATCATCTTCGAAGCTCTTTCTTGATATTGTCTTTTTAAGAATGGATGTGTATTTTTCTCCTACGTTTTTCGATAAAGCGTTGTAGAATGTCTCGGAATTTTTAAACTCATCTCTTTCAGATTGCATAACAGCAAGTTTAAAATCTTCTAATTCTTTATCTGTTAAATCATGTTTCTTAGATAGGTATGTTAGTAAATGTTCGGTTGGATTAAAGGTTGGATTTTTCATTTGATTGTAGATTTCATATGTAGCGATAGCTTCTTTTGTTTTAAGGATGTCTTTACCGCTCCTTATAACATCCCCAATCATTAAAACATCAATTGGAGATACTGCTTGAGATAAGCTTTCATGATTTACAGATGCTTTATAAACACCTGTAATGATTGGCGTTCCTGCACTTGCACCAGCTATAACATGAGACACAGCCTTCATTAAAGGAGTTTTGAAAACTTTTGCTCCAATTTTACCCGCTCCGAAAGTAGCTACAGAAAGTAAGTTAATATAATCAAGTGTTTTATTAACAGTGTGATATCTTTCTATTGTTTCTTTTACATGTAATAGCTCTGGATGTTCTTTAAAAAAGTTGTTGTTATTTAACTTTTCAATAAACTTAACTGATTTAGGAAGCTTTTGTCTAATTTCAGGATTTTTCGCTAATTCAGATAAAAGAGATAACTCTCTCGCTAACACTACACCGTCTTCAGTATTTGCTTTGTTGTTATATATAGCAATAACTCTATTATAAACATCATCATCAGCAGATTTTAAAACAGCTTCAGCAGTAATAGGATTTTCTGTTGATTTTCGCAAAACTATTTCTAAAAGCTCTTTGTTATTATTTTTAACAGCTTTCGAAAAATACTCTTTTGCTTTATCTGGATTTTGCAACTCTTTTTCTGTAGGAATATTTTTAAAAACTTTTCTTCCTGTAAGTTTTGTTGTTATATCATTAACAAGCACTTTTGAATGAAGCGGTTTTCCAAGAGTTTTACCTGTAGCTGTATAGTAGATAGTATTTGCCAGACTATAGGCTGTATCCGCTATCTCTGTAGGAATACTTGCTATAAACTCCACTCCTTCGTTTACTTTTTCTAATATACCCATTTATCTACCACCTTATTTTATTTAAAAAGTTTGTCTACATCAGTTTCTTGTGCGTTTTGTTTTTGTTTTCTTAAGTTTAAACTTTCTCGTCTCAAAGCTAATGATTTGTTTCGGTAGTCTTGTTTCGCTTCGTGTTCTGCCCATTTATATCTCATTGTTTCATTAAATTTATTTATATCAAAATTAAGTTTTGCTTCAAACTTGAAAGCATCAATTAAACTTTTATATAGCTTACCTTTTTCTTCCAATTCTTTCAATACATTTTGATATTGGTCTTTTAATGCTCCAACTTTATCCATATTACTCTTTATCTTGTATTTTATAACTTCTCCTATTTGTGTCAAAAAGTTAGCTAAATTCTCATCTACAGATTTAGCTAACACAGGGTTTTCAGCAATTTCTACTAAGTCTATAGTAGATAAAGAGCTTGGGTCAACTCCATTCATTTTTGCTAAATAATAACCTTTCATTAATTTATCAACACTTTGTAGAGCTGTGCTATAAGGCATAGAGCTAAATAAAGTGTTTGTATGTGATAGTAAATCTTCGTTAGTCATATTGTTTAAAGGAGTTTTAGTAAGTAGTAAAGGAATGGTAGGCAATATACCGAGGAGTTGTTTCTCATACTCTTCATTAGCTTGTGTATATTTTTGTGCTGTCTCTTCATACATTACTCTATATTTATCTAAATCTTGGAATAGTGAAAGTATTTGATTTTGTATTTGTTGTAATCCTTGGTTATCTTCCAAATTCACATTATAACCTTGTAGCGGTAAAGAAGTTTGCATTTGTTCGAATTGCGGTAGTATTTGTTCAAGTGGAGGTAATTGAGGAATTTCGGATTGTTGCTGTTGTTGCGGTTGTTTCTGTTGTTTCTGTTGTTGCTGTTGTGGTTGTTGCTGTTGTGGTTGTTGCTGTGCTTGCTGTTCCTGTGCTTGTTGTTGTGTATCTTTACCAGATAAAGCAATAGTTCCTGCTGTGCCCAGCCCTATTGTAGTAAGTATCGGATGTTTTTTTGCCCATTTTATTGCGCCTTTTCCTGCTGTTGGTAAGAAAGATAAACCCCTTAATAACGCTCCCCACATAGTTTCACCTTACCATAATTTAGTTGTTTTTGGTAATAAACCTTCGAAAGGTAATATCGGCATGTTTACATTTTGCCAAGGAAATATAATGCCAGAATTCAAAGATTGTTGTGTTTGTTTTGTTAAAGGAGAAGAAGCTTGTTGTGATTTAGTTGATTTACTTTTTCTTAAAACAGTGTCTAATTTATCTTGTTTTTTAGTAGAGACTTTCTTAGTTTTTTGTGTTTTAGATATGACCTCATTTATTTTATTAATTATATCTTCGCTTTGTTTATTAAATATATCTTCTATGCTTTGTATTTGCTGTGGTTGATAAAAGCTATTGTTAGCTTGTTGGTCTGTAGTTAAGTTAACATCAGGATTATTATTCGGTTGTTTTTGTCTTAAAGTAAAGTAGTTTAAGAGAGCAGAAATCATGTTTGGGTCTCCTGCTATCTTCTCTTTATTTGCTAAAAAGATTGTTTCTAATTCTTGCGGAAGCCCGAGTTTTTTAATTGCGGCTTCTACATCTTTAAGATGCTTCATAACTTTTGCTTGCTTTGTTATAAGCGCTCCTGATAGCACCTGCGTCATTGCATTAGCTTTTTCAGGGTTATAAAGAGTTGCAAGCTTTTCTCCGAGTGTAGCATTAGCAAAGTGCTCTCTTTGATTTCTTATTCCAAGTATTGTTTCAGCCATTGCATTGCCTTGATTTGCCAATTCTTCAAGCTTTACAAAGTTAATGCTACCGTCTTCATTAACAACTTCAGGTAAGTTTGCTTTGATTTTATCTCTTAAATCAGAAAGAGATGTATCAGAGTATTTATCTATATAAGGTTTAGACTTTTGATAAAGAGCTAAAGTATTAAACACACCTTCTAAATCAATCATTACATCTAAGAAAGGATTTCCTGTATATTTACTTAACTCTGTAAAGCCTGCTGGATTTAATACTGTTATCGACATGGTTTTACTCCTTTAAAATATCTTAGGAATTTTAAATGCGTTATTAAAAGCATTAGCAAAACCATAACTCGGAGTTGGTACAGAGAAAGAAACTGAAGAGCCTCTTCTGCCGAAAATCCTGCCGATAGCATTACCTATACTACTAATACCACTTTTTACTTTATCCCAAGAAGGTAAATCTCCACTATGCTTCTCTAATGCTTTGTTTATCATTTCTCCTATTTTAGCTGAAGCGCTTTGTTGTGGGTATATAAATGTATTTAATCCGTTTAATATTCCCGCTAATTGTAATTGTGTTTGATATTTACGCATCTCTGGGTCTAAGTCTGCATAAACTTCTCCAAATGAAGTTAATAATCGCGGTGCTTTGCTGTAGTAATCAATAAAGCTACTCATTTTATTTATATCTAAATTGTTTAAAGCTTGAGTTTTTTCTTCAGCTACTCTTCCGAATAAATCACTTACTATATCTGCTTGAGTTAGCTGTGTAGCAGGAGTGTTATACATACCTAAAGCAGATAAGCCTAAAGCGGATTTACTCCATTGGTTATTCATTTGATTTTGTATATTGTCAAATAAGCTTGCATATCTATGTGCAACTCTATTTTCAGTGTCGTTAAATATTTGATTTATTGTAGTAGGGAATTGTCTAAATGTTTGTAAAGCTTCGTCTAAGTAGGGTTTTTGTATACGATACTGAGTTGAAGCAATATTCCCAACCTGTCCTTCTAATCCTTTAATTATGTTGTATGCTTCTTGAACGGTAGGTGGAATATAAACACCAACATTACCCCCGCCACCACCTCCACCGCCACCACCTCCACCACCGCCTCCAGACAACGCTCCGCCTAAACCTCCTATAATCGCACCTAAAGGATTACCGCCAGAGTTTATAAACCCTAAAGCTGCACCGCCCGCAACTTTACCTATAGATTTACTAACACCTTTGAAAATTTTACCAAATTTCATATCTAATACCTCGGATTATCAATTCTGATTAAAGTCTTACTGTACTCACGCCTTTCTTGTCTTGCTCTCTCATTAACTTCCATGTATTCTTTTAACTTAGCTTCAATATTGAAATCTGCAGAGTAAAATCTTTCTATAAGTAAGCCTATAGTCAGATTAAGCAACTCAAAATTTTCATTCAATAAAGGATGAGTTGCTGTTGGAGATGTTAGTATGTTATCGTTGTAAGTATATACATAGTAATCAATTATGTAATCATTGTTGTCAATAAGAGAACAAGAAAAGAAAAGCTTTTTATCTGTTGCATCGTAGTAATATCTGTTAGGATATCCTTTAGCTGTTGTGTCAAACATTAAGTAAAAAGCTTTTGTATCTTTATCACCGACCAACTCTTGTTTATGTTTTTTATCAAAAACAGTTTTGATATATTTTACATTATCAGGAATAGCGATAAAATGATTACCTTTTAAAACAGAAAATAAAGTTGTTTTATGATTGTAAGCAAAATCAATTCTTGTTTCCAAGTCTTGTATTGCTATTTTAAAATAATTCCATATTTGAGTAAGCATAGTATCGTCATACGGGACTTTTTTATCCCGTATGACAAAATCTATGAACTCTTGATTAGTCATGGATTAAGCTCCGATTAAAATACCGCCCGCTGGTTGTCCTTCAACACTAAACCAAGTTGGAGTTTCGCCTCTGTAAGTGTTTACAGCTATTGCCATATATCTTCCAAAGTCAGCCTTTTCCATAGGTAATACTTGCTCTGGTTTTATAATAGCTTCTCTAACTGCATCTTTAGATAAGAATATAGCTACTGCTTTACCGTTTAAAGTAGATTGCGCTGTGCAGATAAATCTATCTATCCATTTTCCTTTATCAAGCACAAACTCTTGTCCATAGAATGAACCAATATATCCAGTGTAAAGTTTTTCTTTATCTTGAAATCTTGTCACCGCATTAAAGAATGTTGGGTCTTGTAATAATTCATTTTCAGCTTGTTTGTTAAGGATTATAAGATAATCTCCGAAGCCGTTGCCATTGTATGAAGGAGTGTATAAGTCTTGTAGTGCTTTAGCGAAAGATAGAATTGTATTCATAGTTAACGGTGCAAATGTTGGTGGTGTTGTTGTTAAGTCAACTTTAGTCACTGTTATAGGAGTAGTGTTGTTTGAGAATATTTTAGTTGGTAATACTGTTTTACCTGTTTGAACTGTTAAGCCAGTAGCTGTGTTTATTCCTAATACATCAAGATAACCAAACGCGTTTACAACTAAATCTCTTTCGATTGAAGCAACAATGCTGTCTGATATTTGCTCTCTTACTTCAGCTACAATGTCAAATTTTGCAAATGTTCTTGCTCTTTCAGTAAACGGCATTTTCATACCACGCTCATCTACTTGCACGTCAAATTGTTTCCAGCTCATTGATTGCTCTGGTAATGGGTCAAACTCGCCAAGATTACCTGTCCATAGTGTGTCATCACCTCTTGTGTTTCTCTTTACCATAATGAAGTAAGAAGCTTTGTTTTGTCCGAAGTCTGTAAACTTAGACACAAACTTTCTAAACGTCGCTTCAGGCATTACCTTCTTCATAATCTCCTTAGACATTTCAGCTCTTGTGATTGGTGAAGCATCTCCAGTATCCAAAAATACTTCAGAAGTGAATGATGATTGTGTTGGTGTTGCTACTGTACTCCAAAAAACTGCCATTGTTATCTAACCTCCATTAAATTAGTTTTCGGTATGAAGTTTAATTCTTTCGCCTAAACTTGCTTTAGGTATTCCAACGGCTCTTACTTTGCCGTTGTCATCCAATAAACCATCTCTAAATTCAATAATAGCTACATCCTTAACCGTTATATCTTCAAGATATTTTTTATAGTCATTGTAATAATTATTCATATCGTATGAAGGAGTTTGAGTTTGTGGTTGGTTAGGTTGCTGTCTGTTAATTTGTTGTGTAGATAAAAGCTCTTTTGAGAATGAAGCAATTTCTTTTATTACTTGGTTGTAAGCTTCTTCTAAATACTCGAGATATTCATCTTTAACTTTCCCTGCTTGAATATCAGCTAAAACTTGTTTGTCCGCTCTCGGAACAACCATGTAAAGGATTTGAGAAAACTTCGGCAAGTGTTGATATTTTGAAGCAAATCTCATAATACCGATTTCTTTCCAAGCTTGAAACTGCTCTTCAACCGAAGCGTTATTCTGTTGTGTTTGCGTTTGAGTATAATCCTGCGCTTGTGTTTGAGATTGAGATTGAGATTGCGTCTCATTTGTTAACTCTTTTAACTGTTCTAAAAGTTGCTCTAATTCGTTGTCCATTGTAAAACCCCCTTTTAGAAATTTAATTCAAAAATAAAACTTGTCAATAGTCAGGAACTACAACTTTAAATTTATTGTATTTACTTTGTCTTGCAACTCCCCATATCACATACCTTAAAGCATCATGTATATGGTCGTAGTAGCCGTCTTTTACAGGTTTGCCGTAATCATCCATTTTAAACTCTCCTAAAAAACCAGCAGTGCTAATCGGTGCATCAGGTGAAACTTGAAGAGCTTTCTGATTGCGGATATCTTTATCAAGCAATTCTCTAATCAGTCCTACACTGTCCATAATCGGCACTTTATTCGTGATTACATCAATATTGTAATCTTGTCTAATTCTACTTATAATAGAAATGCCATCAGATTGTGAAGCTTGTCTTCCAGCGATATCACCATACCATTCTACTTGTAAAGCATCAAGCCTCCATTTTTCTCTTAAGCGTCTTCTTACTAAGTCAATAAATTGAAGAGTAGAAACGTTTTCGCCAAGCAATTCGTCTATGACTATTAACCTTCCCCACTCATCTTCAGCAAGTAAAACAAATGCTGGTCTTCTAAATCCAAAGTCTAAGCCTGCGTAAACTTTATAAAAGTATTGTAAATCTTTAGGTGTTATTACTCCTTTAAATACATTAGCTTCAGTGAAAGATGAAGTGTATAAACCATTATCTACATAAGCCGAACCCCATTCTCCATAAAGCATAACTCTTTTAAAAGCATAATTACGATGCTCCATCTCTACGTAAAATGAATGAGATAAGTTAAACTGTTTAGCAAGAATATAATCTCCTTCTCTACCAATGACTTCATACCGTGTATTGTTTATTACATAATACTCTTTATCTTCATACACATAAGGTTTAGCTTTTGATGTAAATACATGAACAGGGATTTTAACTTTGATGAAGTTATCATATGAAGAGGACTTAATAATCTCAGTCTGTGGGTAGTTATTTTTTACAAATTTACGATAAACCCAGTGTGTTTCAGGCACTGGGTTTAAATTTAGTAATCCTTTTTCAAAATCTCTTCTTAATCTCATCCTTTGCGCTACTTCATCGAAAGCTTCTTCACTAATACGGTCAAGCTCGTCTATTATAACAACGTTAAACTCATAAGATAAAACAGAGCGATATTGCTGGTTTTTGTCAGATAAAGAAAGATAGAAAATCTTAGTGCCAGTGACTAAGTTTTCTATATACTGTAAATCATCTTTAACAATAAACACCTCATCCTGCTTTGCACCGATTTCTGCGCATTTCTTTCTAAACTCTGCAACAAGTGTGTTTTTCAAATCTCTTAAACTTTCCCTTGCAATTAGTATCTGCGAGTTTTTAAATCTTTCATCAAAGAATAAAGTAAGTAAGATTATAACAGATACTGTTGTTTTAGCAGAACCTTTACCACCGACAGATAACACCCATCTTGTATTAGGTTTGTTGAAGAAGGTGTTATATATCTCTGCTTGTTTATCAGTTAAAACTATACTCAAGCATTACTCCTATGTATTTGTTTTTGGTATCTTTATCTTTAATCCATCGGCTGGAATAATAATCTCTTCTTGAATTAGATAAGGTTTTGGATATACTAAATCAATAGTAGCAATTAAAGTTGTGCCGTTGTATAAACTAACTTTTGCAACAGGGTTGTTTGTAGGTGCTATATCTGCAGTAGCAATCGGGAATGCTATGTTGGTGTTATTAGAAAGGTAAATGTAATTAGCGTCTTCAGATGTTTTAGTTGCTCCAAAAGGTTTTCTTGTATAACCTCCACCCGAACACTCTGTCCCGTCTTGTCTGATTAAAGCAACAGACAAAGTTGGAAAAACAGATGATATTGTGTCTACAAAACCTATGGTTAAATTTGTTGCCATGTTTTATCTACCTCCGACACTATTATTATAGCAGAAAAAAGCGATGTATCAATAACTTTTTCATTTAACACTAATTCACCTTGAACTGTATTATCTGGTTTAATATATATTACCACACCTTGATTTACTTTCACTTTCTTATTTGCTTCGCCTCGAATTATTCTTACGCCCAAAGATTAAACCCCTCAATTCTTAACGCGTTAGTGGAATAAAGAGAGATTACAAATTCTTCACCACGAACTAAAATTCTGTAATTGCTCTTATCATATAAAACACCATAACTCCAAATATTATAACCGTTATCATATCTTGCTTCAATAGTCATAGTTGCTACTCTATCGGGCGTATCAGTTTGAACTTCAGGTATGTTTATCTCAGCTGATTTCAAAACTACATAAGGTAAATTTAATCTGAAAGTAATTTCGTGATAGTCTGTTGTTAATTGAAACCCACTTTGTAAAATTTTAGTAATTAAATAGAATTTAAACTCATTTAATTTAAAACAAATATCAGGAGTTAAAAATACAGTTTCTCTTCCGAAATAATAATTTTTTAAATCTTTAGTAATGTAAATATAATTGTTATAAAGCATATGATAAAACAAATAAAAAGATTGTGTTTCTCTAACAAATTTTATTCCAACATTTTCGAATTCGTCAAACGGAGTATATCTATAATTAAATGTTTGTATTGTTTGTAGGTAAATAATATCTTTTATATCCATATTTAAAATAACAGTATAATCATCTCCAAGCAAATAAAGCTTGTTGTCAAAATATATTAAGTCTATATTATGAACAGGATTAGAAAATGTAGCATAAGAAAATGAGTTAATATTGACTGTGCTTCCGTTAGTAGCCGATGCTATAGCTCCTGCACTATCTAAACCAAATAAATGAATAGTTGTAGGATTGTTTGTTATTATAGCAAAAAGTTGCGATGTTAACTGCTTTACTTTAACAATACCTTGAACGGCATTATCTATTGTTAAAGTAATTGTTTTTACTGTGTCTGTCTTAGTGTCTATCACTAAACATTTATCTTGATAAAACGTAAAATACACATTCCCGAATACACAAAAGCCTTTGAAATTAGGCGTATTATATAAGCTGTTTAAATTATACAAAACCTTATCACCGTATTGGTTAAATACGTAAATTATTTTATTATTTAAATAAAAACCGTCATAAACACTAAAAGCATTAAGAGAGTATGATGCTTCAAATGTTTGAAGTATTTGCGGGAATATGACATTTTTATTTTCGTTTAATATTACAAACTCACCAGTAATTTTAGTTATAGGTAAATTTAAGAGATTTATAGAATTTTTATTCATACGTCAACTCCATATCTTAATTGCAATAAAAATCACTCCACCTATTAACACTATTCCAATTATTAAATTTACTCCAAAAACTACTATTAGCACAACGCCTTTGCACAGTTGCATTACCTAATACAGGGACATTAGCTTCTGCATTAACTCTTGATACTCTTGTTAATAATAGACCGCAATAAAAATCTCTCCAATTGTTAACAATACTCCACTTATCAAAACTTCTCCAAGAGTTGCAAACTGGAGCTTGTTTATGATGAGCAAATAATAAAGGAATATTAGCTTCTGCAATAACTTTTGATGCCTTTCTTGCTAATGCTTCTATTAATAAAGGAGCATTAGCCTCTGCAATAGCTCTTGATACCTTTCTTGCTAATGTTTCTATTAATAAAGGAAACTGCATATAAAAGCTTGTAGCTGTTATCTTAAACTTATTTAATACATAAGATTGCGGAACTTTAACATCAGAAGTTAAATAAAATTTTAATTCTTTAATTTGTATATTTTCTTTTGTTGTAAACTCGTTTCCAACTATATATCCTTTCACACCTTCAGTTTTTCTTTTAGCTTGATTATTACGATAGCTTAAAAATAAATCAGGCTCATAAGATTTAACTGGTAAAGGAAATTTGAAAGTTGAGCTTGTTGTGAGGTTATCTACATCTAAAATATATACTTGCGCTATTTTATCAGTCAAACAATAATATCTTTTATCTCCAGACCAAACTTCACACTCTTTCCAAGAGTTGGAAAACTTACTCTTCCAAGCAGTATTAGCACATTTCGGAAATAACTCATCTTGTGAAGAGACAAGTTTTATATCATTTACATTCATTCTTCAACCTCCACTTCTATGAAGTCTTCAATCGACTTTTGAGTTGTAATGTTAATGTTTATTAAAGGAGTAGAAATTTGTTCTTGTTTTGGTTTTAATTTATCAGTAGCGTTGGATAAAGAAATCAACTCTCTTGCAATTTCATTTTTTGTCTTTAGTATATCCGCCAAAGTCCTTGCTGGATTTTTTACTTTAGCGAACAACTCCGCATCATTGTAAAGTAATTCTGCTTGTATATAAGCTTGATGTAATATTTTTCTTGCAGTTTCTAAGTCTTCGATTTGTCTATGTATAGCATAGTTTACTACATCTTCTTGTGATAGTTTAAGAGCAGCTTTTTCTTTAACTACTTGCTCTATCTCATCTTTCTTTACAAGCTGATTACTTACCGAGTTTAATAAACTCATTATAACAGTCCTCCAACTGCTCCAACTTATCAGTTAAAGAGTAAGCTTCTATATTGCTAAGTAAATCAGACATTGTTTGTTTAATTTTATTTAAATCTAAAGTGTTGAATACTTCACATACTATACCACCTGAAGGTTGCTCTGCTTTAGGTAAGTAATAATCATTTTTAACTTTCATTAACGCTTCGAAGTTATATCTCTTATCTTTATCAGGATATTTTACATTCACATACATATTTTTTGTTTCTTCTACATTAAATGGCACGGCAACATAATACTTACCTTTAAACTTAGGCTCTACGCTATTAAACACTACATCTTTAAAATTCTCTATTGCATATCTATAACCAAGAGATAAAGGATAAGCACCTCTTACGGTTATATCTAAAAAGTAATGCTTGCCTGTCCGAACGTTTAAAAACTCTTCAGTTGAAAGCATACCTCTATAACCAGCTTTAATAAGTAGTTGAGATAACTTTAAAACTGTTTCTTGAATAGGTTTAGGTAATTCTCCAAGACTGTTTATAACTCTGCCTATATATACACCTTTTTTATATTCAACACCAAACAATAAAGGAAAAATAAATCCGCCCTTGTCTGCATCGAAAAAAGCATCAATACCGCATTCTACATAGTTTTTATCTAAATCTATCAAATCTTCAACTACAAACTCTACATTTTTTAAAAAAGCCCCAAACTCTATTTCAATCCTAGTCTTAATATTTCTCTTTTGTGTTTCATTCTTAAGAATAAAAGTCTCCATTGAGCCTCTAAAAATAGAAAGTTTAACTACGCTTGGAACTGGTATATTATCATAACCTTTAACTATTCTATAGTTAGGGGAAGGGAGTTTAACTACATTTAAAGCAGATTTCAAAGCTCTTCTGTTTAATTCTAACTCTGTTGATACTCCGCCTCCGAAAGTTTTGTAGCCTTTCTTTTTCAAAAACTCAAACAAATCTCCGTTAAGAACATCAAAATTAGCTATTAAATCTACTTTATCAATATATGAAAACGGATTGTGAACTTTCTTTATATTAGTAAAGCCTTGCCCTGATGCAAAATCGTCAAATGAAGGAAAGGTTGAAATAAAATCGGTATAATAGTAAGTTTCAACTCCCGCCTCAGCCAAAGCTAAAACATGTGAAAACTCAATCCCAGTGCCGATTACTAACGCTTTCATTTTCTATACTGCTCCTCTATATCTTGATAAATTTTATTAACTTCTGCTTCCGTCCTTTTACCTTCCAGTATCTGTAAAACATTGTAAGCAACTGATAAATCAGTAAAATCTGATGTGTAAAGATTAGGGAATAATCTATAATGTATATGCCCTTTGTAAGTTGGTAAGTCTTGTGTAAAGTAAACTTTTTGCCCTGTTATAGTTAAAAAAGCTTGTCTATTATAGTTGTATTTATCTTGTATTACTTTAGCTTTATATATTTTAAGCATGTCTTTTATAAATAAAGTAATACTATCATCGGCAGAATAGTTGAAGAAAACTTCATCATCAACTTTTTTGCCGATGATAGTATCACCGTATTTAACAAAAACAGGATGTTTAACCTTTCTCCTAAAAGCTTCTTCTACAGTTAAGAAATCAGGCTCAGTTAATAACATTCAAATACTCCTTTATTTTTTCTAAATCTTCAGGTTTGAAAGGTGTTGCTTTGCCGTTATCGCCCTTCGTTTTATTTAAATTAAGTTTAATTATAATCTTAACCGCTTCCGAAAGCTCGTTTAATCTTTTTTCAAAGTTTTCGACTAATGTTAATACTATGTTAAATTCACGTTTTAATTTCAAAAGCTCATAAATCAAGAAAACAATTAAGATTATATTAAAGATAATAACAACAATGTTAGCTATTATTAACTTTTCCATCTTTATCTCCTTGTACTTGAGATGCTTTAGCATTAGCTATCATTTGGATATAAGCCATCAATGTTTGTGGATCTCGTGCTAATTCTGTTAATATCTCTTTATCTTGTAAAAATTGCTCTGATATTGAAGCTGATAACTCGTCAGAAACTTTTTGTTTTTCAGCTTGTGCTTTAGCCATAGCTTGTAGCTCTTCTGGAGTAGGTATTCTTACAAGCTCTGCGTCAAGTTGAAGGATTTGGAAGACTTTTTTAAATATCTCAACCATGTTTAAGTAAGGGATTAATCCAAGATTAGCAGACATCTCAACTACTTGAAGAATATTCTCAAGCTCTTCTTTTTGTTTGATTACACCAGACATCCCTTGAACTCTGATTGTTGTGCCTTTATATAACTCTTTAATTAAGTAGTAATAAGGCTCTCTATCTTCCATTATTGCTTTATTCATAAGCTCATTCATTTCTTTTAACTCTGTTGGATCAAGTATTCCTGAAATAATTTCTTGTAAATGATATTGGAACATTAAAGAGATAAGCTTTCTCGATATTCTTGCTATAAATTCATCTTCAATTCTATTTATTATGGTGGATATAATGTTTTGTGTCATTTGAGTTTTTAAAGCAACCTCTTTAGCTGTTGGTCTACCTTTACTCGTAGGTTGCCCCATCAAAAACTCAGTCAAAGCTGAAACGTTTTGTGCTTCTTGAAGGATTAACTGTCTTACTGGTAAAACATTCGGGTCAAAACTCGCCATAGAAAACGGTTTAATTGCTGGTGTGTCAGATACTGTCTTAATTACTGTAAAAGGTTTTACTGTAAACACTTCATCTTTTGTTGCAAGCGCTGAAGTATTTATCTCAAATCCCATAGTTGTTGAAAGAATAGCTCTATCAATTATAGCTCTTGTCAGTCTGCTATCTTCTTTATAATAGTCCCAGATTAAGTCAGCGTAAGATAATTGCATTTCGTCAGAATAAAAAGAAATAGATATAACTGGAAATTGTTTATCTGCGTGTAAAATATTTTCTACATCTACTAAATATTTATCATTGTAAATAGTAAACTTAAGCGGTAAAGAAACTTCACCTTCAGAGTTTACATAACGTCCAAAGATGTATGTAATTTTGCCGTAAGTAGCTCTATCTCTCATTGAAGTAATAAGATAATCAGTCCTATCCTTATCAGTAGTAAGATTATAAACTTCTAATTTTTCAGGTTTATATTTCCAGAGTTTAGATAAACCTTTTATCTTTTCTATCGGTAAGAATACATCGTATGCGTAGAATTGGTTATCAGAAGATTTGTAGTATTGTAAAGGATTTAAAGCTTTAGCTATTACAGTAAACTCTACATCGTCCCATTCATCAATAGTGTAATCAGCATCAAGCAATATAGCAAGCTCTCCAGATAAAATACCATACCATAACGCTTTGTCTATTTTATCGAATAAAGAAGTTTTATAAACCCCAAGATTAAAAATTTTTCTATAAGCTGATGGAAGATAAGTATATTTCTTACTTTCAAATGATAAAAGAGATTGTGTAGATTTATGAAGCAACGCTCTTAAATATAAATAAGCAAATAACGTTTTTTGAAAAAAGATAGAAGATTTAATGTTTGTTCTCCAATTGCCAGTGCTATCGTCTGGTTCAGGTATTGAAGAGTTGCCGTTTAATTCTGAAAGATAGTCTATAACACGACTACGCCTTGGTTGAGATACTGATTGCAACTCTTTATAAACAGTTAAAGCAAAAGTCTCAAGCTCTTCTTTAGGTAAAGAAAGCTCGCCGTTGATTGATGTTATGTTAAAATACATGATAACTCCTTGTTAAATTATACATATACTATATCACCAAAATTGAAAATAATCAATACCTTTCTTATATTTTTGTCCGTATTTATAAATCAATAAAGAGTATGAATAGTTAATATCACACGCGCTTCTATATTGCTTACATTCACCGTTGACTTTCCGTACGCAAACATTACCACGCATACAAGCTTGTTTACATTTACTCCATTCATAAACACCAGCTCTTTTACATTCCTTCAATACCCAGTTTCCACCGTTGTATCGTTGATATGTTACGAAGAGTTTGTTGGATGGATTAGAGCTATGAAGAGATTTTATAAAGTAAGCAAAAGCATAGAAATGGTCTTTAGAGTAAGGTTTAGTATAATCAGGATATAACGGTCTTAAAATCGGGTCTAAAAACTTTGGTGTAAGCTGAAAATATCCAATCGAGCCGTGTCCAT
>QGLW01000134.1_pt1 | contig 21334 bp, 23 predicted proteins | sample 1725341 | NCBI WGS metagenome assembly QGLW01 (sample SAMN05439265, study PRJNA331180) | Hot springs metagenome, whole genome shotgun sequencing project. | isolation source: microbial mat of Apron and Channel Facies of Mammoth Hot Springs | place: USA: Wyoming, Yellowstone National Park | collected... | reverse complement strand
ACACGAAGGCATGTACTTTGCGCCCAAGCCCAGCTTTAGCTACTATGGGCCCCGTATACGGCAACCGGCCGTAAGGGAGGAAGGGTATGGAGGAAAAACCGGTGGGAGCCATGGGCGCGATCGTGGTGCTGACCCTGACCATCCTGATCTTCTGGCTCGGGGTCTACGCGCTCTTCTTCGCAAGGGGGTAGGGTATGGTGAACGAGCACAAGTACCACAAGACGATCCTGGCCTACGAGAAGGGCTGGCTGGCCTTTTCCCTGGTCATGGTGGTGATCTTCATCGCCCTCATCGCCTACACCCTGGCCACCCACACCAGCGGGGTCATCCCGGCGGGCCAGCTGGAGCACGTGGACCCCACCAAGGTCCGGACCGAAGGCCCCTGAGCGGACCCCGCCAAGGCCGTGGTGCAGACGGGGCCCAACCAGTACACCGTCTACGCCCTGGCCTTCGCCTTCGGGTACCAGCCCAACCCCATTGAGGTGCCCAAGGGCGCGGAGATCGTCTTCAAGCTCACCAGCCCGGACGTGATCCACGGCTTCTACGTGGAGGGCACCAACATCAACGTGGAGGTCCTCCCCGGCGAAGTCACCACCGTGCGCTACACCTTTAACAAACCTGGGGAGTACCGGATCATCTGCAACCAGTACTGCGGTCTCGGCCACCAGAACATGTTCGGCAAGATCGCGGTGAAGGAGTGAGCCATGGCGGTGCGCAGCAGCGACATTAGCCGGATCTACGAGGCCTACCCCGAGAAGAAGGCCACCCTCTACTTCCTGGTCCTGGGCTTTATCGCCGTCATCGTGGGAAGCCTCTTCGGCCCCTTCCAGGCCCTGAACTACGGGAACGTGGACGCCTACCCGCTCCTCAAGCGCCTTCTTCCCTTCGTCCAGTCCTACTACCAGGGCCTCACCCTGCACGGGGTGTTGAACGCCATCGTGTTCACCCAGCTCTTCGCCCAGGCCGTTATGGTCTATTTGCCCGCCCGGGAGCTCAACATGCGGCCCAACATGGGGCTCATGTGGCTCTCCTGGTGGATGGCCTTCATCGGCCTCCTCGTGGCGGCCCTCCCCCTTCTCACCAACGAGGCCACCGTTCTCTACACCTTCTACCCGCCCCTTCAGGGCCACTGGGCCTTCTACGTGGGGGCGAGCCTCTTCGTCCTCTCCAGCTGGGTGAGCATCTACCTGGTCCTGGACCTGTGGCGGCGCTGGAAGGCAGAGAACCCCGGCAAGACCACGCCCCTCGTCACCTATATGGCCGTGGTCTTCTGGCTCATGTGGTTCATCGCCTCCATCGGCCTGGTGCTGGAGGCGGTGCTCTTCCTGATCCCCTGGTCCTTGGGCCTCATCAAGGGGGTTGACCCCCTGGTGGCCCGGACCCTCTTCTGGTGGACGGGGCACCCCATCGTCTACTTCTGGCTCCTCCCCGCCCACGCCATCATTTACACCATCCTGCCCAAGCAGGCGGGGGGCAAGCTGGTCTCTGACCCTGTGGCCAGGCTGGCCTTCCTCCTCTTCCTCCTACTCTCCACCCCCGTGGGGTTCCACCACCAGTTCGCCGACCCCGGCATTGACCCCACCTGGAAGATGATCCACTCCGTCCTCACCATGTTCGTGGCCGTCCCCAGCCTCATGACGGCCTTCACCGTGGCCGCCAGCCTGGAGCTGGCCGGGCGGATGCGGGGCGGGAAGGGCCTTTTTGGCTGGATCAAGGCCCTGCCCTGGGACAACCCCGCCTTCGTGGCCCTGGTGCTGGGCCTTCTCGGCTTCATCCCTGGGGGGGCCGGGGGCATGGTGAACGCCAGCTTCACCCTGGACTACGTGGTCCACAACACCGTCTGGGTTCCCGGGCACTTCCACCTGCAGGTGGCCAGCCTGGTCACCCTCACCGGCATGGGCTCCCTGTGGTGGCTGATCCCCAACCTCACCGGCAAGCCCATCTCCGACGCCCAGAGGCAGCTGGGCCTGGCCGTGGTCTGGCTCTGGTTTATCGGCATGATGCTGATGGCCATCGGCCTCCACTGGTCCGGCCTTTACGGCGTGCCCAGGCGGACCCACATCGCCCAGGTGCCGGACGCCTACCCCCAGGCCGCGGTGCCCATGGTCTTCAACATCCTGGCGGGGATCGTTCTCCTGGTGGCCCTGATCCTCTTTATCTACGGCCTCTTTAGCGTCCTCCTCGGCAAGGAGCGGAAGCCCGAGCTGGCCGAGGCCCCGGTGCCCTTCGCCGAGGTCATCTCCGGACCTGAGGACCGGAGGCTGGTGCAGGCCATGGACCGCATCGGCTTCTGGTTCGCCGTGGCGGTGGTCCTGGTCCTCCTGGCCTACGGCCCCACCCTGGTCCAGCTCTTCAGCAACCTGAACCCCGTGCCCGGGATGCGGCTTTGGTAAAGGGATGCGCTTCGAGGGCCAGGGACCCCTGGCCCTTGAGCTTTTTTCCGCCATGAAGGAAACTGACCCCGTGGGCTTTGTGCCGGGCCCGGGCCTTCCCTGGATCGCTGGCCTCTCCGTCCTTCCCTTCTTCCTCCAGTTCCTGGGCCTGGGGCTTTCCGAAAGGCTGGGCCAGGGGCTGTGCGGGAGCGCCCTGGGCATCTCCGAGGCCGAGGCCGTGCGCTACGGCCTGGTGTCTGAGTACTACTTCTACGGCCAGCTCTTCCTGATCCTCCTGAGCCTCAAGGTCACCTACGCCCTGGCCCTCATGGCCCTCCGCTTCATGCACCCGGACCGGGACCCGCCCTTCGCCCCCCTGGTCTGGCGCCTAGGGGTGGGCCTCTCCCTCACCCTCCTTCTCTTCTTCCTCCTCACCCGCACCCTTCCCCTTCCCTTCTCCACCCCTTTGGGCCCCGCCCTCCTCGCCCCCGCTCCCCTGGACCCCCTTTCCCTCATCATGGTCCTTCCCGAGCCCCTTCTCCTCTGGCTTTTCTGGAGGCACCGCCCGTGAAGCTTCCGCCCCTTGTCTACCTCCTTGGCTTGGTCAGCTTCCTCATGGACGTGGCCAGCGAGATGGTCTACCCCCTCCTTCCCCTCTTCCTGGCCGGCCTCGGGGCCACCCCCACGGCCATCGGCCTGGTGGAGGGCGTGGCCGAGGCCACGGCGAGCCTCTTCAAGGTGGTGGGGGGAAGGCTCTCCGACCGCATAGGCAGGAGGCGGCCCTTCCTCCTTCTGGGCTACGGCTTCCCCGCCCTCTTCCGCCCCATCCTGGCCCTGGCGCAAAGCCCCTGGCACGTCCTCCTCTACCGCTTCCTGGACCGGACGGGCAAAGGGCTAAGAACAGCCCCCCGGGACGCCCTCATCGCCGAGAGCGTCTCCCAGGAGGCCCTGGGCCGGGCCTACGGCCTCCACCGGGGCCTGGACACTTTGGGGGCCACCCTGGGCCCCTTCCTGGCCTTTTTGCTCCTGCCCCTTTTGGGCGTGCGGGGGGTCTTCTGGCTCTCCGCCCTCCCCGCCCTTATGGCCGCCCTCATCCTTCTTTTTCTAAGAGAGTCGCCCAAGCCCCCCAGGCCCTTGCCCCCCTTGCGCCTTTCCCGCATGGGCCGGGGCTACCGCCGCTTCCTTTTGGTCTCCGGGGTCTTCACCCTGGCCCTCTCCTCCAACGCCCTCCTCCTCCTTCGCCTAAAGGACCTGGGCCTCTCCGAAGGGCAGGTGACCCTGGCCTACACCCTTTACAACCTGGCCTACGCCCTTTTGGCCTACCCCTTCGGTAGCCTCGCGGACCGGGTGAGCCTGAGGCGGGTGGTGGCCCTGGGGTTTGGCCTTTACGCCCTGGTCTACCTGGGCTTCGCCCTGGCTACCTCGGCCAGCCTGGGGGTGGCCTTCCTCCTCCTTTACGCCCTTTACTCCGCCGCCTTTGAGGGCTCAAGCCGGGCCTATTTGGCCACCTTGGTCCCACCGGAGGAAAAGGCCAGCGCCATCGGCCTTTACCACACCCTCATGGGCCTCCTCCTCCTGCCCGCAAGCCTCCTCTTTGGCCTCCTCTGGCAGGCCCTGGGGGCCCGGGCGGCCTTTTTGGCGGGGGCGGGGCTGGCCCTTTTGGCCCTCGGCCTCTTCCTCGTTGACGAAAGGAAGCGACCCCCCTATCCTGAGGGAGGCCCTTAGGGCCTTTGAGGAGGAAGGGGCCCAAAGCGCCTTCCCCCCTGACGGAGGAAAAGATGCCCATCACCAAGGAAGAGAAGCAGAAGGTCATGGAGGAGTTCGCCCGCTTCCCGGGCGACACCGGCAGCACCGAGGTGCAGGTGGCCCTGCTCACCCTGCGCATCAACCGCCTTTCCGAGCACCTCAAGGCGCACAAGCACGACCACCACTCCCACCGGGGCCTCTTGATGCTGGTGGGAAAGCGGCGGAGGCTTCTCCGCTACCTGGAACGCGAAGACCCGGAGAGGTACCAGGCCCTGGTTGAGAAGTTGGGGCTCAGGAAGTAAACTGGGGCTTAGGTCGGGGGCGGGGCCTTAGGGCCCCGCCTTTCCTTTGAGGGATGCCATGCCAGAAGCCATACCCAACACCCCACCCAGTTTCCGCTACGAGACGGAGATCGCCGGCAGGACGCTGGTTCTGGAGACCGGCAAGTACGCCAAGCAGGCCTCGGGTTCGGTCCTGGTGCGCTACGGGGACACCGTGGTCCTGGCCACGGCCCAGGCCTCGGACGAGCCCATAGAGGCGGACTTCTTGCCCCTCACGGTGGAGTTTGAGGAAAGGCACTACGCCGTGGGCAAGATCCCGGGGAGCTTTATGCGCCGGGAGGGCCGTCCCGGGGAGAAGGCCATCCTCTCCGCCCGGATGACGGACCGGCCCATCCGTCCCCTCTTCCCCAAGGGCTTCCGCCACGAGGTGCAGGTCATCGTCACCGTCCTCTCCGCCGACCAGAAGAACCCGCCCGACATCCTGGGGCCCATAGCGGCTAGCGCCGCTCTCATGCTCTCCGACATCCCCTGGGAGGGGCCGGTGGCCTCGGTGCGGGTGGGCCTCTTGGGGGGCCAGCTGGTCCTGAACCCCACGCTTCAAGAGCTGGAAGAAAGCGCCTTGGACCTGGTGGTGGCGGGGAGCCGGGACGCCATCCTCATGGTGGAGGCCGGGGCCCAGGAGGTGGACGAGGAGACCCTGGTCCAGGCCCTGGAGTTCGCCCACCGGGAGATGCAGCCCATCCTGGACCTCCAGGAGCGGATGGCCCGGGAGCTGGGCAAGCCCAAGATGGCCTGGACCCCGCCGGAAACCCTCCCGGAGGAGGAGAAGGAAGCCCTCTACCGCCTGGCCCTGGAAAAGGGGCTCTCCCAGGTGCTCCAGACCGCCAGCAAGGGGGAGAGGAGCCGGGCCCTTTCTGCCTTTGCCGAGAGCCTTATCCTCGAGGCCCTGCCCAGGCTGGAAGACGGCGCCCCTGACGAGAGCAAGAAGCCTCTTTACGAGAGCGCCTTTGACGAGATCGTGCGCCGGGAGCTGAGGCGGCTCGTCTTGGAGGAGGATAAGCGGGCGGACGGCCGCGGGCCCCGGGACCTGAGGCCCATCTGGATTGAGGTGGACGTGCTACCCAGGGCCCACGGCTCCGCCGTCTTCACCCGGGGGGAGACCCAGGTCCTGGGCACGGTGACCCTGGGCACGGGCCGCGACGAGCAGATCATTGACGACCTGGGCATTGACGAGACCGACCCCTTCCTGGTCCACTACAACTTCCCCCCCTTCTCCACCGGGGAGGTCAAGCGCCTCAGAGGGGTGTCCCGCCGGGAGGTGGGCCACGGCAACCTGGCCAAGCGGGCCCTGAGGGCGGTCCTCCCCCCCCAGGAAGCCTTCCCCTACACCATCCGGGTGGTGGGGGACGTCCTGGAGTCCAACGGCAGTAGCTCCATGGCCACGGTCTGCGCCGGGAGCCTGGCCCTCATGGACGCCGGGGTGCCCGTCAAGGCCCCGGTGGCCGGGGTGGCCATGGGCCTGGTGTGGGAGAACGAGAAGGCCGTGATCCTCACCGACATCCTGGGGCTGGAAGACGCCCTGGGGGACATGGACTTCAAGGTGGCGGGAACCCGCCAGGGGGTCACCGCCCTGCAGATGGACAACAAAGTGGGCGGCCTCCCCCGGGAGGTCCTGAAGGAGGCCCTCCTCCAGGCCCGGGAGGCCAGGCTGAAGATCCTGGACCTCATGGAGATGGTCCTCCCCGCCCCCCGCCCAAGCCTCAAGCCTTTCGCCCCCCGCATCCTCAGCCTCAAGGTGCCGGTGGAGAAGATCGGGATCGTCATCGGCCCTGGAGGCAAGAACGTCCGGGCCCTGGAGGAGCTGGGCGTGGAGGTGGACATAGAGGAGGACGGCACCATCCGCATCTACTCCAGCGACATGGAGAAGGCGGAGAAGGCCAAGGCCCGCATAGAGGAGCTCACCCGCGAGGCCAAGGTGGGGGAGATCTACGAGGGCACCGTCACCAAGATCACCCCCTTCGGGGCTTTCATCAGCCTTTTCCCGGGCACGGAAGGGCTTCTCCACATCAGCCAGATCGCCCCGGGCCGGGTGGAGCGGGTGGAGGACCACCTCAAGGTGGGGGACGTGATCAAGGTCAAGGTCCACCGCATAGACGAGAAGGGCAAGATTGACCTGATCCGCCCCGAGCTGGAAGGCAAGATTCCCCCGAGGCGGCGCTAGCCTCGAGGGGGGTTAGGCGATCCCGGCCCGTCCGGGAAAAAGGAGGCATATGGAAACCCCAGAGAGGAAACCGAGGCGTAGAAGGCGCAGGCACCCCCAGGAGGGGGCTTCTCTGCCCCAAGGGGCTTCAGACCCGGTGGAGATCATCCCCTTAGGGGGGATGGGGGAGATCGGCAAGAACATCACCGTCTTCCGCTACCGGGACGAGATGTTCGTCCTGGATGGAGGCCTGGCCTTCCCCGAGGAGGGGATGCCGGGGGTAGACCTCCTCATCCCCCGGGTGGACTTCCTCATAGAAAACCGCCAGCGCATCAAGGCCTGGGTGCTCACCCACGGTCACGAAGACCACATTGGGGGGCTTCCCTTCATCCTGCCCATGGTATTCGGCAAGGAGAGCCAGGTGCCCATCTACGGCGCCAGGCTCACCCTGGGGCTTTTAAAGGGCAAGCTGGAGGAGTTCGGCCTGAGGCCCGGGAGCTTCAACCTGAAGGAGATCTCCCCCGACGACCGCATCCAGGTGGGGCGGTACTTCACCCTGGACCTCTTCCGCATGACCCATTCCATCCCCGACAACTCGGGGCTGGTGATCCGCACCCCCATCGGCACCATAGTCCACACCGGGGACTTCAAGCTGGACGCCACCCCCATTGACGGGAAGGTCTCCCACCTGGCCAAGGTAGCCCAGGCGGGGGCCGAGGGGGTTTTGCTCCTCATCGCCGACTCCACCAACGCCGAAAGGCCCGGCTACACCCCCAGCGAGATGGAGATCGCCAAGGAGCTGGACCGGGTGATCGGCCGCGCCCCGGGAAGGGTCTTCTTGACCACCTTCGCCAGCCACATCCACCGCATCCAGTCGGTGATCTGGGCCGCAGAGAAGTACGGGCGGAAGGTGGCCATGGAGGGGCGGAGCATGGCCAAGTTCAGCCGCATCGCCATGGAGCTGGGCTACCTGAAGGTGAAGGACCGCCTCTACGCCCTCGAGGAGGTCATGGACCTCCCCGACCACCAGGTCCTGATCTTGGCCACGGGAAGCCAAGGCCAGCCCATGTCAGTCCTCCACCGGCTGGCCTTTGAGGGGCACTCCCGGATGGCCATCAAGCCCGGCGACACGGTGATCCTCTCCTCCAGCCCCATCCCCGGCAACGAGGAGGCGGTGAACCGGGTCATCAACCGCCTCTACGCCCTGGGGGCCTACGTCCTCTACCCTCCCACCTACAAGGTCCACGCCTCGGGCCACGCCTCCCAGGAGGAGCTCAAGCTGATCCTGAACCTCACCACGCCCAGGTTCTTCCTGCCCTGGCACGGGGAGGTGCGCCACCAGACCAACTTCAAGTGGCTGGCGGAGAGCATGAGCCGCCCCCCGGAGAAGACCCTGATCGGGGAAAACGGGGCCATCTACCGCCTCACGCCCCACACCTTTGAGAAGGTGGGCACCGTGCCCCACGGGGTCCTTTACGTGGACGGCCTGGGGGTGGGGGACATCACCGAGGAGATCCTGGCCGACCGCCGCCACATGGCCGAGGAGGGCCTGGTGGTCATCACCGCCCTGGCGGGGGAAGACCCGGTGGTGGAGGTGGTCTCCCGGGGCTTCGTGAAGGCCGGGGAGAAGCTTCTTGGCGAGGTGCGGCGGATGGCCCTCGAGGCCCTCCTGGCCGGCATCCGGGAAAAGAAGCCCTTAGAGCGCATCCGGGACGACATCTACTACCCGGTGAAAAAGTTCCTGAAGAAGGCCACAGGCCGGGACCCCATGATCCTGCCGGTGGTCATAGAGGGGTGAGGCGTGTACCGGAGCCTCCTTTTACCCACCGACGGCAGCGAGACGGCGGAAGCGGGACTTCAGGAGGGCCTCAGGCTGGCCAAAGCCCTGAAAGCCAGGGTGGCCTTCCTCTATGCCCTGGAGCCCCTAGGACCCAAGCTCCTCTTGGGCCCCGAGACCCTTCCCTACTACCGGGAACTGGTGGAGGACCTGCGCCGGGAGGGCCTGGCCGCTTTGGACCGGGCCACCCGCCAGGCCGAGAAACTCACGGTCCCCTTTGAGGCCCACCTTCTGGAGGGCCGGGCGGCGGAGGTCATCCTGAAGGAGGCGGAAAAGCACGACCTGATCGTCATGGGCACCCACGGGCGCACCGGGCTGGACCGGCTCCTTCTGGGAAGCGTAGCCCAGGAGGCGGTCCGGAAAAGCCCCAAGCCCGTCCTTCTGGTGCCTTACCGCAAGGCGTAAAGCCAAAGGAGGCCCAAAAGATAAAGGCCCACCAGGGCCATGGTGTCCCAGGAAAGAACCGCCAGCTTGCGCAGGGCCTGGTAGCTCATGCCCAGGAGAACGACCCCGTACATGGCGAAAGCTACCCAGATGGCGGCCAGGTGGCTCCCGTGGGCTTCCCTAAAAAAGGCTCCGGAGAAGAGGAGGTCATCCCAGGCCAGGATGAGGGCGTTGAAGAGATTGCTTCCCAACACGTTGCCCACCGCCATGTCAAAGGCCCCGAGCCGGGCGGCGCTCAGGGTTACCACCACCTCGGGCAAGGAGGTGGTGGCCCCCACCAGGGCGGTGCCCACGAGGCTGGCCCCCAGGCCCATCTCCTCCGCCAGGCGCTCCGCCAGGCCGGGGAGAAGGGAGGCCGCCAGGACCACCACGCTTCCCCAAAGGGCATACCTCCGCACCACCTGGGCCTCGCTTAGCCCCTCGTAAAGCCTTAGCCGCTCAGCCTCCGCTACCTCCCTCCGCCTCTCGTAAAAAAAGGTCAAGCGAGCCGCCAGCAAATAGAGGACCAAGGCCGCGGGAGCATACCAGGAAACAGGTCCCCAAAGGGGGCCGCCCCACCACAAGGCCGCCCCCTCCAGGGCCAAAAAGAGGAGGCCAAAGCCCACGGCCAAGGTGTGCCCGGCGTGGAGCCGCCCCAGGAGGGGCATCCGGCCGCTCACCGCATCCAGGAGGGAGAGGATGACCAGGTTGAAGAGGGTGCTACCCAGGACATCGCCCACGGCGATGTCCACCAGGCCCTGGAGGGCGGCGCTCGTTCCCGTGAAGAGTTCCGGCAAGGAAGTGGTGGCCGCCACCAGCACCAAACCCACCCAGGCCTGCCCCCATCCCCGCTTTTCCGCCAGGGCATCCTCATAGAGCGCCACCCGGTGCCCCGCCAGAACCACCAGCAGGGCTACCCCCAGGAAGGCTAAGAGCGTCATACCTGGGCCTGTAAGGGCCTCAGGAGGTCAAAGCGGGAGATGATGCCCACGGGCCTCCCCGCCTCGTCCACCACCGGCATGTGGTTGATGTCGTAGGTGAGCATGAGGTCCAGGACCTCCATCAGGGGAGCCTCGAGGCCCACGGCGTGCACCGGGGAGGTCATGATCTCCTCCACCCGGGTGTTTTTGGCCTCCTCCAGGATCCTCTCCAGCTGGCCTCCATCCAGAAAGCGCCCCAGGAGCATGGGGGCGCGGAAGGTGGAAAAGGGAATGCCCCTCTCCTTCAAGAAGTCGCTCTCGGTGACGATGCCCACAAGCCTCCCCTCCCCATCCACCACCAAAACGCTCCCGATGCGCCTTTCCACCATGAGCCGGGCCACTTCCTCCAGATTGGTCCCCAAGGGGACGCTGACCACGGGGCTCACCATGAGGTCCTTGGCCTTCATCTCCCCTCCTTCCGCCATACTATCCGGTCCACCGCCTCCGCCAGGCCCCAGGCAAAAAGGGCCATCAGGAGGATTAGGAGCCAGACCTCAAGCGCCAGGGGCCTGGCCTCCAGAAGCCCGGGGGTCAGGGTCCCCACCAGAACTTGGAGGAGGATGCCCAGGGCCACGGCCCCGTGGAGGTAGGGGTTGGGCAGGGGGCGGAGGTGGGTGTGGCGGGCGGCGTAGGCGAAAAAGAGCTGGCCTACGGCCATGAAGTGAAACGCGGCGCTCCGGGCGGCCTCGAGGCCCAGCCAAAGGGGAAGGAAGGCCAAAAGCCCCAGGGCCATCCCCGCCTTTACCGACCCCGTGAGGAGGACGAAGCGCCAAGAGGGCAGGTCCAGAAGGGGGCTATCCTTGGGCCTGGGGGGGCATTCCAGGACCCCGGGGTTTCGGTCCAGGGCCAGGGCCAGGGCGGGCAGGCCGTCGGTGATGAGGTTGATCCAGAGGATCTGCACCGCCGTGAGGGGGAGGAGGAGGTGGCCCTGGGCGTCCCGCAGGTGGAGCAAGGCCGCAAGCAGGAGGCCCAGGCCCACCACCAGCACCTCGGAGAGGTTGGTGGAGAAGAGGAAACGGATGAACTTCTGGATGTTCTCGTAGATGTTCCGCCCCTCCTCAACGGCGGCCACGATGGTGGCGAAGTTGTCGTCCAGAAGGATCAGGTCCGCCACCTCCCAGCTCACGTCCGAGCCCCGCTTCCCCATGGCCACGCCCACGTCGGCCCGCTTCAGGGCCGGGGCGTCGTTCACCCCGTCCCCGGTCATAGCCACCACCTCCCCAACTTTCTGGAAGGCCTCCACGATGCGCAGCTTGTCCTCGGGCCGGACCCGGGCGAAGACGTTCACCTCCAGAAGCTCCTCGTCGGAAAGCTCCCCGATCTCCTCCCCCGTGGCCACCACCTCGGCGGGGATCCCCCCCATGCGGGCGATGGCGAGGGCGGTGGCGGAGTGGTCGCCGGTCACCATGACCACCCGCACCCCCGCCTTCAAGATCCGGGCCACGGCCTCGGGCACCTCAGGCCGCGGGGGGTCCAGAAGGAGGACCAGGCCCAAGAAGCAAAGCCCTTCCTCCCGCTCCCTTTCCCCATAGGCCAGGGCCAGGACCCGGAACCCCCTGGCGGCGTGGGCCTCGGCCTCCTCAAGAAGCCCGGCCTTCTCCTCTTCGCTAAGGGCCAGCCTAGGGATCAGGGCCTCGGGGGCCCCCTTGAGGAAGCTTCCCTTGGGGGTGGTAACCCGCATGAACTTCCAGGCGCTGTCAAAGGGCCTTTCGGAAAGACGGGGGTTTTCCCGCCGGGCCCGTTCCACGTCCAGGTTCTGGGCGGCGTAGCGGAGAAGGCCTAGATCCAAGGGGTCCCCGGCCCCCGTGGCCAGGTCGGCGTCGTTGCAGAGGACCATGGCGAGGAGGGCCTTCTCCCGGTCCCGGGCGATGAGCTCCTGGACCTCCATGCGGTTTTCCGTGAGGGTCCCGGTCTTGTCCGTGGCGATGAGGGTCACGCTCCCCAGGGCCTCCACGGCCGAGAGGCGGCGCACCACCGCCTTCCTCCTGGCCATGCGCTCCACCCCTAGGGCCAAGGTTAGGGTGAGGACGGCGGGAAGCCCCTCGGGCACGGCGGCCACCGCCAGGGCCACGGCGAAGAGCACCACCTTAAAGGAGGGCCCCTCCGCCAGGAAGCCCAGGAGGGCCAGGGCCAGAAGCAGGACCCACCGGGCCACCCGGTGGCCGAAGGCGGTGAAGCGGCGCTCCAGGGGGGTCCTCTCCTCCTCCATCTCCAGGAGGAGCCCGGCGATGCGGCCCATGGCGCTCCCTAGCCCGGTGCGGGTCACCTCCAGAAGGGCCCGGCCCCGGACCAGGAGGGTCCCGGCGTAAACCTCCTCTCCGGCGCCCTTTTCCACGGGAACGCTCTCCCCGGTGAGGACGCTCTCGTCCACCAAGGCCCCGTGGGCCTCCAGGAGGCGGCCGTCGGCGGGCACCCGGTCCCCGGCCTCGAGGCGCACCACGTCCCCGGGGACGATTTCCCGGGCGGGGATCCGCTTGAACTCCCCGTCCCTCAGAACCCAGGCCACGGGCTCCGCCAAGGCCTTGAGGCGCCTTAAGGCCTCCTCGGAGCGCTTCTCCTGCAAAGCCCCCAAGGTGGCGTTCAGGAGGAGGATGGCCAGAATGGCCGAGGACTCCAGGGGCACCCCTTCCGCCCCCTCGGCCAGCCACGGGCTAAGGTCCACCACCAGGGCGAAGAGGAGGATGTAGATGAGGGGGCTTTCAAACTGGCGCAGGAACTTGAGGACCAAGGGCTCCCCGGGCTTTTCCGGGAGGGCGTTGGGCCCGTATTCCTGGAGCCTCTTCCTGGCCTCTTCGGAGGAAAGCCCGCGCACGAAGGCACTATACCTGATGGGCCACGGGCCGAGTACCTGCGGGGGCCCCAAAGAAGCGCCGAGGCTCGGTGAAGGGTTTTGGTATGGAAGAAGCAAGGGGCGGCCACCTATACTAAGGCCATGCTCCAGTACCCCGAGCTTCCCCTGGAAAGCCCCCTCATAGACGCCGAACTCCCCGACCCCCGGGGCGGGCGCTACCGCCTCTCCCAGTTCCAAGAGCCCCTTCTCGCCGTGGTCTTCATGTGCAACCACTGCCCCTACGTCAAGGGCTCCATCCGGGAGCTGGTGGACCTGGCCGAGGCCTACCGGGGCCAGGTGGCCTTCGTGGGCATCAACCCCAACGACTACGCGCGCTACCCCGAGGACAGCCCCGAGGGCATGGTGGCCTTCGCAAGGGAGCACGGCATCTTTTTCCCCTACCTTCTGGACGAGACCCAGGAGGTGGCCCAGGCCTACCGGGCCCTCCGCACCCCCGAGGTCTTCCTCTTTGACGAGCGCAGGCTCCTCCGCTACCACGGGCGGGTCAACGACAACCCCAAGTTTCCCGACCAGGTCCAAAGCCACGACCTGAAGGCCGCCATAGAGGCCCTCCTCCGGGGAGAAGAGCCCCCTCTAAAGGAGGCTCCGGCCACCGGGTGCACCATCAAGTGGCGGCCCGGCAACGAGCCCGGGGTCAAGATCGGCTGAGGCTGTGGTAGACTCCCTCCGGGCTCAAGCCCGGAGGTGAAGATGCGCGTACTGATCACGGGCGGCGCCGGCTTCATCGGGAGCCACATCGCCGAGGCCCTTCTGCGGGAGGGCCTCGAGGTGGCGGTATTGGACAACCTCTCCACGGGCAAGCGGGAAAACGTCCCCCCGGGGGTTCCCTTCTACCAGGTGGACCTGAGGGACGGGGAAGGGGTGGAGCGGGTCTTCCGGGAGTTCCGCCCCACCCACGTCTCCCACCAGGCGGCCCAGGCCTCGGTCAAGGTGAGCGTGGAGGACCCCCTTCTGGACTTCGCCGTGAACCTGGTGGGGGGGATGAACCTCCTGGAGGCCTGCCGGAGGCACGGCGTGGAGAAGCTGGTCTTCGCCTCCACCGGCGGGGCCATCTACGGGGAGGTGCCCGAGGGGGAGGCCGCCGAGGAGACCTGGCCCCCCAGGCCCAAAAGCCCCTACGCCGCCAGCAAGGCGGCCTTTGAGCACTACCTCTCCGCCTACGGGCAGAACTACGGCCTCAGGTGGGTCTCCTTGCGGTACGGCAACGTCTACGGGCCCAGGCAGGACCCCCACGGGGAGGCGGGGGTAGTGGCCATTTTCGCCGAGCGGGTCCTTAAAGGGGAGCCCGTGACCCTCTACGCCAGGAGGACCCCGGGGGACGAGGGGTGCGTGCGGGACTATATTTATGTGGGCGACGTGGCCGAGGCCCACACCCTAGCCCTGAAGGGGCTGGAAGGGGTCTACAACGTGGGCACCGGGGAGGGGCACACCACCCTCGAGGTCCTAAAGGCCGTGGCCGAGGCCGCCCTTAAGACCCCGGAGGTGCGCCACGCCCCACCGCGCCCCGGGGACCTGGAAAGGAGCGTCCTCTCCCCCCTTAAGCTCATGGCCCACGGCTGGCGGCCGCGGGTGGGCTTCCGGGAGGGGATCCGCCTGACCGTGGAACACTTCCGGGGGCGTTGACCTACCCCACCCCGGTATTCCACAATGAACCCCATGAGCGTGCGGTTCTTCAACCCAGCCTGGTTCGCCGCCGTCATGGGGGGAAGCGGGGTGGCCCTGGCCCTCAAGTTTTTCGGCCTCCTCCCTTTGGCCCTCGCAGCCTATGCCCTGACGGGCCTCCTCTTCGCCCTGAGCCTGGCTTTCTTCCTGGCCAAGCTCCTCCGCTACCCCGGCCAAGCCTGGCAGGACCTCCACCACCCCTTGCTTTCCCAGCTCTACGCCACCTTCCCCCTGGCCTTCCTCCTCTTCGGCCTGGCGAGCCTAAGGGTGGCGGGGCTTCCGGGCCTGGCTCTCGCCCTTTTCATCCTGGGAGCCCCCCTCACCCTTTTCGCCAGCCTCCTCATCGGCTACCTGATCTTCACCCGGCTCCGCCTGCCCTTTGAGGCGGCCAACGGCACCTGGTTCATCCCCCCGGTCTCGGCCATCGTGGTGCCCCTAGCAGGAGGGCCCCTCCTCCCCCTCTTGGGTCCCTGGGCCCGGGAGGTCTACTTCTGGCTCCTCATGTTCCTTGGGCTTGGCCTCGTCCTCTTCCTCTGGGTGGGGGCCAACCTCATGGGCCGCCTCTACGTCCACGAGCGCCCAGCCCCCGAGCTCGTCCCCGCCCTCTTCATCGGCCTCGCCCCGGTGGGGGTGGGGATCCTCGCCCCCCTCTCCCTCTTTGGGGGGGCTCGGGAGGCGGGGCTCTATGGGGGGAGCCTCGAGGGCTTCCTCCTCCTCGGGGCGGCCCTTTGGGGCCTAGGGGGCTGGTGGTTTGTCCTAGCCATGGCCCTCCTCCTGGAAAACCTCCTCCTCCACCGGGTGCGCCTGGCCTTCCAGCCGGGACTTTGGGGGCTGGTCTTCCCCCTGGCCGCCTTCACCCTGGGCACCCGGGCCCTGGCCGAAGGGTTGGAGAGCCGGGTCTTCGCCCTCCTCTCCTGGGGGCTACTTCTGGCGCTCCTTTCCTTCTACCTGCCCCTCCTCCTCCGCACCCCCCTGGCCTTCCTCCGGTTGGAGGTGCTGCAGCCAGCGCCGGGCCAGGCGCACCCGGGCCCTCAGGCCCGCTAGGGCCTTCTGGTCCTCCTTCAGCCGCCTCTTGGCCCGGGAAAGGGCCTGGGCCCTGGCCTTAGGCCCCACGCCTCCCAGGACCTCCCTTCGGGCCAAGAAGGCGGGGAGGCTCATCCAGGAAAGGAGCTCTTCCCTATCCACCCCCAGGAGCTCGGGCCTGAAGCCGGGGAGGGCCCCCCGGACCCGGCGGTAGGCCTCGGGCAGGGGAACGCCCTTGCGCAGCAGGAGGTCCACGGCCTCGGAGGCCAGGACCTCGGGGGAGAGCTCCTCCATGAGGGCCTCCTGGACGAAGGCCCCCTCCTCCAAAGCGGCCCGGGTGAGCTCCAAGGCCGCCTCCCCCGCCTCCAAAGCGGCGGTCAGAGGCTCCAGGACCCCGGTGGAGTGGTCGTTGAGGTCGGTGAAGGGGGTGTTGTGGTTGAGGAAGGCCAGGGCCTCGAGGCCCCCCATAAGCCTGCCTGCGTAGATGCGGGCGTGCTCCAGGACCACGGGGTTTCGCTTCTGGGGCATGAAGCTGGAGCCCTGGGAAAGGCCCTCCCCCACCAAAAAGGCCCCCCGGCCCGCCCAGAAGAGGAGGTCGGTGAGGAAGCGGGAAAGGCTCGCCCCCAGGGCCCCTAGGGCGGCGGCCAGCTCCAGGGCGTAGTCCCCCGAGGCCACCGCGTCCAGGGTGTTCTCCACCGGGCCCTCAAAGCCCAAGAGGGCCGCCAGGCGCCGCCGGTCCACGGGGTAGGGGCACCCTGCCAGGGCGCTGGCCCCCAAGGGCGAGCGGTTCACGTTGCTGAGGGCCCGGAAAAGCCGCTCGGTGTCCCGAAAGAGGAGGCTTTCCACGCCCAGGAGGTAGTGGTCCAGAGTGGAGGGCTGGGCGGGGCGGTGGTGGGTGTAGAGGACCACGGGCACACCCTCCACCCGTTGGGCCAGGGAGAGAACCGCCCGCCGCAGGCGGAGGAGGTCCCCCAGAAGGGCCAGGGTCCGGTCCCTGAGGTAGGCCCGGAAGACGGTCAGGTCCAGGTCGTTGCGGGAAAGCCCCCGGCGCACCGCCCCCGCCACCTCCTCCCCCCAGTGCTCGGCGAGCTGGGCCTGGATGGAGAAGAAGACGTCCTCCACCTCCCCGGTGAAGCTGGGCAGGGGCAGGGTGCGGAGCTCCCTCAGGGCGGCCACCGCCTCCTCGGCGTGGGGAAGGCCCAGGCGGGCAAGCTCCAGGGCGTAGGCGGTGAAGGCGTCAAAGAAGTGGGGGACCAGGGCCTCCCGGGCCAGGCGGCAGTGCCGGGCCAGGACCCAGCGGCGGAAGACCCCGTGCCAGCCCATGCCCCTAGGCTATCGGTTCCAGTCCTTCAGGTGGCGGAAGGCCACGGGAAGCCCCACCCCCAGGCCGAAGAGGAGGTGGGCCGCCGTCTTCCCCAGCATGGCCGCCAGGAGGGGCATGACCAAGGCCACCACGAAGACCGCCCGGTAAGGCCTCCGGAAGAGGGCGGCGAGGAGGGCAAAGAGGGCGAGGGCCCATAGGAGGAGCCTGGGGTCCACAGCCAGGAGGACCCCCGCCCCGGGGGCCAGGGCCTTGCCGCCCCGGAAGAGGAGCCAGGGGGAGAAAGCGTGCCCCCACACCGCCCCCACGCCCCCCAGAAGCCCCCCCAAAGGACTTCCGGAAACCCCTTCCCCCACCGCCACCGCCAGGACCCCCTTGAAGAGGTCCAGAAGGAGGACAAAAAGCCCGGAAACGGGCCCCAGGAGGCGAAAGGCGTTCAGGGCCCCGGGGTTGCCCGAGCCCTCCCTTAGGAGGTCCCTCCCCCTCAGGGCCCCGAACCAGTAGGCCACGGGCAGGCTTCCCAGAAAATAGCCTAGGAGGAAGGCGGTCATGAAAGGGCGCGGCGCACCTGGTCCTGAAGCCGCAAGAGGGCGGCCTCGAGGCCCCGAAGCCGCAAGGGGGTGAAGAGCTCCTCCAGCCCCGAGCCCCGGTAAAAGGTGGGGGGAAGGGCTAGGACCGCCTCCGGGGATTCGCCCTCGAGGCCTTCCCTTAAGAGGCCGGCGAAGGCTTTCACCATGGGGGCCTCGTCGGGCACGGCGAAGTGGAGGTGGACCCTCCCCTCCCGCACCTCCGCCTTTAGGGCGAAGGGGGTCTGGCACTCGGGCACGGGCTCCAGGGCCAGGCCTTCGGGGGGTGGGGGCACCTTTTTGGCGTAGTCCAGGAGGACCTGGGTCTTAAGCTCCCTGGGCAGGGAGCGGAAGAGGGCTAAGGCCTCCTCTAGGCGCTTGGGCATCATCCCCTAAGCTTACCCCCTGCCGGGCCGGGTGGGCCGGATCTCTATCTCGCTCAAAAGGGCCCTCTCCGGCATCTCCAGGGCGAAGAGGATGGCCCGGGCCACGTCCTCGGGGGCGAGCTTCCAGCCTTCCCCCACCGGGCTCCCGGCGAAGCCGGTGTCCACGGAGCCGGGCAGGACGTTCACCACCCGCACCCCCATCTCCCGTAGCTCCAGCATGGCGGCCCCCATGAGGCCCAAGAGGCCGAACTTGCTGGCGTTGTAGGCGGCCCCGCCCTTGAAGGCGTTCTTGCCCGCCAGGCTCCCCACGTTGACCACCACGCCCCGGGAGCGCAGGAGGAGGGGAAGGGCGGCCTTGAGACCCAGGAAGGGGCCCATGAGGTTCACCTCCAAGACCTCCTGCACCTCCTCCTCGGAAAGCTCCGCCACCGGCTTCATGATGCCGATGCCGGCGTTGTTGATGAGGGCGAAAAGCCCGCCGAAGGCCTCCTCCATCCTTCCCACGGCCCTTTCCCAGTCCTCCCGCCGCCGCACGTCGCCGGGCAGGGCCAAAGCCCCCTCCCCCAGTTCCCGGGCCAGGGCCTCCAGCCTGGCCCCGTTCCGGGCGAGAAGCCCCACCCCATAGCCCCTGGCGTGGAGGAGCCGGGCCGTGGCCTCGCCGATGCCCCGGCTGGCCCCGCTGATGAGCGCCGCCTTCATGCCCCCAGGATAGCCCGGATCTCCCCAAGAAGGGCCTGGACCTGGGCCCTCAGGTCCTCCAGGCTCCCCCGGTTCTCCAGGACCCAGGTCGCCCGCCTGCGCTTCTCCTCCTCGGGCATCTGGGCCCTCTCCCGGGCCAGAACCTCCTCCCGGGAAAGCCCCGAGCGGGCCATGGCCCGCTTCAGGCGCTCCTCCAGGGGGGCCGCCACCAGGATGGTGCCCTGAAGCCTTTCCTCCCAGCCCTTCTCAAAGAGGAGGGGGATCTCCACGAAGACCAGGGGGGCCTCGAGGCGGGAAAGTTCTTCCTCAAGAAGCCTGCGCACCTCGGGGTGGATCAGTTCTTCCAGGGCCCTTAGCTTTTGCGGGTCCGAGAAAACGAGCTGGGCGAGCCGCCTCCGGTCCAGCTCCTCGCCCAAGAAGGCCTCGGGGAAGAGAGCCTTGAGCTCGGCCTTTTTGAGCTCCCGGGCCCTTTCGGCCAGGAGGTCGGCGTCCAGGACGGGGTAGCCCATCTCCCGGAGGAAGGCCGCCACCGTGCTCTTGCCGCTTCCGATGTTGCCGGTTAGGCCGATAATGATGGGGTGCTTCGCCTGATCGCCCATAGGGACTTCCCCTTTTATACCCCCAAGGGGGCCATCCCCGTGGGGGGGGCGCTAAGGGACCTCCTCCTGGGCAAAAGGCCCCTGGACCTGGACTTCGCCGCATGGGACCCGCAAAAAGCGGCGGAGGAGGCCAAAGGGCGCTACGGGGGCACCCTCTTTCCCCTGGACCCGGAGAGGGGCCACTACCGCCTGGTCGCAGGGACCCTCACCCTGGACTTCACCCCCCTCGAGGGGAGCCCCGAAAAGGACCTCCTTCGGCGGGACTACCAGGTAAACGCTCTCTTCTGGCTCAAGGGCAGGGTCTTCGGTCTTCCGGGGGCCAAGGAGGACCTCGGTAAGCGCCTTCTCGTCCCCGTGCGGGAGGAAAACCTGTACGCCGACCCCTTAAGAAGCCTAAGGGGGGTGCGCTTGAGCGCCACCCTGGGCCTGGGCCTCCCTCCGGAAACCAGGAGGGCCCTCGCCCGCCACGCCCGCTTCCTCCAGGAAAACCCCTCCGCCCTCCCCGCCCGGGAGCGGGTGCGGGAGGAACTGGCCAAGCTCCTCCTCTGCGAAAGAGCTCCTTTTGGCCTCCACCTCCTGGAGCGGACGGGGCTTCTAGGGGTCTACCTCCCGGAGCTCTCCCACCTGGTGGGCCTCCACCAGGGCGGGGTCCACCACCTCCCGGCCTGGGAGCACACCCTTTCCGTCCTCTTCCACCTCCTCTGGCTCTGGCCTGAGGCTCCCCTCGAGGCCCGCCTGGCCGCCCTCTACCACGACGCCGGCAAGCCCTTGACCCGCCGCTATGACCCCGAAGTGGGCCGCTACCGCTTCTTCGGCCACGCCGAGGTGGGGGCGGAGATGGCCAAAGCGGCCCTCTTTTGGCTCCGCTTCCCCAAGGAGGTGGTGGAAAAGGCGGCCCACCTGGTGCGCCGCCACATGGACCGCCCCCCCGAGGGGACCAAGGCCCTCCGCCGCTTCTACTTCAAGCGAAGGGACCTCCTCCCCGCCCTCCCCTACTTGATGGCGGCGGACCGCCTCGCGGCCAAGGGGGTAGAGGCCGAGGCCTGGCCCCTCCTCGAGGCCTTTCGGGAAGCCCTGAAGACGCCCCTCCCCCAGGAGCCCCTCCTCTCTGGGGAGGAGGTCATGGCCCTTTTGGGCCTGAGGCCCGGCCCCCTGGTGGGGGAGGCCCTAAAGGCGCTCCTGGAGGCCCAGGCGGAGGGGAGTGTAGCGAGCCAGGAAGAGGCCAGGCGCTTTCTCCTATATTGGAGGGATGGAAGGACGGCTCAGGCTACGCCAGCCCCAGATCACCCCGGTTGAGGGCGGGTTTCTCCTCACCGACCCCTACGGGGTCTACGAGAAGCCCTTGGCCCTCACCGAAGGGGGTCTCTTCCTCCTCTCCCTAATGGAGGGGAGGACCCTGAAGGAGGTCCAGGAGGAGGTCTTCAAGGCCCACGGGGTCCTGGTGCCCAAAAAGGAGCTGGAGGAGCTCGTGAAGGCCCTAGAGGAGGCGGGCCTCCTCCTCACCGAGAGAGTGCAGGAAAGGCTCAGGGAAGAAGAGGCCAAGCTCAAAAGGGAAAGGCCCATGCGCCTGGCGGGCCTCTCCTACCCCCAAGGGGAGAAGGAAGCCCGGGCCTTTCTGGAGGCCTTCCGGGCCGCCTACCCCGGCGAGGGGAAGGAAGCGGAGGTCCTCCTCCTCCCCCACCTGGAGCCCGCCCGCATCCCCGAGGCCTACGGGGCGGCTTTGGCCGTTTTGGAGAGGACCCGGGAGCCCGAGCGCATCTACCTGGTGGGGGTGGCCCACAGGCCCCTGGAGGCGAAGGCGGCCGCCCTCCCCGTCCCCTTCCACACCCCCTTTGGCCCCATGGAGCCCGACCTCCCCGCCCTCCAGGCCCTGGACGCCCTCCTCCCCTACGAGCTCTTCAACACCCCCCTGGCCTTCCGGGAGGAGCACAGCCTAGAGCTTCCCCTCCTCTTCCTGAAGGGGCGATACAGAAGGGCCCGCCTCGTCCCCCTGCTGGTGGGAAGACGGGGCCCGGAGCTGGGGGAGGCCCTCAGGGTGGTCCTCAAGGACCACCCCGGCCTGGTGGTCCTGGCCGTGGACCTCTCCCACGTGGGCCCCAGGTTCGGGGACGAGCCCCTGAGCCGCCCCCTGGCGGAGGAGGCCAGGCGGCGGGACCTGGGCTTTCTGGAGCGGCTCGCCCAGGGAGAGCCCGAGGCCGCCTTGGCCTTCCTGGGGGAAAACCCCACCCGCATAGACGCCACCGAGGTGGTGGGAAGCCTCGCTCCCCTCCTCAGGGGCAGGCCCGGGGAGGTCCTGGCCCACCGCCTGGACCTCGAGGCCCCCACCTTAAGCGCGGTGGGGGCCGGAACCTTGGCCTTTTAAGTACCCCGCCGTGGCAAGAGCCACGG
>QGLW01000133.1_pt1 | contig 21403 bp, 14 predicted proteins | sample 1725341 | NCBI WGS metagenome assembly QGLW01 (sample SAMN05439265, study PRJNA331180) | Hot springs metagenome, whole genome shotgun sequencing project. | isolation source: microbial mat of Apron and Channel Facies of Mammoth Hot Springs | place: USA: Wyoming, Yellowstone National Park | collected... | reverse complement strand
ACTTAGGGGGGAAGTTCAGTTCGTTCCCAGGTTGACACCAGACCCTAGGCGTTGTAGCCTCCTCCCCAGGACACCCAAGACCTGGGGTGTCCTGGCCGCGGGGCCAGGCCGACAGGCCTGGACGCCCCTGGCGGTGGGGGAAGTCCGGTGCAAGTCCGGCGCTGTCCCGCAACGGTAACCGGCCGCTTTGGGGTCCCTGCCCCAAACGAACCCCAGGCCGGAAGCCCGAGTACCCACCCCGCGGTCCTGCCCCGTAGCCCTCGAGGCAAGGGCGAAGGTGGTGATACCTGTGGGACCGTAGACTAAGAGTTTTCCCCCAAAACCGGCTTAGGCTCTAGGACTTTCGTCTGGAAGGGTGTTTTTCCCTTCGAAGGAGGTGATCGTGCGGGAGACGCGCATGGTCTACCCCGTTTTCCCCGGGGAGACCAACCACTACGGAACCCTGTTCGGCGGAACGGTCCTAGCCTGGATGGACCAGGCGGCCTTCGTGGCTGCCACCCGCCACGCCAAAAGAAAGGTGGTCACGGTGCACGCGGACGCGGTGGACTTCAAGCGCCCTGTGCCCTTGGGCGCCATTGTGGAGCTGGTAGCCCGGGTGGCCGGGGTAGGGCGGACCTCCATGCGGGTAGAGGTGGAGATGTGGGTGGAGCCAATCCAGGAGGGGGAGACCCCCTATCTGGCGGCCGAGGGGGGGTTTGTCCTGGTGGCTCTGGACGAGAGGGGGCGGCCGGTGCCAGTCCCCCCGTTGGAGGTGTGAGGATGCTCACGGAGCCTAGGCGGGCCTACCGGCCCTACGAGTACCCGGGGCTTCTGCGCTTTCGGGACGCCATACGCCACAGCTACTGGGTGCACACGGAGTTCAGCTACAGCGCCGACGTCCAGGACCACGCCCTGGCCGAGCCTCCGGTGCAAAGTCTGGTGGAGCGGTCCCTCTTGGCCATCGCCCAGGTGGAGCTTTCCGTGAAGCTCTTCTGGGCCCGGGTCTACGACCGCTTTCCTAAGCCCGAGGTGGCCGAGGTGGGCATGACCTTTGCCGAAAGCGAGGTGCGCCACGCCAACGCCTACGCCCACCTCCTGGATCTCCTGGACTTGGAGGGCCACTTCGCCCGCTACCTGGAGGAGGCCACCCCCTTGAGGGATAGGGCGGGAGCCTTGGAGGAGGTCCTGGCCCGTTCTAAAAACACCTCCTTAAAGGAGTACGCCCTCTCCCTCCTCCTCTTCTCCGCCTTCGTGGAGCACATCTCCCTCTTCTCCCAGTTTTACGCCCTGATGGCCCTAAACCGCCGCGCCAACCGCTTCAAGGGCATCGCCAACGCTGTGGAGGCCACCAGCAAGGAGGAGAACATCCACGGCCTATTTGGGGTGGAGCTTCTCCGCCTCTTGCGGGAGGAAAGGCCGGAGCTCTTCGGCGAAGCCTTCGTGGAGGAGGTCCTCCGGGCGGCCCAGGAGCTCTTCCGCGCCGAGGAGGCCCTGGTGGACTGGATCTTCGCCGGAGGGGACACGCCCTGGGTTCAGGGGGAGGAAGTGCTGGAGTTCGTCAAGGACCGCTACAACCAGGTTCTGGCCCTCCACGGACTGCCCGGTCCCTTCCAGGTGCGGGACGAGATCCTTAAGGACACGGCGTGGTTCGCCCTGGAGCTTCTGACCGACAAGGACGTGGACTTCTTCAACAAGCGGAGCGTGGCCTACGCCAGGAGGCTGAAGGCCTTTGACCCGCAGGAGCTTTTCTAAAGGGGTAAAGGAGGACGGCGTGATCGCCTTGCGCAGGGAATACGAACCCTGGTACTGGGCCAACGAGCACACCCGGACCTACATGTCTCGGGGCTACCTCCTGCCCGGGGTCACCGTGGAAGCGCGGGTCAGGGAGATCGGGGACCGGGCCGAAGCCCTCACGGGCATCCCCGGCTTCTCAGAGAAGTTCCAGAAGTACATGGCCCGGGGCTACTACTCCCTGTCCACCCCGGTCTGGGCCAACTACGGCCTCAAGCGTGGGCTTCCCATCTCCTGCTACGGCACCTACGTAGAGGACGACACGGCCTCCATCCTGCGGGCCGCGGCCGAGGTGGGGATGATGAGCAAGCAAGGGGGCGGGACTTCCGTCTACCTAGGGGCTTTGCGCCCCCGGGGAGCCCCCATCCGAGACAACGGCGAGAGCAACGGCTCCTACGCCTTCGCCAGCCTCTTTGACCGGGTCATTGAGGTCTTTAACCAGGGCTCTACCCGCAGGGGCCAGTGCGCCGCCTACCTGGACGTGGAGCACCCCGACCTGGAGGAGTGGTTTCGCATCCAGCGGGAGGGAAGCGAGATCCAGTCCCTTTTCTGGGGGGTGTCCATCCCCGACCGATGGATGGAGGAGATGGTGGCGGGGGATTGGGCGAAGCGGGAGATCTGGGCCAAAATCCTCAAGGCCCGATTTGAAGCCGGCATCCCTTACCTCTTCTTCCGGGACGCCGCCAACCGGGGCATGCCCCAGGTCTTCCGCCAGCTGGGCCTGCGCATCTGGGCCAGCAACCTCTGCACCGAGATCATGCTCCCCTCTTCGCCCGAGGAGAGCTTTGTCTGCTGCCTCTCCTCCCTGAACCTCCTCCACTACGACGAGTGGAAGGAAACCGATGCCGTGGAGACCCTGGTCATCTTTCTGGACTCGGTGCTGGACGACTTCATTGAGAAGGCGGAAGGCATCCCCTACCTGGAACGGGCCGCGCGCTTCGCCCGGCGTTACCGGGCCATCGGGCTTGGGGTATTGGGCTGGCACAGCTACCTCCAGTCCCGGATGATCCCCATGGAGGGCCTGGAGGCCCAATACCTTAATCACGAAATCTTTAAGACCATCCGGGAGCGGGCGGAGGCGGCCTCCCGCTGGCTTAGGAAGCGCCACCCCGAGGATGAGCTTGTGGGCGTGGGGGAGCTCAAGGAGCGGCGGAACGCCACCCTCTTGGCCGTTGCCCCCACAAAGTCCAGCTCCTTCATTCTGGGCCAGGTTTCCCCCTCCGTTGAGCCCTACGTCAGCAACTACTACCTCAAGGACCTGCAAAAGGCCAAAGTGCCCTTCAAAAACCCCTTCCTGGAGGAGCTCCTGCGCCAGAAGGGAAAGGACGAGGAACGGGTCTGGCGGAGCATCCTGGAACACAATGGCTCCGTGCAGCACCTGGACTTCTTAAACGACGAGGAAAAGGCGGTGTTTAAGACCTTCGCCGAGATCTCCCAGCTGGAACTGGTGCGCCAGGCGGCGGCCCGGCAGCGTTACGTGGACCAGGGCCAGTCCCTGAACCTGGTCATCCACCCCGAGGCCCCCCTCAAGGACGTGAACGAGCTCTACATCGAGGCCTGGCGGTCTGGTCTCAAATCCCTTTACTACCAGTGGAGCCAGAGCGTGGCCCAGGCCTACAGCCGGGACCTCCTCTTGGGGTGCAAGGCCTGCGAGGGGTGATGCCGCTGGAGACGCCCTGACCCCCCGCCTTTACGGGTCCGGGGGGTCGGGGCTGCTTTTCTTTAGACACGTACCTACCAAGTATCTCCCCAGTATCTCCTTTTTTGTATTGTCTTCTTATTATGCTGTCTTCAGGCGACCTCCTTCCCCCTCTAAAGAGAGGAGCTTCCCCCCGATGAGGCAAGAGGATCGTGACTAGGCCTGGGAAGTGGTGAGGGGCGGCAACATAAAAGACATTCCCGAAACCCCCTGCCTATCGCCGCTTTTGATATAATAACTAGAGTGAAGATAACCCTATATCCAAAGCTAAGGGACGCTCTGGAGACATTGGGAGAAAACGAGTACCTCTACACCCACTCGTGGCTTCCCTTGGTAATAGTATACAAGTACGAGAAAAAGTCAGACAAGTACAAACCAACATCGGTAGTAGAACCCAGAGCATCTTCTAGGTACGATAGGTACGAGCACTTCTTTTTCAGAAAAGAGGTGATAGGAGATATTATTGAAAGCCTTATATCCCTAGCAGAAAAGAATGACGAGGTGTTCAAAGCTCCTCTAAAAGAAATAGTAACTCTTGGTCTTAAGGAACTGGAAATAAAGGACAAAGGCTTTATTTGTGTGGGAAATGTGGAATCTTACTATCAGCTCTACTATAGAAACTACAAAAAAAGACGACCCGAAAGGGATATAGATAAGCTTAACGAGCCTATATTAATGTCCATCAAAGACGAGGGTTGGAAAGAACGCTTCCTCGGTTTTGGAATTCCAGAGGAAAAAGTTAAAGAGGAATTAGAGAAGAGAATTCCGGAAGTTCTAGGTATAAAATCAGGAAACCACCATACTTGGGGCAAATACCGCTGGATAGATATACTTATTGTATCAGACAAAGAGATCAAAAAAGGAAAAGGGGGGAAGGGGAGGGCTCTGGCAAGATTTTGGGAAGACGAAGGAATTTTGGGGGTGGACAAGATAGTTAACAGACTTCTATCAGATTGGAGTAGCGAATCAGAATCAGAACTAAAGTCACTACTAGAAGACAGTATAGAGAAATTTGACCCCAACAGCCTTACAAAAATAATGTTAGGTGGAATATCCGTGCGTTTACTCGGCCTTCCTGAACCAAAAGAGATGGAAGTGATATTAGTACCCTTCAGGATAAGCGATAAAAACGAAGGGGAGTATAAAGAAGTCGAGTTCTTGGCTTTAATGAAACAGGAGATAAAAGATAGAGTATTTTTGTGGGGTCCAATCAGTGTAACCCATAGTGAATATACTAACGAGCTAGTGGTTGATCCTATACGCAACGTGGAACAAGTGAGAATAGTAAGCAGAGAGGAAATTCCCATAGAGGTATCTAAAGAAAGAGGGAAAACGATTTTTATAGACACAAAGTTAACAGAACAGGTCACAGTATCAAATAGAGCAGGAAACTTAGTTAAAGAGATAAAATACAACTCCAATCTAGAGGACTCTAAATATGTTGTGGCGGGCGTTGAAGATTTAGAGACCCCATCAATCAAAGAGTACAAGGAAGTAGAAAAAACTAAAGTAGTTGATGAAAAAATAGTAATCAAAACACTACAAAGAGGAGAGATAAAGAATTCTAGGTGCGAAGATGAGGATGAACTTATAAAGAAAGAAGTGGAGGATTTGCTGGAAGAAATATATGAACATGAGAGAAAAAATCAAGAACAGGGAAAACGGAGCGGTATTAGAGTGGCAGGGATAGTTGTAAAGAGGCTACTAGAGGTGTTAGAGGATAAAGAGAGAATAAGAGGAAGAGAGTGCGGTCAAGACATCAGCTCAGTTTTCAACGATTTTTACTATCACACCATTTACCCAAAGAAAACATCAGAACACCACGAGTCGTTTATAGAAGCCACAAAAGACTTATCTACTCCAAAAATCGCAAAAAGAGCGAAGAGAACAGTTGAGTTACTAGAGAAAGAAAAGGAAAGGAAGCTGTGCTTTAAAGTCGATGGTGTTGAAAAGAAGATAGACACTCACAAGGAAATGGAAGAAATATTGAAGGATCCTTACAAACTCTACATAAAGATACTTTCAGAAAGTCTATCAAAAAAGCTAAATAATGTCATAAGCAATGTTAAAGGAGTGCCAAAAGAACTTAAAGAAAATAACAGACTTTCAGTGACCTTGTCTGGAATAGTAGCTTCAGTTGTAGGAAAGTTTCCAGTTGATGACAAAATAGACTATATGACTGATTCTATGTATGAACTCATTTTCAGATCGATGTCAGGAGAAGAATTTGAGCACTACTACGATGTAGAAGATAAGAATTTTGGTTGGAGAAAAATAAAAGACACATCTTTGATATGGAAAAATATCATAAGAGATGTAGTTGGGTTGAGACTAGAAATAAGTATGACTGAAGAGATAGATATAATAGTCCCTAAAAAAGGGGAGGGGGAAATGAAGGTGTGGAGAAACCTACACATCTCAGCGGGAATGGACCACAACGAGAGACCGTGGACAGTGTACTTGGATTCTGGGTACAAGGATAAACTTATAGAAATAAAGGTCTGGACTACGGGCGCAAGTATAAGGTTATAAAGGTCTGGACTCTAGGTACAAGCATAGTCTTACAAAAAAGAGGGGGTGTAGGAGAGCTATAACGCCCCCGATGAGGGGGCGATGAAGGGGGAAGCCCCTGTCTTTAGAAGGAGGGAAGGTAACAAAGATAAAGGTAGTATAAAGTTAGTTAAATAGACAAAAACAGGGACGGTTAAGGAACAGTGAGGCAATCTGTGAGGCAATCTGTGAGGCAATCTGCGTGTCCCCAGTTTGAAAACCTGGGGATTATAGCTCCCTACACCCCCTCCCCTCTTAAACCCCTCCTATGGCATTGGTATAATAGGATAACCATGGAAATAGTGTTCGTGGGTAACCTGCTAGAAGCCACAAAGGATTTGGAAGAAGGCGAGATTCTTTTTTGCCCCATGAAAAATTGGACGGCAGCATTAGAGGAAAAACAACTAGAAGATAAGATAGGAGGGGTCGTTGAGGACGACGGGCAGGTGAGGTTACCCACTTCCAAAGAAGCTCATGATGCCAAGTACTATTTACTTAAGGACATTATTATAGGCACTATGTACGATAATCCTTTCTTCTACACCTCTAATATGGGGTGGATGAGGAAAAATTGGGAAGATCTTTCCGAGGAAATAAAGAGAAATGAAAAATATCTAAAAAAGGAGATAGTCGAGGACTTAATATATATCGACCAGTTATTCAAGTACGATTATTTATTAGACACTTACGATATCTCAGGCAATAGTAGTACCTTAAGACTAATCGTTGAAAATACAAAGACAATAGTCGAAGGGGAAGTAAGAAAAGAGATAGTCAAGATGGAAAAGGAGAAAGAAGAAAAATATATCGAAGCTCTTAGCTTAGTCTCTGGGTCACAGGCTCCTATATATCTAGATTTAGAGCTTTTTCTACCTCAAAAGGTTAGAAATAAAGGGACTGAAGATTACATAAAAAAGGAAGAAATATACAAGGAGGCCACAAGAGGAGAGAAGAAGGTTCTGATGATGCTACCGAATGGTAAGTTTTATAGATCTGACGAGAAGTACTACTCCGAAGTGTCAAGTGGAATGGAGGTAGATTACTACCTTAGAGATCCTAAAATTGACAAAAGTAGGGTTTACGTAGTCCTTGGAGAGTTCAAGATACCCCATGGTAAAAGTGAGATGACTTACATATTTGGTTTTCCATTTTTTAGAGTCAAGTTCTCTTCGGTAGATTTTGAGTTCAGGTCTAGAAGCGTAACCATCAGAGAGAGAAAAGAAACGGAAGACGCGGATAGAGTGGTCAGGTCTAGGTTTCACACAAAAAGCTTTCTGGTAACCCTGGAGTATGCGAAGGAACCGAAGGTGATAGAGGGCGGAAAAGGAATGAGGACTATAGAAACAGACAAGAGCTTACAGGTGGAGATAAGAACAGTAGGCAGGGCATATAAGGCTGAAAGGTACAAGGTGTGCGATGTAGAGATAAGTAAAGATGGTGAATTCTCGGTGAAAACGGACTATGGAAACGTATACGATGTAAAAATAACTGCCTCAGATGAGGCGGCAAAGGAGGTGCGCAAGACAGCGGAAGAAGAATCAAGAGTTTTCAGGTTAGTAGAAAAATGGACCAAAGGAAAAAAGACCATAAACTCCGGGAGAATAATAGAAGAAAAAGTGGAAAGTCCTACTAATAAAAAGAAGGTCTTTGTCCTAAAAGATAAGAAATACAATGATAAGGAAAATAATGAGATAGACAGGTACATAAAGTCTAAACTAGAAGAGCTGATAAAAAACATAATTAAAGAGGAGAACATAGACAGCAAAAAAGAAAGAGACTCAGAGGTTATTTCGCTAAAACCAGACAAAAGGGAGGAAATAATAAGAGAGATTCAAACTGGTTTCGTTCAAGATAAAGTAATAAGAAACCTAGAGCACTTAGAAAAAATAGAAGAACTGTGCTTTGAGTCTAGGGAGGGGGAAAAAGTTTCCATAAATCATCCAGATACAGGAGGGAGAAGAGAAGAAGCAATAAAAAGAGCCAAAGAGGCGGCGCTCTATGGAACCGGAATAAATGTGGAAGGTCTTGGGGGAGAAGAAAAGAGCATAATGGAAGTCCTAAAACTCACGTCACATAGTTTTCCGTTTTTAACCCAATACAGCTTGAAGAGGATCTTAAGCGAACTAAAAGAAATGGTTAGCTTAGCTTTTTCTAAAGACGTAGTACCCCTAAAAGAGGTAGATGTGTCCATTGAAACAATAAACCCCAGCATTCATCCTTTATCTAGAGATCCAAAGGTTTTAGCGCTATTTTCCATAGAAGGAGATAAAGTTAAAGTTTACATAAACGATGGAGAAGAGCAAAACATTTATAGAAACATGATAGAATACGTAAAAATTAGTGTAGGAAACATAGAAATCAAGGTCCGACCCACAAGCAAATAAATCTGACGAATCTGGGTAGCCCAAAACTACTAAAACTCCTACTACCCCCAAAACCCAAATAACTTGTAACCTTCTCTACTTTCTGCACTTTCTGCGTTCCTTTGTCTCTTGAGGGGTATTGATGCTACAACCAGGGCACTATAGACCCCCAAATCCCTCTTTCCTTCAACCTCTCCTGCAGCGTTGGTATAATGTGAGAGTCATGAAAGTGATGTTCTTTGGTAACCTGCTCGAAGCTACAAAAGATCTAGGAGACGATGAGATTCTTTTTTGCCCCCTGTACAATTGGGTGGCTTGGTTAAACAACAAGATAGGAGGAGTCGTTGAGGACAGTGGGCGGGTGAGGTCACCCACTTTTGAGGAGCTTCACGGAGCCGAGAATCATTTGCTTCTTGGATATCACACTTACAGGGAGTCTTTCTTTTACGTCGCTAAGCCAGCGTGGACGAGGAAGCATCTGGAAGAGCTTTCCAAGGAAATAAAGAAAAACGAGGAATATCTAAAGAAGGAGATAATCGAAGACCTGATATATGTTGACCCGTTATTCGAGTACGATCTGTTTTTAGACATCTCCAAGGTCACGAGCCTTAGCGAGGCCTTAGAGATGATGATTGAAAATACGAAAACAATAGTAGAAGGAGAGGTAAGAAAAGAGATAGTCGATGTAGAGAGGAAGAAAGAAGAAAAATATATTGAAGCTCTTAGTAAAGTCCTTGAGTATAATCCACTACGGAGAGGTCTAGACTTAGTGTTTGTTTTAACACCAGAAGTTAGAAAAAAGGGTACTGGGGATTACATAAAAAAGGGGGAACTCTATAATGAGGCCACGAGGGAAGAAAAAAAGGTTCTGATAATAACACTACCGAATTACCACTTACATGGTCCTGAGAGGGACAAAATACTAGACGGAATAGAGATAAAGTACCACCTCAGTGAACCTAAAATTGACGGGGATCTGGTTTACCTAGTCCTTGGAGAGTTCAAAATACCCCACGGTGAAAGAGAAATGACTTATCTGTCAGGTTTTCCATTTTTTAAGGCCAAGCTCCCTTCAGTAGATGTCGAGTTCAGATCTAGAAACGTGTCCATAAGAAGAAGAGAAAAAACAGAGGGTGCGGAAGAGGGTGCGGATGGAACAGGTGGAGTAGTAAAGGCTGGGTTGAGCGTAAATTCCTTTATGATAACCGCAGAGTACACAAAAGAACCGAAAGTGATAGAGAGCGGGAAAGGAACAAGGACTATAGAGACAAAGAAAAGTCTACTAGTAACAATAAAGAGAGAAAACAGAACAGGCGGTGAATTTTCATCCCCCAAAATGTACAAGGTGTGCGACATAGAGATACAGAAAGATGGTGGGTTTTCGGTAGAAATGAACTATAGTAACACATACAAAGTACAAGTAATTCCTTCACACGAAGCAAAAAAAGAAGTGATAGAAGTAACGGAAAAAGAACCAAGAGAGGGAGTCTCTTGGTTAATAGAAAAATGGACCAAAGGAAAAGAGACCATAAATTTCGGGAGAATAGTAGAAGAAAAAGTGGAAGACTCCATTGATAAGAGTAAGGTCTTTGTCCTAAAAGATGAAGAATACAATGACAAAGAAAGTAATAGGATGGGCATCTACATAAAGTCTAAACTGGAAGAAGTGATAAAAAACATACTTAAAGAGGAGAGCGCAGAAGGCAAAAAAGAAAAACACTCGGAGGTTATATCACTAAAACCAGAGGAAAGGAAAGAAATAATAAAAGAGATCCAGACAGGTTTTATTCAGGACAAGGTAAGAAAAAACCTGGAGTACTTGGAAAAAATAGAAGAACTATGTTTTGAGTCCAGGGAGGGGGAAAGAATTGGTATAAAGCACCCGTACCTAGAAAAACAGGAAGAAACGATAAAGATGGCCGAAGAAGCGGCGCTCTACGGAGCCGGAATTGACGTAGAGGGACTCAAGGGAGATAATAAGAGTGTAATGGAAGTGATTAAGCTTGTGTCATACAGTTTTCCTTTTTTAACTCAATACAGCTTGAATAAAATTTTAAGTGAACTTAAGGAAAAGGTTAACTCGGCTCTATCTAAAGACGTGGTACCCCTGAAAGAGGTGGATGTGTCTATTGAGACGATAAACCCAAGCATTTCTATAGATTATATTCCCAAAGTTCTAGCTCTATTCTCTATAGAAGGAGATAAAGTAAAGGTCTACATAAACGATGGAAAAGAACAAGATAGGAATGAAAACATAGTAGAATACATAAAAATGGGTATAGGAGACATAGAAATCAAAATCTAGCCAATCCACCAGCGGGTCTGATCAGGCCTGATAAGGAATCCTTCCGGAGCCCCTCCACCAAGTAAAACGGTTTATGTTCCTCTTCATGGACACGATGGACACGGCAGCCCCGCCTTTGGTTTTGGTATGATGGAAAAGTCATGGAAGTGGTGTTCTTTGGTAACTTGATAGAAGCTACAAAGGATCTAGGAGACAACGAGATTCTTTTCTGCCCCTTGTACAATTGGGTAACCTTGTTAAACGATAGCATAGGAGGAGTTATCGGGGACAATGGACAGGTGAGGTCACCCACTTCTAAGGAGCTTGACAGCGCCAAGGATCATTTACTTCTTGGAGGTTACGCTTACGGGAGCTCTTTCTTTTATGCCACTAAGCCGGGGTGGGTGAGGAAACATCTGGAGGAGTTCTCCGAGATGATAAAGAAAAACGAGGAATATCTAAAGAAGGAGATAATCGAAGACTTGGCACGTGTTGGCCCTTTATTCGAATACGACTTGTTCTTAGACTTAAAAATATCCGATATCGCAAACAATAGTGAGTCCTTAAAACTAATGATCGAAAATACAAAAGCAACAGTCGAAGGGGAGGTAAGAAAAGATCTAATCAGAGTGGAGAGGGAAAAAGAGAAAAAATATATCGAAGCTCTTAGTAAAATCCTCAGGCCTGAAACATCCCCTGAACCATTCCCAAAGGATCTAGATTTATCGTTTGTTCTACCACCAAAGGTTAGAAAAGAAGGGACTGAGAATTACATAAAAGAGGGGAAAATCTATAAGGAGGCCACGAGGGGGGAAAAAAAGGTTCTGATGATAACGCTACCAGATTACAGCTTAATATTTGGTCCTAAGGAGGACGAGGCGCTAAACGGAATAGGGATAAAGCACTACTTTAGTAAACCTGAAATTGACAAAGATAGGGTTTACGTAGTCTTAGGAGAGTTCAGAATACCCCACGGTGAAAGCCACGGTGAAAGTGAAATGACTTATCTATTTGGTCTTCCATTCTTTAAGGTAAAGATCTCTTCAGTAAACGTTGAGTTCAAATCTAAGAACGTGTTTGTCAAGAGGAGAAAAGAAACGAAGGGCTCAGATGGAGTAGCCCTAGCTAGGTTGCAAACAAGCTCCTTTCTGATAACCTTGGAGTACACAAAAGAACCGGAAGAAGTAATAGAGGGCGAAAAAGGAAAGAGAACTATAGAAACAAGAAAAAGTTTACAAGTAGAAATAAGAAGAGAAGATGAAACAGACAGCTTTCTGTTCCCCAAGGAGTACAAGGTGTGCGACATAGAGATAAAGGAGGACGGTGAGTTCTCAGTGAAAACTGACTATAGCAGAGCATACAAAGTACAAGTAACAGCTTCACGCTGGGCGGAAGAGGAAGCGCACGAGGAAAAGGAACAGAAAGAAGGAGTTTCTTGGTTAATAGAAAAGTGGACCAAAGGAAAAGAGGCCATAAATTTCGGGAGAATAGTGAAAGAAGACTCTTTTGATGAAAAGAAGATCTTTGTCCTAAAAGAGGAAAAATACATTGACGAGGAAAACAATAAGATGGACGTTTACATAAAGTCTAAACTGGAAGGGTTGATAAAAGACATACTCAAAGAGGAAAACACAGAGGGCAAGAAAGAAAGAAACTCAGAGGTTATAATACTAAAACCAGAGGAACACGGAGAAATAATAAGAGAAATCCAAACTGGTTTCATTCAAGATAAAGTGATAAAAAATCTAAAGTACTTAGAAAAAATAGAAGAACTATGTTTTGAGTCAAAGGAGGGGGAAAGAATCGGTGTAAAGCACCCGGACCTAGAAAGACAAGAAGAACCGATAAAGATAGCCAAAGAGGCGGCGCTCTATTGGTCCGGGATAAGTGTGGAAAAGCTTAGGGGAGAAAGAAAGAGCGTAACAGAGGTCCTTAAACTCGTGTCATATAGTTTTCCTTTTCTGACCCAGTTCAGCTTGAAGAAAATTTTAGAAGAGCTAAAGGAAAAAGCCGGCTCAGTTTTGTCTGAAGACAGGGTTCCTTTGAAAGACATAGAAGTGTCCATAAAAAGAATAAACCCAAGCGTTTTTCCATCATCTAAAAACCCCGGGGCTTTAGCGCTATTTTCTATAGAAGGAGACAGAGTAAAGGTTTACATAAACAACGGAGAAGGACACGCGCATGAAAACCTAACAAAGTACCTAAAAATAGGTATAGGAGACATAGATATCACAGTCCAATCTCCCGGCGAGGTTTGAGTAGCCGAAGGTCCCCGGAGGCCCCTGGTCCCATGGGTCCTGCGCAATCCCGTGGTCCCGAGCCCAAGTAATTTGTATCACTACCAAAAGCTCAGCAACCGTTATACCTTTATTAAGCTATAAAACAAGAGGGACGGGGAACAAGAACAGGGAATAAGGAAAGAAAAGAAATCTGCCAAGAACTGAGGTGTAAATTTTAAAAGTAAAGCAATAACCTTACAACTTAAAAAAGAAGTCTACCAAAAACTGAAATATAAAACCCAAGAATGAGAGTATAACCTTATAACATCATCTTCTTCATCCTCTTTATAGCTTTCTTCATTTTTTTTTTTTCATAATCTTTTTTAACCTTTTTTATCTTTTCCATAGTTTTATTTACTAGAAATTCCATATACTTACTTTTTTAGTAGTTTTTGTAAAATATTCTAAACTAAAGTTAAATGTTTATGGTAGATTTTTTTTTCTTTTCTTCCTTCTGGAGGTTAGAGAAGCATAATATATGATCATAGCCGTCATTGGGTAGGGTATTTGATGGTAGGGTATGATTTTCCCCGGCTGTTGCTCATTTTCTTCTAAGCTCGCAGGCCCGGCCCACAAGCAAGCCCGCCAGCCTCCCATCTGACTAGCCAGTTAGCCCAAAAAGTTATCCCCACCTCTTTGGGTGGGGCCTGAAATATTCTTTCCCCCTTCTTCAGGATATTAGCCTAAGGGCCTCGTCAATGTCTATAACTCTGGTACCAACTATTTCGTCTCCCATAAAAGAGACTATCAAAACTCCAGAATTTTCCAACTCTCTGTGTTCCTCGATGGTATTTTTTGAGACTCTTAGCCCCCACTCCAGTACTTTGGGATCTTCGAGGTCTTCAAAAACTAGGACTACGTGGCGAACCTCGCGGTAAACCTCCTGTCCCTCGTCATTCCCAACTTTATCGTATTGTTCCAAGGATAGCTGGTCCACGGCTTTTTTGAAAAGCTCGGTCGCCCTTTTCTTGTATTTCTTGTCCATCGTCATCATGCTGTCCTTAATCTCAAGGGTTTCTTCTTTATTCATAATCTCTTCCCCCTTTCTTCTTTCCTCCTCTCTCCTGTCCAGGCTTCCTGTTTCTCCCTGTTTTGGAGTACTGGTTCCTCAGGCGATGCCCCCTCCTCCTCCATGACCAAAATAAGGTTTTGGTTTTCTCAAGATCAAGATCCCCCCTCCTGGAGAGGTGAAGACCACTCCATGACCAAAATGGGGCTTTGGTCTTCTCAAGAGACTCCTCCTTTTGTTCATTCTCAGGTGGGGCGGTAGATGGGTAGATGGGGTGGTGAAGAGCGCCTCGGGGGTCTTCCACTTTCCGCTGTTCCGAATCCACGTCACCCCGTTTCTGGCTTTTGTGGGGGTTGGTACTTCCAAAGGGAGGTCGCTGCATCCTCCCACCATGACCACACCACCTTTTGAGAAAGCTAGGAAGGGATGACTGGACACCACGCTGGCCACCACGCTGGCCACCACGTTGTTTACTGCGTTGTTTACCATGATGTTCGCCACTTTCTCAGAGGAGGTATGGGTTCTCCTCCCTTCCGTCGGAGTCCCAGACGTACCGCCTAAATTTGTCTGGAACTTTCCCGTACTCTTCCAGGTGGTATAGGAGTTCCTTGAGCCGGTCCTTATCGTTAATTGAGGTGGAGAGGCCGTACTCTTCTTCGAGGTAGATCTTGACGCTCTGTATGTACTTCTTCTCCTTCCTTGCCTCCATCTCTTTTATCCTTTTTCTTTCCCTTTCTATTTCCTCAAGGCTCCTGGGCTCTAGGGCCCTCTTTAGCTCTATTCTCTTGGCCCTTTCCGCCACCCTCTCGTCAAAGCCGGGTTGGTACCACTCATCGGAGATGAGGGGCTTTTTGGCATCTATTTCCGCCATGGCCTCAAAAGCGGCGAGGACTATGTCTATCGGCCTTCCTCCAGAGGCTTCCACTTCCCTCATTCGTTCTTCCACATAAGACCACTCAGAATCGCTGATTAGCTGTTCTGGTTCGGCCTTGCTTCTCCACTCTTCCCTCCTTTTGGCCATCTCCGCCTCGTAGAGGTCTCCTAGGGTGTGGCCGCACAGCCGGGTTAACACCTTTCTCCGGTTCAGACCGTCCGTGGCGTAGACCGGTACTTTGTCCTCTTCCACTTCGGCGTAGACGATGTGATCCAAGAGGCTGGTTACAGCTTTGAAGGTGAAGTTGCTCCTTCCCGCTCCAAGGAAGACCAGATCGAGTTCCTTGGCCGAGGCCTCTCCCCTATGGACAAAGCGCCCAAGTGTTTGGTTAATCTCCGAGAGGCCCACAAACCACTTGAACTCTGACCTCTCGTAGAGAGGGTCTACCGATGTGAGCCAAAGGACGTGAGCTTTTTCTCCGTAGACGATTCGGTCACTCCTTCCCCGATTAGCCTGGGCGATGGTCCCGGGAAGGTAGGAGCTGATGAGTTGGTAGTCTTTCTCTATCTCCCTATTCCCCATCCAATAGGAGGGTGCCTTGGACACCAGGGAGAGGATCTTTGGGTCTACCACGATCCTGGTGATCTCTGGTTCTTTGGCGTACCTCCTCAGGAGTTCTGCCATCATCACCGTGGCGTACACCCCGAGGTAGGTGCCCATCTCGTCTCCTGTTCCGGCCACCTGTTCCAGCATGTCCTCCATGTGGGAAATGGGGTGTATGATTTCGTAGTCATCGTAAAACCTCAGAGTCCTGGCGATGATGTGGAGGTTCCTCACCAGAGTTTGGGAACCAGCCCCCCTAGACCTCTTGATGAACCAAGAGAAGTCCTTAGGCTTATCCTTTCCCCTTAGTTTTCTATCCAAATCCCTGTACACCAGGTTGGTGAAGCGAGTCCTGGGCTTGGGGATGTAGATGTTCTTTATGCTGGCGATGGGGGCGATGGTGGAGTCGTCCAAGCTCATCCTGATCTCGTAGAGGTTTAGCCCGGTCCTCTCCACGTATTCCCTTGCTCCCATTTCTATCGTGGGGAAGCCGGTCTCCCCATCAAGAGTTACCCGAACGTTCTCCCTTCCGCCTTCTGGGTCCACCTCCAGGGTCTGGTCGTTGTAGGAGATGATCTGCTTGATGTTCCATCCCTCAAACCTTCCGTTTTCGTCCTCAACGGCTTTGATCAAAATGCCCTTTTTGTCGTGGTGGATGAAGCCGCCTCCCTCTATTAAAGAGGTCCCGTTGAGGATATTCACTTCTATGCCGGCCGCCGAAAAGACGTGGGCTAGGACGATATTTGTCTGAAGGTCTGAGAGTCTCACGGTCTTCCCTTCAGAAAGGTCTTTGACCACTTTTCTGGCCCACTCGGTCCCTTGGAGGGCGAGGAGGAGGAGTTCGATCTTGGCTGCCTCCCTCAGTAAGGCCTCAGAGTTTTCTTCAAGAACTGAAGACAAAGACCGGCTGGCCTTGGGTTTGTTCGGGGTGGCTATAAAGAAGTTCGGAGCCCCGGTGAGCCACTCCAGGAAGAATATAAAAGCGTAGTACTCGGACTCTGAAGCGATGTACAAGTTGTCACCAAAGAGGAGCATTTTCCTGAGCCGGTCATGGGACCACACGTAGGGGTTAAGCCCCATCTTGGTCAAGTAGATAGGGTCGGGCCAGTACAGGAGGAAACGGATGGCGGCTGACCCGAGTTCTTTCACGTAGGCCACTTGGTCTTCTCTTAGGGCATCGCAAGATATTCCTTTTTGTTCGATATCGAGTAGGAAGGTGGGGGCTTTTTGGAGGTAGTGTTCGTCTATTTCCTTTATCCTCCTTGCAACCTCCTTGCCGTTTTCTAACCGGGTAATGGGTATGGCCACCATACTTATTCCCGGTATCACGTCATCCATGTATAGGCGGGAGACCCTATCTACTCCTATTTCATTGAAATACCTTTCGGCGTAGAGTACGTACATTAGGGTGTTCTTCCCAAACACGGCGGCGGCTACCGGAGGTCCCCCGGCGTGAACCTTCCTGTAAACCTTATCTATCGGCTTTTCCTTGTTTGAGTTTCTTAGGTCTAAGAAGAACCGCGAGTCTTTTCCTTTTATGATGTTCTTATTTCTCTTTATTTCGGAAAAGACCCTATTCTTTACCGAAGTGTTTGGAGCTATGTAGTAGTTTACCGTTAGGATGGGGTATTTTTCGAGGTTCTCCTCCTTGCACTTCCTCGGCATGTAGAAAAGGGGGTTACTAGGGTCCTCTTGCGTGATGAGTTGTTTGGAAGCCTCCCGGGTTTTCCCCTTCCCCGTTGGTCGCGCATCTACCTTGATAGGAGCGCGGTAGCCGCTGACGGTGAAGGGTTTGAGAACCTCCGTTGCCGTTAGGGTTTTTCCCGCTTTTTCCTCATTCATGCCATGAACCTCCGGAAAGCCTGGCTTTTCCACGACTTAGCCTCGAACCCTACGTGGAGACTATACCACCGACCGACTTCGTTGTCAACACACCCACCCTGACACCCACCCCGGCTTTCTCTCGTCCCTTTCGTTCAGGTGTACTTTTTCTCAAGGATCTTTCTCGCCCTCTTGTAAAGGTTAGAGATCACCTCTACGGTCTCTTCGTGGTCGCTACCCACTACGAAGTCGTCTTCGTGTTCAACCACTATTAATGGGATGTTTTTGTCCAGGGCGGTCGAAAAAGACCCCCCCGGCCTAGTGACAAAGGATAGAGAGGCCTTCCCGCCCCGTTCGCGGAAGTAAAAGTGGTACCCGTTGGCGTCTTCCCCTTCCAAGGCGAACGGGGCCGCTACACAGGTTACCTTGGCCCAGGATAGCTTCATCTTGTTACTTAGTTCCCAGAGCAACTTTGGCACCTGTTTTCCGTAGTAGGAGGATGTGTCTTCCCCGTCCTCCCCTAGGTCAAGGAGGGAGATTTCACGGAATAGCGACCGGGTGATGCTTTCCTGAGCGCTGGCCTCCTTGGGTAGAAGAACGAGTTCCTTCTCCCTCACCACGGTCTGGCCATTAGAAGTTCCCACGGATTTGGAGACTACCCACGCCTGTTCCCCCTCATCTGTTTTGGACTCAAACTCGAGGTACCCCAACTGTATCTCCAAGGTATTTCTGTCGTAGTAGGCCGCCACCCTTCCCTTCGAGGCTCTGTCCACTTTGGCCCCTCTCATCTCTTCCTCTCCCCCCTTGGCCAGTTTTTTGCTCTTATCCTCTATTTCCTTTCGCAACTCTTTCAGGTTGTCTAGGGAATAGAGGCCAGACCTGGCCCCAAAGGAAAGGTACAGGACGTAGGGGAAAAATCTGAGGGCCGAGATGGGTATGTTTGAGAAGGACAATAGCAGACAAAGACCGGGGGTGAACTTCATTTCCTTTTCTTCCACCCTCCTAACCACGTACTTTAAGAACCCGTATGTTGGAGAGCAATCATTTTCTTTCAGGACTTCAAGCCTGTACATTGGGGTTTTCTTCTCCCCAAAATAGAGTGTGTCTCCCTTTTCTTTTCCCTTTCCACCGCAAAGGTAGATAAACTCTTTTCCAGAGGCGTGGGTTCCGTGAAGGACACACTTTAACAGGGGGAGGAGGTCTTCTTTTTTAAAGGCCGACTTTGACAGGAGGATGGCTATATTGTGTCTCCCCCGGTCTTGAGAGTCTACCACCACATCCACTATCTCCCTCACCCTTTCTTCCTCTATTCCAGAATTGGTGGAGACTTCCTTCACTAAAACCTCAAGGACCCTCTCTTCGATATCCTCGCTTTCGCTCTTCTTCTGGTCGTTGATCAAGTTCTTCGCATCTAAGGCCACATAGTCCCCTGGCTCTCCAAGGAAAGCCAGAGTGTTTCCTTCTAGAATCTCTTTCTCCACTTTTTCTATCTCCCTCGCCAGGCCCTCTTCACGCTTTCTAAAGACTTTGTCGAAGTAGGCGTTGGCGGGGTACTTCGGTTCCCCGTTCACAAACAGACCTACCCTATTGAACCTCAGGTCCAGGGTTGTCTGTCTTTCTCCCCCGTGCCACATTCCTTTGTTGGTGATCACTATCATCTTTTTTTTTTCCTCCCTTTATCACCTTATTTCAGGTTGGGGCGGTAGGTCAAGGGTTTCGCATCTCTACTCTACCGCCCCTCCCCGCCTAATTCCCCTCCTAATGTGAAAACTCTATACCTTATACCTTCTTCCGTCCTCTTCGTCTTCCACTTCTCCCCCGAAAACCGAAACCCAAGCCTCTTCCAAGGCTGTTTTTGGGTCCATACCCGCCTTCCTGTTTTTTCTGTACATTTGAACAATCATTTGGTTCCACCTGATTTTTACTTCAAGGTATTCGTTGTCCAGTTCTTCTACCAAGCTTGTGTCCTTGGCGCTGAGAATTGTGCGCATGTCTATTTCATCATCGTTCTCTAACCAAAACTCCCGAAGATTAATCCCCATGAAGTATGATTTTTCTCTTGAAGAAGAAATAAACATCTCCCCGGTTCCTCCACAAACTTCACAATCTGGATCTGGGGCAAAAATACCGAGTTCTGGTTTAGAGAAGTACTCGTAGCAGGAGCACCTGTCGTACCTTCCTACCTGAATCGGGTGATCCTCGTGGTTCATGGTGATCGGGTTGCTCAACCTATCAGAGAGGTCTTTAATGGCCAAGAGATCTTCCTCGATCTGCTCATCGTAGAACGGGAGGTTCTCTTTGGCCAGGTTAATAGCATCGTCCCACCCTTCCACGATGGCCCTAGCGTAAACCCGATCAAGGTTCACTTTTTTTGCCTCTTTCATTATCCCCACCTCCTTATGGTTTAAGGATACCACCCCTCTTTTGATTTGTCAATAGTTCTGGCCCGCCTCCTCAAGAGTTAAGGACGAACAAAGGTCTGAGACGGCGTCAGTCCCCACTTCAACCGCTGCGTCAACCGACCTAGTGACCTCCTGCCAGCCTTGTGTCAATCTTTGCACCAAGTGTTCCCCCGTTCCCCTTTGACTTTTCGTTCCTCGGACCTGTATTCTGTTCCTATGGACCCGGTCATGAGAACGGAGGTGGAGGAAAGCGAATCGTCTCTTCATGGCCTTCCCCCTCTTTCTCCTCTCATAAAGTGGCTTGGGGGAAAGCGGTGGCTGGTCCCCGTTATGCGAGAACTTTATGCTCCTCACCGTGGTAGACGCTTGGTAGAACCTTTTGTTGGCGGAGCCGCCGTCTCTCTTGGTCTTCGTCCGCAGGAGGCGCTTCTTAATGACTTGAACAAGCATCTGATAAACTTATATCTTTGGGTAAAGAGGGGTTTAAAACCTGACCCGTCTGTCGTTCCCTTTGTCAACTCTTCGGAAGTTTACTACAGGAACCGTGACCGGTTCAATCAACTAATATCTTCAGGAATGTGGGACACCGCAGAAGCGGCCCTTCTTTTCTACTATCTCAACAAAACTTCATATAACGGCCTTTCTCGTTTTAACAGAAGTGGTTTATTTAACGCTCCTTATGGTAGGTATGAAAAAATAAACTACGCTGAGGACTTTTCCTCTTATAGAGAGGCCTTTTCTTCTTGGACTATATCTTTAGGGGATTTTCGTAGCCTCGATCTTGACCACGGTGACTTCGTCTACGCTGATCCTCCGTACCCTCGGTCTTTTACCAAGTACGATGGGACAGACTTTTCATGGCAGGATCACGTGGAGCTTGCTCGATGGTTGGCCTCCCACCCTGGACCAGTAGTGGTCTCAAACGCCGCCCTCTCTGAGGTGGAGGACCTTTATCGTGGTTTGGGTTTTGACATCACCTTTGTTTCTGCCCCCAGGAGTGTCAGCGCTGACGCTAGTGGTAGAGGTAAGGTTTTTGAGATTTTGGCTTTTAAGGGGATTTAGAGAAACGGGGGAGCGCAAGGGGGCTTCTGCGTTAAGGGCTTCCAAGGGCCTTAAGGGCTTTGCGGAGAGAGGTGACCGACTGGTGCGCTTTTGTCCCCGAAGATCTTGTCCAGGAAGTGCTGTCGGTTTTGGAGTCTGATAGGAAGAAAGATTCTCTCCGACTTCCTTTCATCTTTTTCTTTCCTTGATTTTTCTCTGTGCGTAGGATGAAGAAGCGAGGTAGAGGAGGCGCCAGATGAGGTGCGTTTTGCGAGGGGGGTTGACAAGTGGAGGGGTGCTTTGGTAATGTAATCCTATGCCACCACTTTGGGAGCCTTTATCGGAAAGCCCCTCCATCTCGGAGCGCAAAAGGTTGTTCTTGTCGAGTTTGAGGGGAAAGAAGAACAGTGAGCGAAAGTACCGCCGCTATTTGGGGGCCCCCATCAGGTACCCCGGTGGCAAAAGCTACGCTGTGGGGCACATCATCGAGCTACTGCCCGACAACGTAGAGCGGGTCGTGAGCCCATTTATAGGCGGGGGCAGCGTGGAGGTGGCCCTGGCCAGAGAACTCGGATTGAAGGTCATCGCCTTTGACATCTTCGACATCCTCGTCACCTTTTGGCAAGTGATACTGAACCCCCAGGAAAAGGCGCAGATGCTTTCGATCCTCGAGGGGCTATCGCCTGATAAGGGAACCTACGAGGCCGT
>QGLW01000132.1_pt1 | contig 21609 bp, 26 predicted proteins | sample 1725341 | NCBI WGS metagenome assembly QGLW01 (sample SAMN05439265, study PRJNA331180) | Hot springs metagenome, whole genome shotgun sequencing project. | isolation source: microbial mat of Apron and Channel Facies of Mammoth Hot Springs | place: USA: Wyoming, Yellowstone National Park | collected... | reverse complement strand
AAAATGGCGGACTACAAATACCCTGCCCCAAACTGCATAAGCTAATTTTACAGTTTTTTACAGTTTGGTCAACCAGGAAAAAATGCAAACAGCTATCGACCAAATAAAAAGTCAATACATTAAAGAAGAAGAAAACTTAATAAAATGGATCACAGTCACCGATTTCACTAGAAAAAGAAACTCAGTAATAGTACTAAAAGGAAAAATAGGAGACGGAAAAAGCAAAATATTAAAAGAAGTAGAGAAATACATGAACGAAATATTTAGCTCATTGGAAGAAGATATTTCTCAAAACGAAAACAGCAAAATTATAAAACACAAAGCTATTTACCTAAAAGCAACCAACCCTAATGACAAAGAAAAAATAACAGATATGATAAACAATAAAGAAATAGAAAACTGCGTAATACTGATCGATGATGCAAACCATATAAATCTCTCAATAGAATTAGTAGAAAAATTTACAGATAAATCAACACTAATACTAGCAAAAGGAATTTTTCATGAAGAACTAAACACCAGTCTGATAAGTAATACAAACATAATGAAAAGAAACCCATTCATAATAAAGATTCAACCACCAACACCTGAAGAAATAGAAGATATAGCAATACAATACTGCTACTTAAGAAAAACAAGCCAATACTTTAGGGAAAGTATTACAGAAGAACTAATAAACTTAAACACTGATTACAAACTTTCAAGAAAAAATATATTTTCCTTTTTAAAAGCTATCGACTATATCATCGAATCATCCGTAGCCACAGAAAACGAAAACATAGATGATTGGGCATACGAAAAAATTGACACCCAACTCAACAGCTGGGTTATAGATCTCGCAAAAAAAATCTCAATACCCCAATATCTAAACTCAGAAGTTTACAACGCATTCTACGAAATAATCAAAAAACAAGAGAAAGAAAAAGAAAAAAATATAAGAAAATTCTAAGAAAAATATGTAAAAACAAAAGTAAAAAACTGCAAAATAAACCTTTATAGGAGGAAAAATGAGTAATCCAAAAAAACTACTAACTGCCTTGGAAATTCAAAAAGAACTATCTAAAAAAGGAAAATTTATAACCCTTTCTCAAATCGGATCCATAGCAAAGCAATTAAACATGGTAACTAAAACAAACCTTGGTTATAACATTTATGATGAAAAACTAATCAATTACATAATCAAAGAAGAGTACGAAGAAGAATACGAAGAAGAAAAATACAAAAAGAAAAAAAACAAACAGAAAAAAAATAACCGAGCATACAACCCAAAAAAAAGGAGAAAACATGTCAGTAATGATAACAATACAAATACCAGAATTTGATTTAGATGTTCTTAGAGAAACAGCTATAGAAAACAACCTTGAATTCTTAGACTACGAAGAACATCTTGTATTTGACAGAACAGTTAAAGGATATGCAATTAAAGGACCATTTTTAGAATATCCTGTCGTATTCAAAGAAGATGGAAACATTGTTTTCGAAGTAAAAAACCAAGATGAAAAGGAAATTGTAGAAGGAATAATATCTTTATACAATGAAAATTTAATAAAAAAGAAGATAAAAAACTTTGCTACTAATAATGGATATAGGATAGAAGAAGGATTATTCGAATACAAATTAATAAAAGGAAATGAAGAAATTAAAATAAAACTTTTAAACGATAGCTTTAAAGTATCAGTAAAAGGAATTCTAGGAAAAAAATGCGAAACTCTAGTTAATCAAATTATAGGAGAAAACGCAAAAACTTTAGAAAAACAATACACGCAAGAATACTATCTCGAAAGCTTTGAATCGTATAAAAACAAAAGTAAAAATAAAAATCTAAATATCCTATAAAACGTGCCAAACAATCAAAACAGAAACACTAGGAGAAAAAAAATGGAAATCAGAATAATAATCAACAACGGAAAAATAGAAATTTTTGAAGATGAATTTAAGAACACTCCATTAAAATCTATATTTGAAAACTCAAACATAGTAGAGAAAAAAAGAGTATCTCACATATATCCACAAAACTCCATACTTAGAGCAACCTTTAAAATACTAAGAAAAATCTTCGGAGATAACGGAAAAGTAGCGGACTGGACAAGAAATTGGAAATGTAAATGGCAAGTAGAAATACTGCCAAACGAAAATAAAAGTAAAAAGAAAATATTTAAAGGATTTAAAAATAGAAAATTAGCAATAGATTTCGAAAAAAATTACATCGTAAATCAAAAAACAAAAAACCTAAAAATTTAAAAGGAGTAGGATCATGAACATTTTAAACAAAAACACACCAAACCCAGTACAAACAGAAGCAACAAGACTAATCGGAAACGAAATTTTAAGAAACTTAAAATACAAAATAGAAAAAGACATAGTAGAAAGAATAATTAACGGAGAACCTGTTATCAACATTATAACAGAAGAACATGGAAGATCAGTCAGACTATTGAAAAGAATCATAGAAGAAGCAAATAAAATTCAAGATATATTCAGAATTATTGTCCTTCCGTTTAATATCAAACCAATAAACGGAGAACCTTTTTCTACCTCAAACCTAGTAGAAATTTATAAATCAGAAACCAAAAAAAGCTTCAACCCGCAAAAAGAAAAACTAATAATCATAGACACAAACGCAGAACAAAGACTTAAAGTAGACCCATACTTCCTTCCCGCTTTAATCCATCAATCCTTACCTAACATAGAAATGAACACCCAAAGCCAATCCCTTCTTCCTTTTAATTCCCTCTCAATAACATATATAACAATCTCAAACCAAAAATTTGACGTAGACACAATATTCAACTATATCCTACCTCCACCAACAGAGGAAGAACTAAAAGAATCATTAGAAATCTCTTACAACCTATTCAAAGAAAAAGACCCTTCTGTAAATTTAACAGAACAAGAAAAGAAAAAAATAATACACGAAGCAAAAGGGCTAAATCTATTCCAAGCAGAAAGGGCTTTTTCCTCTCTACTTAGAACGCTATCAATGGAAAAAAAACTAGACATTTCAAAAATCACCGAATATAAAAAACAAGAACTTTTAAAAGCAGGACTTGAACTAGTAAAACCAATTGACATAAGCCAAGTAGGTGGATTACATAACTTAAAAGAATATCTATACAAAATACAAAAAACATTTGAAAAAATAAGAACCGAAGAACAAGTTCCAAATATCAAGGAAATTCCAAAACCTAAAGGATTACTTTTAACAGGCGTCCCTGGAGCAGGAAAATCTCTAACAGCAAAAGCACTTGGAAATCTATTAAACATGCAAATTGTAAGACTTGACACAAGCAAAGTGTTCTCAAAATACGTAGGAGAAACCGAACAAAACTTCCAAAAGATGCTAAAAACAATCGAAACTATGAGTCCTATAATTTTATTTATAGATGAAATAGAAAAAGCTCTATCATCAGGACACGAAGTTTCAAACAGAATACTAGGAATGTTCTTAACATGGCTGCAAGAACAAGAAGGACTTGTGTATACTGTAGCAACAGCAAACAAAGTAAATCTATTGCCAGTTGAATTACTTAGGGCTGGAAGATGGGACGGTTTATTCTACTTTGACTTACCAACAGAAGAAGAAAGGTACGAAATCGCAAAAATTCACCTAAAAAAATACTTCGAAAGCTACCCAGAAGATATACTACAAGAAATAGTAGAAAGCACAGAAAATTACACAGGCTCTGAAATTGAACAAATAATTAAAGAGTACGCAATAGAAAAGATAAACTATTCACATGCAAATATTAAAGAAATAATAAGCAGAGTAAAACCTATGGCTGAAACATTAAAAGAAGAACTAGAAGCTATCAGAGAACTTGAAAAAAGAGGGTTCATTAAAGCAAACGCTAAAACACTAAAAACTGAATCAACCATCCGTGGAATCATCTAAAAAAATAAAAAAGAAAAAAAGGAGCAAACCATGGAAAAAATAAAAACACTAATCGCTAAATGCTACAATCTAATTCAAAACGAAAAATACCAAGAGGCTATAGAATCTTGCAAATCCCTTCTTGAAAAACAACCAGAAAACTTCCATCTTCACTACTACCTAGGTTTAGCTTATCACAACATTGGAGAAATAAATCTCGCATACAAATCTATAAAAAAAGCAGAATCTCTATCAACAAAAAAAGAAGATCTTCTCCACGTATATAGCCTACTTGGCGCCATTCTACACCAAATGGACCGCTTCGAAGATGCTTTTATATACTACAACGCAAGCCTACTCATAGCAAAAGAGTTAAACAATACAGAAATTCAAGCATCTATTCTTAACAACATAGCAGGCATATACAGAGCAACAGGACAATTAGATGACGCTTTATACTGCTACGAAACATCGCTAAACCTGCAAAAAGATGAAGCAAAAAAATCTATTACCTACAACAACATGGCAATCATATGGGAACAGAAAGGAAATTATAAAAAAGCCACAGAATACCTCTACAAAGCTATCGAAACTGACGAAAAACATAAAAACTACACACAAGCTGCCATACACAAATTAAATCTTGCCGAAACATACAGAAGGGCAAAAGATCTTAAAAAAGCAGAAAAGTATCTTACCGAAGCAATCAAACAGTTAAAGACAACAAACAACAAATACTGGGAAGCAATGGGATATTTATATCTTGGTTGGCTTTACAAAGATAAAGGAATTAAAAAAGACTCTAAGGAATACTTCACAAAAGCATACACTTTATTTAAATCAATTGGAGCAAAAGGATTCATGAATGAAGCCATACAAGGATTAGAAGCTCTTGCAAAACTAAATTAAACATCTTTCGAACAACATACAGCAACCACTATATCATTAACAAAAAACTTGAATTTACACACAAATTTAGAGATAATATTAATACAATTTATATATATAAAACAGGAGTGAAAAAAATGGCAGAACAAAATATACTAAACAGTAAAATAAAAAGCACAGAAAATAAAAACAAAGAAAAAACAAACACAAAAAACATAGATATTATAGAAAACAAAAAAGAAGAAACCATTACGCTTAAGGCAAACGAATCAAAAAAAATAAAACTAACACTAAATAAAGAGAAGGAAATAGCAAAAATATCAATAGAAACAGAGGAAAAAAAAGTAGAAAAAGAAATTTCAAAAAACATATTATTAGCAGTACTAATCAACTCCACAAAAATAGAAAACACAGAAATACTTTCAGAAAAATCACTACAATCAATTAAAAAAGAAGGCATATCATCCTTTCCACTTATACTTGCAAGATTTATACCTAGATCAGAAAATATTCCAAAAGAAATATTTGAGTCAGGCAAGCAAGCTTTAAAATCAATAGATATGATAAAAAGAATATACCTTCTCAAAAAAGAATTTTCTACACAAAACACATACATAGAATCATACGTAGAAGAGTTTTTAAAAACGGTAGAAAAATTAACAAAAATAGAAAACCCTTACAAAAATAGCGACAATAAAACATCCATATCAAAAAGATTTCTATTATCAAAAAAAGTGCTCGGATACAGTGAAACCATAAAGATAATAAAGAAAATAGAAAATCTCACAGACGACCCTGCTACAATCTTAAAACTATTTTCATACTCATTATCCTTAAGAAACAAAAGTAAAAACCTTGATGCATACAACTTTGTTCACACAAATAAAAGCGACATACATACACTAATATCTGTAATATCAAACAAACTCCCAACAAAAACATTCACAGCATACAAAATACCATTCACTCCTCACAAAGAAGAACCTAAAAAAATATTCTCAGAAGAATTCATAATAAAATCAGTATACTCAACTATAATAAAACACTACATAACAAATACATACAAGCCAATAAACATAATCTTTAACCCAAAAGAATTAAAAATGAAAGTAGGCAGCACAGGTATATACTTTGAAGACAAAGCAGAATATCTCCAAGTTCTCCATTCTCTATACCTATACGAAACAACAGGAGTATTTATAACCAAAACATCTGCTAACTCAAAAATAATAAACTACCACTACATTCCCGTAATCAACGGAAAATTTCTAGATCAAAACATGTATATAACAGGAGAAGAGCTTCTTTCTAAAGACACAAAACCAAGCACAAAGTTTTTACTATTTGTCCCTCATTTACAAATAATAGAAAATTAAAAAAATAGGAGAAAAACACATGGAAACAAAAACGGAAAATACAAACCTGTTAGAAATAAATTTTCCAAAAGAAGCAATAACAGAAAAAGATATCGAACTGGTAAAAGAGTACATAAAAGAAAAAAAAGAACCCGTGCTCTTTACATACAAAATAAACAACACAGAAAGAAAAGGAGCAATCGTTTTAACAGAAATGGGAAAGACAAGATACTTATCATTAGGATATATTGCAATAAAGATAGATGAAATTTGGAAAGCAATTAAAAACAAAAAAACATTAGAAGAGCAAAAAGAAGAATTTTTAAAATACCTACAAGAAATAGAGGAATTAATATCTATAAGCAAAAAAGTAAAAGAAATTTTCGACAACAAAGCAGAAATCAGAAACTTATCTTTATTTCCGAATCTTGAATAAAAGATGGAAAAAAAACTAAAAGATTTAGAAACAAAAAAGAAGAAAGTTGCAGTAGTAATAAGCACAATTGCATCGTCTTTAATAATCTTATCTACCTTAATAATAATCCTATCAACCGAACATCAAAACACAGAAATAAAAACAGTAAAAGATACTCTAAACTCAAAAGTACAAATATCAACACTTCAAATAGTACTTCTGTTTATCTTTTCAATAGGAATAACGCATACAATATATTTCCTAAGAAAACACTACATAGAAATAGCAAAAAAAATCAAAAAAATTAAAAAAGGAATAAAAGCAGAAAAAGAAGCCTTAAAAATACTAAAAGAATATTTAAATCTACAAAATATACAAACAAACAAAAAAATAACAGAAAATAACAACAACATAAACACAGACATAGACATAATAGCTACTTCAGAAAAACTGAAAACTCCTATATCAATAGAAGTAAAAGGATTAAAAGGAACAGTAAAAATCGAAGATAACAAACTTTTATTCCAAAACAAAGCGTTAAATGTAAACCAAATCAAAACAATAAAAAAATACATGGAAAAAACATTCCCAAACAGTAAAATTATGGTATTTTTTCCTTACGCAAAGATAGAAACAAACAGTAAACACAAAAGAAAAGAATTAAAACAAAAAGGGTACACAGAAATAGAAATATTCAAAACAAAAGTATTAATAAGCAATTCATACTTTATAAAGAATATATAAAAGAGGAAAAAATGAAAAAATATATACTTAGCATATTAACGCTATCAACAATAACATCAATAAGCTTTTTCAATACAGCAAAAGCAGAACCAAAAATATCACAAGAAGAACTATCTTGTATATATATGTCTGCATACTTGTACAAAGTAAACCCTCTGCTGCTTCTTGCCATAGCAAAAACAGAAAGTGGCTTCAATAGATACGCAATAAACAAAAACAAAAACGGAACCATTGACTATGGAATGTTCCAAATAAACTCAAGCAATTTAAATAGACTCAAAATCCATCCAAGCCACGTAATAAATAACATCTGCTATGCATCAAAGATAGCAGCATATATACTATCCTCTTGCATATCCACATACGGAAACACATGGAGAGCTGTTGACTGCTATAACAAAGGAAAAAACGCAAAAAACACTTCTTGGTATGTATGGAAAACATATAAAAATTTAATAAACCTTTCAAACCAAAACCCAGAAACTATAAAAACATCATACAACTACCAGTCAAACTACAATTATAATAATTATAATAGTCAAAACAGAAACATAGAACCAAATATTGAAAAAGGAATATCTGAATTTCTAGGAATAGAAAAACCGCAATGAAAAAACAAAAGTAAAAAAACAAAAAAAACGAATAGAGATTACTCCCTATACCTAATCCAAAAACCATGACACTTCCAAAAAACCGCCTGGAAGGGTCGGAAGTGTCTAAAATGGCGGACTACAAATACGCTGACCCAAACTGCATAAGCTAATTTTATAGTTTTATACAGTTTGGTTGAATAAGTAAAAATGGAAATCGTATTAAAACCAGAATCAGCAAAAACACTCCTAAAAATACCAACAACAGGAAAATCTATAATTCCTGCCACGACACTAATCAAAATTACAGCAATAAAAGATCAAAAATATACAAACGAACTAGATATTGAAGCAAACGGATACTTACTAGTAGAAAAAACAGATATCAGTTACTCTATAAAAATGAAAGTTCCTGCAAGAATAAGTAAAATTACAGAGGAAGAAATTGTGCTTCCTGAAAAAATAAAACAGTTAATCTCATTTCTAATCCATCTACAAGAAGATATAGAAATAAGCACAGACAAAAACAATTGCGAATTAAAAACCAAAAAAACAAAATATAAAATCCCAATAATGGACACAAACTTATTTATTCCAATAGAAACATCAAATGAAAAACCAAAAAACGAAATAAAAATAAATGGAGGCTTACTAAAAGAACTAATTAGAAAAGTGCTCCACTCAGCAGGCAAGAAAAACGATATCTTTAACATAATAGAACTAAATGTACTAGCGTTAGAACTAAAATCAGTAGCAACCAACACCTTTACTTTATCCATAGCAAAAACAAAAAACTCTCACGAAATAATCAACTTGAAAGAAATCCCTGCAAAAATCAACATCCCAACAGAATCAGCAATTTTAATAGAAAAAGTAATTCCTTCGGAAAACGTAATAATAAAAGACTACGAAAACAAAATAATAATCAAAGACGAACTAGAAAACATAGAAGTCCATATCACAAAAAATAAAAACAAACTTCCTGACTACAATAAAATAATCGAATCACTCAAAGAAAACAAAGAAAAAACACAAATAACCATAAACAAAAAAGAATTTGAAAACCTCATAAAAAGAGCCCTGATAATAGCAGAAAACACAAAAAGACTATCTATTAAAATAAACCCAAACGAAGAAAAATTAATAATCTCAGCATCAGAATCAGAAAATGAATATATGGAAGACCAAATACCATGCCAAATCAAAAACAGTAAAGAAATGGAAATAGCAATAAACGGAACATTCCTATTAAACGCGCTTTCAAAGATAAATACACAAGAAGCAAAATTAATAATATATAACAACAGCTCTCCAATAATAGTAAAAGGAGTAAATGAACCTGAAAACGCTATCCAACAAACAGAACTTATTGCACCTATGTGTTAAAAACTAAAAAGTAAAAAACTTCCACATAATATTAGAAATAATATTAGAAACAAAAGTAAAAAATAAAAAACAAAAAAAGGAGATTTGATGCAAAAGAAAAACTCACCAGAACCAAAACATTTTGAAATCAAACAAATAAATTGGGTACCAAACAAAGAAAAAGCAGCAGATTTTAACTTAATTTTCAGCGGAGAAAACAGAGAATTGGAAAACATCATAGCAAGAATAGTAAATGAAGAAGTTTCTTGCGATAAATTTATACAAACATTCTTACCTGCTGAGTTTATAGGATCAAGAATAAATTTAAGAAAAGGAACAATACATATTCCACAAAATGCAAAAAACGGACTTAATGTGTTTGTTAGATTCCTAGCATGGGCTACAGAGGAAGGACTAATTATAGTTAAAGATGAACGCTATGTGTATATAATTTCAAAAAACAAAGTAAGAACAGAAAAAAGAGCAATAACTAGAGTAGTTGACGAATAAAAGGAGAGAAAAAAATGGCGACAGCTTACAACTATTTACTTATCGATACAGAAACTTTCAAAAAAATAAAAGAAAAATTTCCTGACTTTGTAGAATTTTCAAAAACAGTTGAAGTGATTCCGTGGCAAGAAGAATTCAACGTAGCAGATAGAAACCCTGAGCTATTAGAAGAGCTAAAATTTTGGAATAGTTTATTGGAATCAAAACTAATTACTCCTGAGGAATATAATAAAAATACAAAACACATCAAGCAAGCAAAATATATCAGCAGAACAGAAGGCTTAGCCATAATAGAAGATAATGTTGTTTCTTTTAGAGATAAAAATCCTTCTACATATGTTGTCATTCATGAAATCGGACATTGCTACTTCAAAGAACCTGATACAATCTGGAACGCAACATACGGCGGCGGAGAATATCTATTTTGGCTTACTATAGAAAAAAATTTAAAAGTTAATGAAAATACAATCAAATACTACCATAAACTGCTAAAAGATGCTATAGATAACAACACTAAAGCTGTCGAAACAGAAATCCTATCAAAACTATCGAAACTAGAATTAGATATATATCCACATATTGGAACATATATGTTAATGGCAGGAACCATACCACACACGCTTTCAAAACTTCCAATAGACATAGAAACCGAAATATTCATTAATCTAAACAGCAATAAATGGCAAGATATAAAAGTAGAAAAAGAAGATATAATTAGTTTTTTCTTAAACACGCTTGAAGGAGTGAGATGGAACGATCCATTTTACAAAGAATACTTTGAAGCAATATTTCTAAAATAATCAATTTGAAGCAATACTTCTAAAATAATCAAAATAAAGGTAAAAATAATGCAAGAAAAAATAAACATAAAAAAAGAAATTAAACAAGCAATCAAATACGCAAAAGTTGAATCTAAAAGAGATATTAAAAATATAATTAAGCTACTGAAACTTACAAAAAAAGCTTTGAAGACTGCTAAAAACAAAAAGTAAAAGCTTTCGAAAGCTTTAAAACAACAACTAAAAAGCCTTCGAAAGCTTTGAAATATTAGCTGTAAAGCTATCGAAAGCTTCAAGATATTATAAAATATAGAAAAAAAATAAACTAAACAAAGGAGAAAAAAAATGAGCAAAAAAGATTTATTGTCAAAATTGGCACAAGCATACCAAGAAGAAACCAAGCCAATCTTGTTTCCATCAGACATTCCAAGACAAGATGTAGAAGCCATTGCAAGAGAGATAGTATCTATTATCGAAAGCTATGATGTAAATATTGACAAAAGAGAGTTAGAAAAGCTTTCGAAAGAAATAGCAGAAGGCTATTTATTTGAGCTTGAAGTAGATAAGCTTATAAATAAAACATTTGAAGAGATAAAGAAAAAGGAGAATTTAGACGAAAATATAACATTGGATAAGTTTATTGAAGAAAAAGAAGGTTGGGAGATTTTTGGAAAATATTTAAAGGAAACTAATAAAAGATGGGAAAAAATCTTAGAGAAAGAACCTAAAAACTTAGAAAAATATGGAACTTTTATAATGTTTCAAGCAATGCAATCATTAAGCTTAATGAGAGAACATGCTAAATTCCTAAAAAACCCATCAGAAATAGAAAAAGACGCAATAAATTCAGTAAAAAGTAAAAAAGTTTTCAGAGAATTTCTTATTTCCTTAATTGAAGCGAAAAAAAATGAAAACAAAAACAAAGTTATTCAAAAAGCTGCCCAAACACAAGAAGATTTTGAAAAATTTGCAATGTCAAGCATAAAAGAAATAGATTTAAGAACAGAAATAGAAGAAGACGAACTAGATGAAGTAAAACAATATACAGATGCACTCAAATATAAGCTAATCACAATATTTAAAAACACAAAACATCTTTCACAAGAAACAATAGAAAGTATAGAAAAACTAAAGCAAGAGCTAATCAAGGATACACCAAAATTAGACGCCAACAATACATTAAAAGATGCAATAAGGCATGCAATAAAATTGAAAGTAGAAATTAAAAACCATATAGAATACTTCAATCAAGAAATAGAAAAAGAACAAAAGCTACTTAACAATGTTAAAACAGAAGCAAAAGAAGACAAAGTATCAAAAAACAATGTTGCAAACTTACAAGAAACTTCAGAAAGTTTAAAAGAATTATTAAAAAATGAATCTAACAAAACAAGCCCACTATACAAACCGATAGAAATAGTAAATCTATATAGAATAACACACAAGGATAATAAGCTAAAAGACTTAAATAAATACATAACATATAGCTGGATATATAATGTAAAAGCATACAAAACCATGAGAGAAAAATTAATGAGAAAATATTCTGAACTTATAGAAAGAGAAAGTATAAAGTTGGAAAAAAAGCGTAAGAAGAAATAAGAAAAATAAATAAAGAAATATTGGCTTGCATCGGACTGGTGAAACATCTCTATAGTAAAACAAGAATTTTAAGGGTACTGAGAAAAGCTTTTGAAAAAACTTACAAAAAGGAGAGGTAAAAATGAATTTAGTACTATTATTAATCTTAGCCGTCATAGTAATAGGCTTCATCTTAACCTACAACACTGTCATCTCTAAGAAAAACAACGTAGATAACGCACTTGGAGCTATCGACACAGAACTTAAAAAAAGAAGAGACTTAATACCAAATCTTGTCGAAAGCGTAAAAACTTACATGAATCATGAAAAAGAGCTATTAGAAAAAATAACAAGACTCCGTGAATCAGCAGAAGAAATTGAAGACCCAGAAAAAAGATTGCAAATAGAGCAAGAGCTTTCGAAAGCTTTACAATCGCTTAAAGTAAGATTTGAAAATTATCCAAACCTTAAAGCAAACACAAACTTCTTGCAACTTCAAGCAACACTAACAGATGTCGAAGAATCAATTGCAGCGGCAAGAAGATTTTACAACCAAGCAGTAACAGAATATAACAACATCTTAGAACAAATTCCATTTACGTTTATTTCAAAAATGCTTGGATTACAGAAAAAAGAAGTATTTACAATATCAGAAGAAGAAAGAGCTAACATAAATATTGGAGAACTCTTCAAAAAATAGGGATAAACCATGAACCAAGAAGAATTAAACAAAATAGAAAGAAAAAGAAAAACCACCCGCTCGGCAATTCTAACAATAAACATTACCATTGGAATACTGTTTATAGCAACCATTGTTTCCTTTGTATCGTTATTTACTCACAGCCCGAATTCTAATAACCTTTTCATTATCCTCTTCATAACAATTCCCTTGATAGTAATACTAGTTTTTGTAAGGAACAGCATAGAAAACAAAATAAACAAAGAAATCTTCAAAGTAGCCTATAAACCTATATTTAAAGAAAAAAATATTGAATTCAACTACGATGACGGACTAACCCTCAATGAAGTTATGTCGTCTAATCTCTTTCCAAAGCCCGACAGATTTACAACAAATAACCTTATAAAAGGAGAAATATCAAATTTTCCATACAAAGCTTCAAACATAACATTACTTGAAGAACACACAGAAACAGATAGCGACGGAGATGATCGTACATATACAACAACAATATTCAACGGAAGAATGTATATTATAGAAACTCCTTTCAACAAAAAAGGAATAATACTTAGCCCAAGAAAGATCGGAGAAAAAAAACTATTAGATAATACAAAATTCATAATAACTCTAATCATATCCTTAACAATTATAGGAGCACTTATATCTAATATATACGGAGCATTATCCTTTTTCATTATCTTTATAGCAACACTCATAATAATGGCAACTTGGCTATTTCTATCCAACAGAAAAAACAAATATCAAGAAGCAAAACTTGAAAGTAGTCAATTTAACAAATATTTCTATATCGAAACCACAGATCAAATAGAACTCAGAAAAACACTTACTCCAGCAATAATGGAGAAATTAATAAACTTGAGAAACTCAATAGGAGAATTTCACTTATCAATAATAGGGAATAGAATATTCTTTGCATTTCCAGAATCCTTTTATTTAAAATACGATAAACCTGTCCAAGATCTTATACAAGAAACAAAAGAATTAGTAGAAAAAGAAATAGAGACTATTAAGTCAATAATTGAAACTTTGAAATTGGAAGAAGAAAAAATTAAGAAAGGAATAATAAACAAATAAAAAAGACTGCTTTAAATTTCCTACATTTTACGATAATATATGCTAAGGTTTAATATAGGAATTGATTTTTTTCCAAAAGCTTTCCAGCAAGCTATCCAAAAGTGAACAATTGGTAAAAGAACTCTATGGCATAAATCCCTGGGATAGAATAGAATTTCGTAACCCCCCTGTTAAATAGTTTTTATACTCTTTAGAAGTTCGTAGATTGTATTTTTAAACGGTAAAAAATATTTACTATAAACCTTGTCTACGTCTGCTGGTATGTATTTTATTGGATAATATCTAGCGTTTTGACTATAGTTATAAAGCATTTGATAAGAATAAAAAGTGTTTTTGTCTAAAATATTGGCAAGAAGTTTAAATCTTTTTGAATGACTAGTTGGAAACTCATCAATTTCTATAAAATACGCTTGAGTTAAATGAACTGCAGAATAGAAAAGGGCTACAAGCGACCAATCTGGAAAGTTTTCTTTAATCTCTAAGGCAAATTTTTCGTTATATATGGATTTTTCCAAATATTCTTGTGGTGAAAAGTTTTTCAATTCATTCATTCAGAAAAAGATATTTTTTGAAAATCTTTTGGAGCAACAATGTTTTTGCTATTTAAATCCTTTAATGGAATGATGTTTAACTCTATCAACAATTCTTTATATTTTCTCAGAAAGTCATATTCTATATCAATAATTTTTTTTATGATACTATCTTCATCCATTGACAGGTCAGCATAAATCCATATATTTAATGTGTTTCCTTCTATGTTATAAGCGATCTCTCTTACTTTTTCTATTTTGGATATTTTAGCAATAAGCTCTATTAAAGGATTTATTAATCTTTCTTGAATTGATTTGTCCTTATGGAGTTTTAATTTTTTACTTATTGTTCTCATGGTATATTCTCCATGCTTTCAAGATATTAGTAAAATATACAGTAGCTGTTTCACATTTTCAATATGCCTTGGAGTTTATAACATTAGCATTTATCAGATTTTTCAAGCTTACTTATTACTTTGTATTATATTAGAATTATCATCTGCAAAATTTAATAACTTGCTTGTCAATCAAAATTCCACGTGAGTTAATAACAGTTAACTCCAAATAGCATCTATTTATATCTGTGGCTATACATCTTATTGTTAAATCTTTATTAGGTACGTATGCTTCACTGCTTCCATAAGCTCTGCAAGATTGTAAGATATATGATATTTGATTTTTTACTACTGGGTCGTTTTCTACGGTTGATGGTATAGTATCAGATGTTCCGATATTTTTGATTATACCATTACAAACCAAATAATTTTCAGTTCTGTTATAGTTAGTATTAGCATACTGGACTGTTAAAGCTACTAAATCACAATTATTTTGGGATCCATTGTAAGTAGTAGAATAGATATTGTTATTTAAGTTTAAGATTAATTGTTTTTTATTTACAGCTGTTTTTTTAATTAAATCTTCTAGAACCTGTTTATTGCTTGAAGAAAAATTACTTAACGGATCTGCATCCATATAACTGTTTTTAGCAATATTAGAACACGAAAAATTTAAAACAAAAACAATTATAGCTACAAATTTAAGTAAATTTCTCATTGTAAAAGTCTCTAAATTTTCAAGTTCTTTATTACTGCTAAAATATATTATCATTTTAGTTTTTTTAAAAGAGGTTTAGAATATGTCAGTGATGATAGTAGTGCAGATACCAGAATTTGATTTAGATGTTCTTAAAGAAACAGCTACAGAAAACGACCTTGAGTTTTTAGGCTACGGAGAACATTTTGTTTTTGACAGAACAGTCAAAGGATATGCGATTAAAGGACCATTTTTAGAATATCCTGTCGTATTTAAAGAAGATGGAGATATTGTTTTTGAAGTAAAAGACCAAGATGAAAAAGAAATTGCAGAAGGAATGATATCTTTATATAATGAAAATCTGATAAAAAAGAAGATAAAAAACTTTGCTATTAATAATGGATATAGGATAGAAGAGGGATTATTTGAATACAAATTACTAAAAGGAAATGAAGAAATCAAAATAAAACTTTTAAACGATAGCTTTAAAGTATTAGTAAAAGGAATTCAAGGGAAAAAATGCGAGACTCTAGTTCATCAAATTATAGGAGAAAACGCAAAAACTCTAGAAAAGCAATACACACAAGAATACTATCTCGAAAGCTTTGAATCTCAACAAAAAGAAAATAAAAACATTAACATTCTATGAATGAGAAAGAAAAACAAATAACCGAAGTTAAAATATTTATTACAAATGGAAAAATAGAAATTTTTGAAGATGAACTTAAGACATCATTTTTAAAAGAGATATTTAAAGACATGATAGAAATTGATAGAAAAAGAGTATCTTATATATATCCACAAAACTTTATGCTAAGGCAAGTTTTCTTAATAATTAGAAAAATATTTAAAAATAACGAAAAAATTATAGAATGGACAAGAAATTGGAAATGTTTATGGCAAGTGGAAATTCTTGATGGAAAAGAAAAAACAGTTTTTAAAGGATTTCAAAACAGAAAAGATGCAGTAAAATTTGAAAAAGATTACATTTTGAGAAAAAAATTGACATAAGGAGATAAAAATGCAGGAATATCTCAAACAAAAACAGAAAGTAAATAATCCAAATAAGCCCATAGGCAATATAATATTAGAGAACCTTAAATATCCTGTAGAAAAAGAAATAATAGAAAAGATAATAAATGGAGAACCGATAATAAATGTTATTACGGAAGAGTATGGACGAGCTATAAGATTGCTTAACAAAACATTAAAGACTGCAAACTCTATTAAAGATATTTTTAGAGTTATGATTTTACCTTTTTCGGTTAGACCTATAACAAATGATCCATTTGATTCAAGAAACTTAATAAAAATATATGAATCAGAAACAAAAAGAAAGTTTGATCCACGTTCGGAAAGGCTAATAATAATAGATCCTCACACTGAGCAAAGAGTGAAAGTAGACCCTTTTTTTATGCCTACTTTAATCCAACAATCCTTACCTGAAACAGATTTTATAATTTCCCACGACGGAAAATCTGAAGATATAAACAAACCAATATTTTCTTTTAAAGAACTTTCAATAACATATATAACAATATCTAATCATAAAATAGACGTAGATACGGTTTATAATTTCATACTACCTCCACCAACAGAAGAAGAACTAAGAGAATCCTTTGAAAATTTAATTGCAATTTTTAAAGAAAGAGATCCAGAAATAAATCTCACGGAGCATGAAAAAGCAAGAGTAATTAACGAAGCAAAAGGATTAAATTTAACTCAAGCGGAAAGAGCGATGACTTCTCTCTTAAGATTTTTATCAATAGAGAAAAAAATGGATATTTCAAGAATCACTAAATATAAAGAGCAAGAGCTTCTTAAAGCAGGGCTTGAGTTAGTAAAACCTATAGATATAAACCAAGTAGGAGGTTTGGCAAACTTAAAAGAATATCTATATAAAATACAAAAAACGTTTGAAGCTATAAGAGATGAAGAGAAAATAGAAAATCTAAAAGAAATACCTAAACCTAAAGGATTACTTTTAACAGGTGTTCCTGGGGCAGGAAAATCATTAACAGCAAAAGCACTTGGAAGTTTACTAAATATGCAAATTGTAAGGCTTGATACAAGTAAGATCTTTTCAAAATACGTAGGAGAATCAGAACAAAACTTCCAAAGAATGCTAAAAACTATTGAATCTATGAGTCCTATAATCTTATTTGTTGATGAAATAGAAAAGGCTTTTTCTTCTGGACACGAAGTTTCAAACAGAATTATGGGAATGTTTTTAACGTGGCTGCAAGAACAAGAAGGACTTGTGTATACTGTAGCAACAGCAAACAAAGTAAATTTATTACCAGTTGAGCTTTTAAGAGCTGGAAGATGGGATGCACTTTTTTACTTTGACTTACCAACAAAAGAAGAAAGATATGAAATTGCAAGAATTCACTTAAATAAATACTTCGAAAGCTATCCAGAAGATATTTTAGGCTTTATAGTAGACCACACGGAAAACTATACAGGATCAGAGATTGAACAGATAGTTAAAGAATTAGCTATGGAAACGATAACAAACAAATCATCTTTAATGTTTGAAAAAATTAAACTTATACTTAATAAAATAAGACCTATGGCTGAAACGCTTAAAGAAGAGCTTCAAGCTATCAGAGAGCTTGAGAAAAGAGGATTCTTTAAAGCAAATATGGAAATTAAAGAAAAAGAAGTGATTAATAAATCAGGTGTTATTTAAGAATTAAACTACCTCTAAAAAAATCGAAAAATACGACCATACGCGTAATTGGTTATATCTGAACCCTGTGGGATGTAAATTAGGTTTAAAATATAAAAACAAAAGTAGAAAAATGAAAAAATAAATTAAAATAAATTAGAAATCAAAAAAATCTAAAAACAAAAAAACGGAGAAAAAAATGATTAGTAAAAACATAATAACAAAAACATTAATAGCAAGCTCATCAATAATAGCAGGCGGAAGCTTACTACTTGCAGCTTATTTCTACAAACCCAATCCAGTTGATTTAAGCAGAGACGAATTTTTAAACGCAACAAAAAGCACAAGAACGTGGACTGAAAAAGATACTCAAGAATTACTGAATAAATTAGAAGAATTTAATAAAGATTTATGCAAAACATATTACATTTTACATGCACCCCCAAAAAAAGAAGCTATCGAACAAGCAAAAGGCATAGATCAAATCCCACAACTAGTGATATACAGACAGCTTGTATCAGAACTTGAAAAAAAAGAATGGGGAATTCTTCCGATTGTAATAGCAGCTTACTCAAGATACACATATCCACTTTTTGTAGAAGTACCAAATCCTACAACCACAGACGGCATGAAAATCAAATCAGTGCATTCAGAACCATGGCTAGCGGGTTTGTTATGGAACATGAGAGTACATACACAGATACTTCCAAAATGTGAAAAATACTACAGTGATGATATAATAAAAGGATACAAGATATCAGCAGAACCACCGCCAGAACATAGAGAAGATAATACTAATCAAAGCCAACAACAAAGCTCAAACACAAGCAATAATAACAATAACTTTAATATATCAAGCATATTAAGCAACAACAATAATAACGACACCAACAACACTAATACTACAAAACAAACTGTAGAAAACAAATATAACTTTGACCAAGAATTCAGAAAAGCACAAGAAGAATTTGAAAAAAAATTCAATGAAAAATTGAAAAAATTTAACGAAGAATGGGAAAAATTCGACGAACAATTCAACAAACAACAACACTAATAAAAACAACAAGGAGAAGATAAAAAATGACAATAGCAGAATACATAGACGCAAGCTTATCAGCTATACATAACTTAATGGATAAGCCCGATTTTATGACAGGTTTTCTAATAGAAATAGTATACATGAGCTTACTAATTGCATACGCACTAATAGAAGATCCGTTAAAAGCTCAATACAAAATTGTAGCATTTATAATTATCTTTGTTGGTTTTTTAAAAGCTTTCGAGAACTACTATAATTTATTCTTATCCTACTCAATAAATTTTACTTTCTCGGATGTCCCAGACAGCGAAAATTTTTACTATACAGCTCTTGCATTCATTAATACTTACATATATAATTTGTTAATCAACACATCATTCTTAGTATTTTTAATTCCAGCGACACTTTACACATATAAAATAATACTTGCAAACTCTTCAAATTTAGAACAACAAGAACAAGTAGCAAGTAAACTAAAAGAAAGAGCTAAGAAAATAAAAGAAAAAGAAAACGAAGAAAATAAAGAAAAAGAAGAAATGATAGTAAGAGATAACCCTGTAATCTAAAAAAGGAGAAAAGAATGAATTTATACGAAGCTTTCGAAAACACTACGTCAGCAGAAAAAGAAAGGCTTAAAAGAGTAATATACATCACATTTTACGCATTAATTATTGGTATAACGCTTTCGATAGCTTTTCCCGTAGGAACTCTGCTTTTTGCATTTCCTTCCTATATGTCAATCATTCCGTCAGTAACATCAGATGTATTTTCCCTGCTACTATTGAACTTACTAATAAACAAATACTCAAGAACAATAATAGTGGGAAACGAAACAAAAGCTTCGATAGCTTTGATCGTGCTTTCTTACTTGCTTTCATCACTACCGCTTACTTATTTAACAATACACTACACAAGATTCTCTTACTATTACTCTCATCATGCACTTACATTTTTGGGAATACTTGCAATCATATCAATAAGTACAATTTTATATGTTTATATCTATAATAAAAGCTTCCCAAGACTACATAAAATTCCATCCTACATTTTAATTGCACTAACAGTTATTAGCTTCATTTTCTTCTATGCATACGAAACACCTAAAAATGCCACATCAAGTGAAGGAATCTCTTTTGCTTACTTCAATGTCATATTCTCAATAGCTCTCTTTACAGCAGGATACATGATGCTTTTATATGCAAGCTCACTAATAAGAAAAAACGTTGCAAACTTAATAATAATATCAGCAATGATATTAACTGCTTTTAGCATAATGTATTTAGCAGTAATATTAATCTACAACAGTATTCTCTACATCATATATTAACAATAAAATATATCAACAATAAAAAAGAGGAACAAAATGCAAATAAAAAACACTATCAAAAAAAGCTTATTTGCGGGAATAATAATCTCAATTCCATTCTTGCCAAGCTTAATACAAAAAATGGATACATCACATCTAATGTATGCGGTAGAATTTACAGATAATCTAACAAAAGGATACTACAGAGCAAGTCCTGAATCAACAATACCAATAGCATACAACGACATAAAAGAAGCAGAGAAAGAAATAGTAGAAGAGATAAATAATCAATTTTATAACGGAAAGAAAAAGATAGATGAAAGTAAAAATATAGCTATCGACGTAATGTACGATGGTATACACAGAAAAGCATTCATAGGAATTAAAATCCCTCAAGAATCCACAAAGCTGAATATATACAGAATAAATACAAACAACTTTAAAAATAAAAAAACAATAGAAAACGCATCTGTGAATGAACAGATGCAAGAACTAAGAAACAAATACATCTTAGCAGAAAAGCCCAATATTTTAGAAAAAATACTAAAATACTACAATAAACCAGAAGAGATAACCAAATTTGTATCAATATTTACAATACATAATCTCATAAATCCATACAATCGGGAAACTTCATTAATCGAATTAAAAAATATTTACGAATCTGAAATAATAAATGGATATAGAAATATTAAAGAATACTCAATAAGCAACTATATGCAAACCTATGTTACCCTAAACCTTAACTCAATATTCCCAATAAAGGTAGATAAAGGAATTAGCAGAGATCTGATAGAAAACATAATAATACTAGACCCATCTCTACACAAAAACACAATCAGAATTATAAAATCACTTAATAACAAAAACCCTTGTTTAAAACTTTACTTGCTATCTAAAACGGACTTACCACTATTCTCATATTATACACCACTAACCACTACATATAAAGAGAAAAACATCTACCCTGTAGTATATACATTTTCAAACTGGGCGGATAATGCCCTTGAATCAAATAAAAACATAATAAAAAAAGAAACTCTAAATTATATAAACAATACAATTAAAACAAATAACAACACACCCACTTTTGAGGAAATCTCAGTATTCTATAACACAGATTACAAGAAGCTATGGGAAAAATGTAATAACTATGAAA
>QGLW01000129.1_pt1 | contig 22014 bp, 26 predicted proteins | sample 1725341 | NCBI WGS metagenome assembly QGLW01 (sample SAMN05439265, study PRJNA331180) | Hot springs metagenome, whole genome shotgun sequencing project. | isolation source: microbial mat of Apron and Channel Facies of Mammoth Hot Springs | place: USA: Wyoming, Yellowstone National Park | collected... | reverse complement strand
ACTTAGGGGGGAAGTTCAGGCTCCAAAGGTCTTACGGGGGTAAGGGCACCCCCTCTTTCTGGACCTTGTCAAGGATGCCAGCCGCTTGACCCTAGGAGTTTAGCCGTGGGAAAATCCCTGGCATAAGGAGGTGGCATGAGAGCGGTGGTGATGGAGGCGAGAGGCGGCCCAGAGGTCTTGAAGCCCACGGAGATGCCCACCCCGGAGCCGGGCCCCAAGGAGGTGCGCATCCGGGTCCGGGCGGCGGCCCTCAACCACCTGGACATCTGGGTGCGCAAGGGGGTGGCGAGCCCCAGGCTTCCCCTGCCCCACATCCTGGGGGCGGACGCCAGCGGGGTGGTGGAGGCCGTGGGGCCCGGGGTCACCGCCTTCGCCCCCGGCGACGAGGTGGTGGTGAACCCGGGGCTTTCCTGCGGGCACTGCGAGCGGTGCTTGGCGGGCGAGGACAACCTCTGCCCCCACTACGAGATCCTGGGGGAGCACCGCCACGGGGCTTATGCCGAGTACTTGGTGGTGCCTGAGGTGAACCTCCTCAAAAAACCACAAAACCTCTCCTTTGAGGAGGCGGCCGCCATCCCCCTCACCTTCCTCACCGCCTGGCAGATGGTGGTGGATAAGCTCCAGGTGCGCCCTGGGGACGACGTGCTGGTCATGGCGGCGGGAAGCGGGGTCAGCGTGGCCGCCATCCAGATCGCCAAGCTCTTCGGCGGGCGGGTCATCGCCACCGCCGGCTCGGAGGAGAAGCTAAGGAAGGCCCTGGAGCTTGGGGCCGACGAAGCGGTCAACTACACCCATCCCGACTGGTTCAAGGAGGTGCGCCGCCTCACCGGGGGCAAGGGGGCCGACAAGGTGGTGGACCACACCGGGGCCCTCTACTTTGAGGGGGTCATCAAGGCCACGGCGAGTGGGGGCAGGATTGCCATCGCCGGGGCCTCCTCGGGGTATGAGGGGACCCTGCCCTTCGCCCACGTCTTCTTCCGCCAGCTCGCCATCCTGGGCTCCACCATGGCCTCCAAAAGCCGCCTCTTCCCCATCCTGCGCATGGTGGAGGCGGGGAAGCTGAAGCCGGTGGTGGGGCAGGTGCTTCCCCTCGAGGCCGCCAGCGAGGGCCACCGCCTCCTTGAGGAGCGGCGGGTCTTCGGCAAGGTGGTCCTGAGGGTGGACTAGGTCCCCCGCCGAGGCCCTTGCCAAGGCGGGGGCCCCAGAATGAGGTTTGTCCCTTCCCAAAATAGGGACGCGCCCAAAAGGTCCGAGGGCTTAGAATGCCGGAAGAGGTGCGGCCATGGAGCACACGGATGTGATCATCATCGGCGCCGGGCCTGCGGGGCTTTTCGCGGGGTTCTACGTGGGCATGCGGGGGCTTTCCTTCCGCTTCATAGACCCCCTGCCGGAGCCGGGAGGGCAGCTTTCGGCCCTCTACCCGGAGAAGTACATCTACGACGTGGCGGGCTTTCCCAAGGTCTACGCCAAGGACCTGGTCCGGGGCCTGGTGGAGCAGGTGGCCCCTTTTAACCCCATCTACAACCTGGGGGAGCGGGCCGAGACCCTGTCCAGGGAGGACAGCCTTTTTAAGGTGACCACGTCGGCGGGGAACACCTACACCGCCAAGGCGGTCATCATCGCCGCCGGGGTGGGGGCCTTTGAGCCCAGGCGCCTGGGGGCCCCGGGGGAGAGGGAGCTGGAGGGCAGGGGGGTCTACTACGCCGTGAGGGCCAAGGCGGAGTTCCAGGGCAAGCGGGTCCTGATCGTGGGGGGCGGGGACAGCGCCGTGGACTGGGCCCTGAACCTCCTGGACACCGCCGAGGCCATCACCCTCATCCACCGCCGCCCCCAGTTCCGGGCCCATGAGGCCAGCGTCCAGGAGCTCATGAAGGCCCACGAGGAGGGCCGCCTCAAGGTCCTCACGCCCTACGAGGTGCGCCGCCTCGAGGGGGACACCTGGGTGAGGCGGGCGGTCATCTTCCACAACCAGACCCAGGAGGAGCTCACGCTGGAGGTGGACGCCGTCCTCATCCTGGCGGGCTACCTCACCAAGCTGGGCCCCCTGGCCAACTGGGGCCTGGAGCTGGAGAAGAACAGGATCAAGGTGGACACCACCATGGCCACCAGTATCCCCGGGGTCTACGCCTGCGGGGACATCGTCACCTACCCCGGGAAGCTTCCCCTCATCGTCTTGGGCTTCGGGGAGGCGGCCATCGCCGCCAACCACGCCGCCGCCTACGCCAACCCCGCCCTCAAGGTGAACCCCGGCCACTCCTCGGAGAAGGGGGAGGAAAAGGCCCCGGCCTGAAGGCACGCCGCGGTAAGGGGGCCTAAAGGGCCCCCTTTCGCTATAAGATGGGGCCAGGATGCGGATCGCCCTTTTCATTGATGGTTCCTACATGTACCAGGCGGCCAAGCGCCTGGGCTGGAACGTGGACCACAGGCGGGTCATCACCCAGTTCGCCACCCCCGAGCAGCTCTACAACGCCTTTTACTACGTCCCCATTACCGACCCCGAGGACGAGCGCCAGCAACGCTTCATTGACGCCCTGGTCTTCATGGGCTACACGGTGCGGAGCCGCCTGGTGCGGGGAGAGGTCCGGTTTGAGGCCATAATGGCCACGGACCTCCTCACCACCGCCCCCCGCTGGGACCGGGCCGTGGTGGCCTCGGGCTCCGGGGAGCTGGCCCACGCCTTCCAGGCCCTTAGGGCCATGGGCAAGGAGGTCCACCTCCTGGGGTTGCACGAGCTAGCGGACCTGGAGCTTCGCAACCAGGCGGACCGCTTCCTGAACCTGGCCGAGTGGCGGGAGGTATTGGAGAGGACCCCGGGCGGGCGCCGCACCTACGCCGGCTACCCCGTGGAGGCCACCGTGGAGGTACCTCCGGCGGAGGAACCCGGGAAGTAGCCCATGCCGGGCCCCTGGCCCGCCCTCCTTCTAGCCCTGCTCCTCTTCCTGGCCCTTCCCATCCCTCCTTCCCCGCCCGCCTCGCCCAGCCTCCGGGAGCTTCTGCCTTACCCCAGGGCCACGCGGGAGGCTCTGGTGGCCCTGCACCTCTCCAACAAGGCCAGCCTCCGCCTCCTCCTGGGGGACGAGGCCGCCCGGGCCTACGACCGCCTCCTGCGCCTGGAGCTCAAAAATCAGCTTTCGGGCAAGCGCTCCGCCTTTTCCAAGCCGGAGGAGGCCCTTCAGGCCGCCCGGCTTTGGGTCTTAGCCATAGGCCTGGCCTTGCGGGCCCAGGCGGTGGACCTCCAGGACCTCCCCACCGCCCCCCACCACGTCCTCCCCCACGCCCAAAAGATCCGGGCGGCGGCGGGGGCCTTGAGGATCCCCTACGGGGTGCTGGCCGCCATCGTAGACAACGAGCAGTACGGCGGGGACAAGGCCCTAGGCCTCTCCCGGGGGGTGCGGGAGGTGGCGGACGGCCTGGCCCAGGGCCTGGCGGAGCTTCAGGGCCAGGCGCCCCTAAGCCGCACCCTGGGGCTAGCCCAGATGAGCTTTGAGGACGCCCTCAAGCAGGAGCCCCGCCTGAAGCGCTTTGGGGCCTGGGACCCAGCCAGGCCCTCCCCCAAGACCGAGGCCGAGGCCAGGAAGGCCCTCCTGGACCCCTACCTCAACCTCCTCTTCACGGCAAGCCGCCTGCGGGGCTACTTCAACGCCCTTCTGGGCCTGCCCAAAGAGGACACCCGCCCCCTCGAGGACCCCTGGCTCTACTACCTGGGCCCCGCCTGGCACAACTACCCCTTAAGGGCCCAGAACCTGGAAACCTGGGAGGACAGCTTCCACGGCTTCTTCAAGGGGCTCTTCTACCAAATGGCCTTAGAGCGGCGCTGGCACCTAAAAAACGGGCGCCTTCTGCCCCTGAAGGCCTGGGGACCGGGGGCCTACCAGGCTCCCCCTTCGCCCACGCCTCTTTACGTCCCCTAGAGCCTTTCCATCCAGGGCAGGGGCTCCCCGGGAGGCAGGACGGGCCACCGCCCCTCGCGCACGTGGCGGAAGATGGCCTCTACCGCCTCCTCGGCCCGGGCCACCCAGGCCTCCGGGTAAAGGGGGCGCTTGGCCAGAAACTCCTCCCGGTCAAAGACCTGGCAGGTGTGGTCGGCCCGGCAGCGGACGTCCAGCTCCAGGTCGTACTGGCGGAAGCCCGCCCCCGTCCAGACCGCTGGGGTCTGGACGTTCCAGTAGTACTCCAGGACCCGGCCCTCCCGCACGTCGGGCCCTCCCGAGTACCAGGCCCCGGGGAAGAAGGCCACGTAGGCATCGTGGTCCAGGACTACCCGCCTGCCCTTGCCCTCATGGTGGAAGACCCCGCCCTGGGGGAGCAGGGTGAGGACCCCCTCCTCCCGCACCTCCACCACCCGGGCCTCCCACCAGTAGTGAAGCAGATCCCCCGGGAACTTGAGAAACTCCACCCGCACCAAGTCCCCGGGGGCTACGGGAAAGCTCACCGCTTGGTGCTGATGCCCAGAACCTTGTACAGGGCGCAGAAGCCGGTGATGGCGGTGAAGAGGAGAACCACAGCCACAATGCCCAAAATCCAGTTCCAGGGAGAGGCCGACTGGAAGGCGAAGTAGAAGAGGATGAGGGCCAGGACAAAGCGGATCACCCGGTCAGTGGTGCTCTCGTTGACGGTCATGCTTTCACCTCCAGGCCCAGTATACACCGCCTAGGGCCCTGTGCTAAACTAGTCTACTGGCGCGGGCCGTTAGCTCAATCGGTCAGAGCGGCCGGCTCATAACCGGTTGGTTGCAGGTTCAAGTCCTGCACGGCCCACCATAGTCCCTTGCCGGGGGCCTTCTTTTTTGCCACACTCGGGGCATGGACCCTTTAGAGGCCTTCCAGACCCTGGACCTGAGGATCGGGCGCATCCTGAAGGCCGAGCCCCACGAGAAGGCCAGAAAGCCCAGCTACAAGCTCTGGATTGACTTCGGCCCCTTGGGGGTGAAGCAGAGCTCGGCCCAGATCACCGAGCTTTACCGCCCGGAGGACCTCCCGGGCCGTCTAGTGGTGGCGGCGGTGAACCTGGGCGTGCGCTCCATCGCCGGCTTCCCCTCCGAGGTCCTGGTCCTGGGGGCGAGGGACGAGAAGGGGCGGGTGGTCCTCCTCACCCCCGAGCGGGAAGTGCCTTTAGGGGAGAAGGGTTTCTGATGCCTTCGTGTGCTACTTGACTCCAACCCCTGCGGTGTGAGAAAAGAGGGGGTGCTATGGTCTCCAAGCGAGAGCACCCCCTCTACTATCTTGACGCGGAAACCCTTCTGGTGGCTACCTACATCTGGGTGGACGACGAGCTCAAGGCCCTTCAGGCCCAAGGCTTCAAGCTCCCCAAAAAGCAAAAGCACCAGAAGGCTACTCTGGCCGAGCTCCTGACCCTCGCCATCTTCCTCTTCCTCCAGGGCCAAGACCTCGCCAAAGGCTACCTGGCCGCCAAGACCACCCTGAAGGCCTACTTCCCCTCCCTCCCCCACCTCTCCCGCTTTTATCGGGTCCTGCAAAAGGCCCCGGAGTTGCTGGCCCACCTCGCCGTGAGGCTTTCCGGGGGACAAGGCCTTCTGCAGGTGGTGGACCTCAAACCCATCCCCCTGGCCCACGGCCACCGCATCCATGGCCTCAACCTTCCTGAAGCCGCTGTGGGCGTGGGGCCCCTGGGCGCGTTTGGCGGTTACGTGCTGATGCCGGTGATGAACGAGCGGGGCCTATTCTGGAACCTAGCCCCTTCGGGGCTGACCCGCTGGGCCCTCCTACCTGGGAACGCCCGGGAGACTTGGGGAAGGGAGCTTTTGGCGGACCTCCCCGCGGTCTTGGGGGACCGGGGATTCCGTTGGGTCCAGGGGGTCAAGACGCCGCCCTACCGGGTTCGTGGGGGGAAGGTGGTGGAGACGGGGTGGAGGGGGTGGATGGGGAAGGTGCGCAACTGGATAGAAACGCGGTTCAGTGTGATGGTGCGGTCTTTGGGCCTTCACCGTATAGAAGCTCGGTCCTTTTGGGGCCTGGTGGCCCGGGTCAACCTCATCCTGCTCGTTCACAACCTCATACGTAGCCGGGCGCTTCTCAGGATGGCTGGGGTGGAGCTATGAGGTAGCACCCGAAGGGATTACGCCAGAGGAAGGTCAGAAAGCGGTCAGAAGGAAGAGCCTAGCGGTCCTGGATCTGGGCTCGGGCACCTTCCGCCTGGTCCTCTACGCCTACGAGCCCAGGCGGTACTTCCAGCTTCTGGACAAGTTCAGGGAGCCCGTGGCCCTGGGGGAGGACCTGAGCCGAGGGAGCCTCGCCCCCGAGGCCCTGGAGCGGGGGAGGAAGGCCCTTAAGGCCTTCGCCAGCTTCCTCGAGGCCCTGAAGCCCGACGAGGTCCTGACCCTGGCTACCAGCGCCGTGCGGGACGCCGCCAACGGGGGGGTGGTCCTCGAGGAGGCCAGGCGCCTGGGCCTCCAGGCCATGCTCCTCCCCGGCGAGGAGGAGGCCAGGCTCGGGGTGCTGGCGGTGGCCAACGCCCTCCCTTTCCAGGCGGCCTTGGTGGTGGACCAGGGGGGTGGGAGCGCCCAGGTCTCCCTGATGGAGGGGCGCCGCTTCGCCTTCGGTAGGGCCCTGCCCCTGGGGGCCCTTCGCCTCACGGAGGCCTACCTCCGCTCGGACCCCCCCAAGAAGGCCGAGGTCAAGGCCCTGGAGAAGGAGGTGGCCCGGCACCTCCAGGGCCTTCCCCTCCCCAGGGGGCTGCCCCTGGTGGCCCTCGGGGGGAACCTGCGGGCCATCGCCAGGCTCCACCAGAAGCGGAAGGGCTACCCCCTGGACCTCCTCCACGGCTACTACCTGCCCAGAGGCGACCTGGAGGGCCTGGCCGAGGACCTCCTTTCCCTTTCCCTCAAGGCCCGGGCCTCGCTTCCCGGGGTCCAGGCCGACCGGGCCAGGACCCTGCCGGCGAGCCTCCTCTTCCTGCGCCTCCTCCTCAAGGAGGCGGGCGCCCCAGGGGTCTATGTGGGCGGGGTGGGGATCCGCGAAGGGGCCCTCTTCACCCGCCTCCTCCCCGAGCCCCACCTCCTGCCCGACCCCCGGGCCTTCGCCGTGGAGAACCTGTTCCGGCACTACCCCTTCAACGAGGCCCACCGGGAGCGGGTGAAGGCGTTGGCCCTGGAGCTATTCCAAGGCCTCGCCCCCCTCCACGGCTACGGGGAAGGGGAGAGGCGGCTTCTTCTGGAGGCCGCCCACCTGCACGACATCGGCATGCACATCGGCTACCACGAGCACCACAAGCACGGGGCCTATCTGGTGCTCTCCACGCCGCTTTTCGCCATGAGCCACCGGGAGCAGGCCCTGCTGGCCCTTCTGGTGCGCTACCACCGGCGAGGGAGGCCGGAGCCCGGGGCCTTCAGGAGCGTGCTGAATAGGGGAGATGCCAGGCTCCTTCTTCGGCTCTCTGCCCTCTTGCGCTTGGCGGAGATGCTGGAAAGGACGCGCTCGGGGCGGGTCCGGGGGGTGCGGGTGGCTTTGGGGGAGCGGGTCCGGCTTCTTCTGGAGGCCTCGGAGGAGCCCTGGGTGGAGGTTGTGGAGGCCGGCAAGCAGGAGGGGCTTTTCCGGGAGGCCTTTGGCGTGGGGCTGGAGGTGGTGTGGACGGATTGAGTACCTCACCCTTAGGCGGATAAATATGGCACGAGCTTATAATATCGTGACGATAAGCACATACTACCGTTGACCAGCCGCCAGCCAACCTGCTAAGCTACTTACCAACCGGTCGGTAGCCTATGCTGACCCGCACCCGCATCCTGGTAGAGGCCGCCAAGCTCTTCACCGAGAAGGGCTACGAGGCCACCAGCGTCCAGGACCTGGCCAAGGCCCTGGGCCTTTCCAAGGCCGCCTTGTACCACCACTTCCGCAGCAAGGAGGAGGTGCTCTACGAGATCAGCCTCCTGGCCCTCGAGGGCCTCCTCCGGGAAGGAGAGAAGGCCCTCAAGGAGGAAGACCCCAAAAGGGCCCTTCTGCTCTACATGGAGGCCCACGCCCGTTACCTGGAGGAGAACTTCCCCTTCTTCGCCGCCATGCTCCAGGGCCTCTCTAGCCTTTCCCAGGGAAGGCGGGAGGCCACGGTGGCCTTGCGGGACCGGCACGAGGCCAACCTGCGGGCCATCCTAAAGCGGGGCGTGGAGAGGGGAAGCTTCCGCCCGCTGGACGTGGCCTTGGCCGGGCGGGCCATCCTCTCCATGCTGAACTGGATGGTGCGCTGGTTCCGGCCCGGCGGCCCCATGCGGGCCGAGGAGGTGGCCCGGGGCTACTACGACCTGATCCTAAGGGGGTTGGAGCGTGAAGGTGCCTGAGCACAAGGAGGTCCGGGAGCTCGCCCGGAGGTTTCTTTCCGAGCAGGGCGGGGCGCTTAGGGCCTACGAAGAGGAGGAGGCCTTTCCCTGGCCCCTTGTGGAGGGGATGGCGAGGCTCGGCTTCCTTGGGGTCTTCGTCCCCGAGGAGTTGGGTGGGGCGGGGCTGGACTTCTGGGCCTACATCGCCCTCCTGGAGGAGATGGGGGGGTACGCCTCCTTGCGGTCTGTCCTCTCCGTGCAGCAGAGCCTGGTTCTCACCCCTCTCCTGGCCTACGGCACCGAGGCGCAGAGAGAGCGCTATGTGCCCAGGCTGGCCCGGGGCGAGGTCCTGGGGGCCTACGCCCTCACCGAGCCGGAAGCCGGCTCGGACGCCGGGAGCCTAAAGACCAGGGCCTACCGCGACGGGGATTTTTACGTCCTCGAGGGCCAGAAGACCTTCATCTCCCACGCCAACGTGGCCGAGGTCTTCATCGTCTTCGCCAAGACGGACCCTGACCAAGGTAGCAAGGGCATCAGCGCCTTTCTCGTGGAGCGCCGGGATGGGGTGAGGACCACCCCCCTCAAGGGGAAGCTGGGCCTGAGGGCGGCGGACACCGGGATGGTCTTCCTGGATGGGGTGCGGATTCCCAGGGACCGGCTCCTGGGCCAGGAAGGGGAGGGGTTTAAGATCGCCCTGTCCACGCTAGACACGGGCCGCATCTCCCTGGCAGCCGGAGCCGTGGGCCTCATGCAGAGGGCCCTGGACCTCTCCTTGGCCTACGCCAAGGAAAGGCGGCAGTTCGGCAGGCCCATCGCCAGCTTCCAGCTCATCCAGGAGAAGCTGGTGGAGATGGAGCTGGACCTGGAGGCCAGCCGCCTCCTCACCTACCAGGCGGTGTGGAAGAAGCTCTCCGGGGAGGGGTACACCCTCGAGGCCAGCATGGCCAAGCTCTTCGCTTCCGAGGCCGCCAACCGGGTGGCCTACAGGGCCATCCCGGTCCACGGCGGGTACGGCTTCTTTGAGGAGTACGAGGTGGCGAGGCTTTATCGGGATGCCCGGATCCTCACCCTCTACGAGGGGACGAGCGAGATCCAGAAGCTGGTCATCGGGGCCCATCTGACGGGGCTTAGGGCCTTCGCCTGAGGAAGGAGGTAAGGAATGCCGCTTTACTTTGAGGACTTCCAGGTGGGACAACGCTTCACCACCCCCGCCCGCACCGTCACCGAGGCCGACATCGTCAACTTCGCCGGGATCTCCGGCGACTACAACCCCATCCACACCGACGCCGAGTTCGCCCGCTCCACCCCCTTCGGGGCCCGCATCGCCCACGGCCTCCTGGTCCTCTCCATGCTGACGGGCCTCAGGCAGCGCTCGGGCCATTTTGAGGGGACCATCATCGCCTGGCTGGAGTCAGGAACTACCGCTTCCTGAAGCCCGTCTTCATCGGCGACACGGTCCACGGGGAGACGGAGATTCTGGAAAAACGGGAGACCTCGAGGCCCGACCGGGGCATCCTGGTGCAGAAGGTGCGGGTCCTGAACCAGAAGGGCGAAGTGGTGCAGGAGGGGGAGTTCGTCACCATGGTGAAAAGAAGGGAAGGAGGCGCCTGATGGGCAGGCTGGAGGGGAAGAACGTTCTCGTCACCGGGGCGGCCCACGGCATCGGCCGGGCGACCCTGGAGCTCTTCGCCCGGGAGGGGGCCAGGCTCATCGCCTGCGACCTGGACCGGGAGGGCCTCGAGGCCGCCTCCCAGGCCACCGGAGCCATCCCCGTGGCCATGGACGTGGCCGACCCCGCCTCCGTGGAGCGGGGCTTCGCCGAGGCCCTGAAGGCTTTAGGCCACCTGGACGGCGTGGTTCACTACGCCGGCATCACCCGGGACAACTTCCACTGGAAGATGCCCCTGGAGGACTGGGAGCTGGTCCTCAAGGTGAACCTCACCGGAAGCTTCCTGGTGGCCAAGGCCGCCAGCGAGGCCATGCGGGAGAGGAACCCGGAGAGCATCGTCCTCACCGCCAGCCGGGTTTACCTGGGCAACCTGGGGCAGGCCAACTACGCCGCCTCCAAGGCGGGGGTCGTGGGGCTCGCCCGCACGCTGGCCCTGGAACTGGGGCGCTACGGCATCCGGGTGAACGCCCTGGCCCCCGGCTTCATTGAGACCCGGATGACGGAGAAGGTGCCGGAGAAGGTGCGAGAAAAGGCCATCGCCGCCACGCCCCTGGGCCGGACCGGGAAGCCTCTGGAGGTGGCCTACGCCGCGCTCTTTCTGGTTTCCGACGAGTCCAGCTTCATCACCGGCCAGGTTCTCTTCGTGGACGGGGGGCGGACCATCGGCGCGGCCCCGGCCTAAGGGGTAGGATGGGGGAGGAGGTCCACCATGAAAGGGCACCCCGAGGTGATCCAGAGCTTGCAGGAGCGGCTTTCCGAGGAGCTGGCCGCCATTTTGCAGTACATGGTCCATGCCGAGATGGCGGAGAACTGGGGCTTCAAGGCCCTGGCCAAGCACCTGAAGGCCCACGCCATCACCGAGATGCGCCACGCCGAGAAGCACATTGAAAGGATCCTCTTCCTGGAGGGCTTTCCCGAGGTGAGCCGCATAGGGGAGATCAAGATCGGGAAGAATGTGCAGGAGATCCTTTTCAAGGACTACGAGGGGGAACTGCAGGCGGTGAAGGGCTACAACGAGACCATGAACCTGGCCCAGAGCCTGGGGGACAACGGCACCCGGGATATGGTGGCGGCCATCCTCGAGGACGAGGAGGCCCACGTGGACTGGCTGGAGACCCAGCGGGAGCTTCTGGACCAGATGGGCCTCAGCAACTACCTGCAGTACCTGGCCGGGGGCCTGGACTGAACCCCTCAGGACACCGGGGCCTTCAGGTGCTTGCGGGCCCAGCGGTCCACGGCCTGGATGACCGCCTCCAGCTCCTCGCCCGAGGGGGTGAGGCGGTAGCGGGTGCGGGGGGGCATGTAGGACTCCACGGTCTTCTCCACGAGCCCCAGCCGCACCAGGTGGTCCAGGCGCTGGGAGAGCGTGGCCGGGTTCACCCCGCCGATGGCTCGGGAGAGCTCGTTGAACCCCTTGGGGCCCTCGAGGAGGGCCCGGATGATGTGCAGGGTCCACTTCTCCTGCAGGAGGTTGAGGGCGGCGTACACGGGGCAGAAGGCGCTTTCTTCCCGCGCCGGGGCATCGGCCATAGCCCTATGGTAGCACTAAAGGTCGGGGAGCCGGGAGGCCGCCTCCTTAAGCCTTTCCCGGGAGGCGTGGAGGTAGATCTGGGTGGTGGCGATGGACTCGTGGCCCAGAAGGTCCTTGACGGCGTCTAGCTGGACGCCCCTTTCCACCAGGAGCGTGGCGTAGGCGTGGCGGAGCTTGTGGGGGGTGAAGCGCCTGGGGTCTAGGCCCGCCCTAAGGGCGGCCTCACGGAACTTGGCCTCCACGTACCGAGCCGAAGGCACCCGGCCCCGGTACCGCCCCTGGGCAAAAGTGAATGTACTCACATTGCCCTGGGGTGGGCCCAGCTCCAAGAGCGCGCTCTGAGCGGTCCGGGAAAGGGGCACCAGCCGTTCCTTGTTGCCCTTACCCACCACCCGCACGGCCACGGGGCGCCCGCCTTCCTGGACGATGTTCTTGCCCTTCAGGGAAAGGGCCTCGGAGATGCGGAGGCCCGTGCCGTAGAGGAAGCGGGCCAAAGCGGTGAGGAGCCGGCCTTCCTTTTCCTGGCTTAGGGCCTCGAGGAAGCGCAAGAGCTCCTCGGGAGCCGGGTGCAGGGGAAGCCGCCTTCCGGCCTTGGGCCGCCCAATGCCCTCGGTGGGGTCCGCCACGGCCTCGCCCCGCACCTGGGCCAGGTAGCGGTAGTAGCTCCTCAGGGCCGCCAGGAACCCCTGGCCCCGCCTGGGGGCCCAGCGCTCCTCCAGGAGGATGGCCCGCACCGCCTCGGGGCCTGGCGGGAGGGCGCGGGCCTCGAGGAACCGGAACCAGAGGGCCAGGTCCTGGAGGTAGCGGCGCACCCCCCGGGGCGAGTAGCCCCGCTCCAAAAGGAGGTATTCGGCATAAGGGGCCAGGGGCAGAAGGGCCTTCTCGGGCTTTTTAACGCCGATGGTTTTCCAGATAACGCCCTGGGTGGTCGGCTCGGCCATAGGGGCATTATACATGCGCGAAATGTGCCTTTCGCGAAAATAGGAGACTTGCACCCCTCAAAACTTCCAGCGCTTAACCCACGTGGGTGGGGCCTACGCCAAATGACCTCCCAGGCCAGGGCGCTCTTCCCCGACCCCGACTTGCCCACGATGAGGAGCCGGAAAGCCTAGCTACCGCCCATAGTCCCGCCAGTTTGCTACTTTTACCCAGGTGAAGGCGGCGAAGTCGCCGATGTTTTCGGTAAGCAACGTGCGGTTGTGCGCCCAAGCGGTCGCCGCAATCATTAGGTCAAACAGCTTCTTGTGGGGGTTGGGAAGCTTTGGCAGGTTCAGCTTCGCCGCTTCCCGCATGGCCTTCCTAGCCGCCTTGCCCTCAAAGGGCAAGACGGCAAACCGCGCGAACATGGCCTCCACACTTCTTTCCCGCCTTGGGTCAACAACAAACTCTCCGGTGGCGTACTCAACCTGAACGATGGCTGAAGTTACCAGTTGCTCCTCGCTTAGCCTAGCAAGAAAACGATAAGCCTCCGGCTCGCCGCGCCGGAGGGCAATGAAGAAGTTGGTGTCAAGAAGAAGGCGCTTCGGCGGCCTCATTCTTGCGCCTAACCTTGCGCAAAGGGTGGCGGCGTCCGGTTACTCGCTCTATGGCCTCCACCATCTTCCTGGCATCCTCATCCGTAAGGGGAGGCATAGACTGGACGATCCTGAAGACTTCCGCCGCCTTCTTGGACTTGAAGACCAGGCCCTTAGCCATCGTGCCCTCATCTTACCTCAAGCTTGGTAGGCCCGCCACAGCTCCCAGCTCCCACCTAGCCCAGGCGGCCAGGGCGAGGGCCACCACGGCCGGGTGGTCTCGCACCTCGGGCACCCCTGGCCCTCCGGTCCATCCCCACGCACGTGGGGCCTACACTTGACCAGGACGGCAAAATGCCGCTTCACCCCCATTATGTGTATTTTGGGGAATGGGTACGACCTTTGGTTTTCAAGCTGCCCTTCGGAGCGGGCCGGGGGGTGATGCAACACCCCCCGGGGTTTTTGCGCGATCGGGGGTTGAAGTACAAATGGACTTAGTTTAGATAAACTGGCTAGGCTCGTTCTTGGAGGTACCCAGGACCTCTACCCGAAAGGCTCCCTTATCGGGGAGCACATAGAAGCGAACCGCATCCGAGGACTCTATCACCTTGGCCACCTCCGCCTTTAGGCGGGCGAAGCGAGCGGGGGAAAGCTCCCCTTCCAGGACGGAGTTTTGGACCCAGGTGAGGTACCGCCTCCCAACCTTGAGCACCTTCGCCACCCGCTCCACCGCCACGTCGTAGACCATGACCACGTACACCGCCTACACCTCAACCACGCCCACCGCGAACCCCTCCAGGCCATCCATCCTGAGGACCGGGCCCTCGTAAGCCACGGCTAGGGGCTTCCCTCCTATCTCGAGGGCCAGCTCCTCCACCCGCCTGGGGCCGCGGTCGGGGTTTAGAGCCACAGGGAAGCGGTCCCGGTAGAGGCGCACCTCCGGAAGGAGCTCCTTTAGGCGGAGGCGGTCAGCCCGCCACCAGCCTATCCCCTCCCCCTCCCAGCCCTCCACCACCTCGCCCCGCGCTAGGGACACCGCCTCAGCCCAGCCCAAGGCGAAGGCGGGTCCGAGGGAGAGGGGGTAGGCGGGGGCTTCTAGAGCCCGGGCCAGGTCTCCCATTAGCCCGGCATCCCGGGAGGCCACGTACACCTCGTAGGCCACCGGCCCCCCTTCCTCCCCCACTAAGAACTGGAGGGGAATCTGGGTGCGCCCGTCCTTGTAGAGGCCCCTCAGCTCGCTCAGGGTTCCCTCCTTGAGGAAGAGGTAGTTCACCGTCTGGAAAAGCTGCCTTTGCCCTCCTAGAGGGCGGACGGAGAGGTAGATCCCGGAAAGGACCTCGGCGAACTCCGGGCCAAGCTCCTGGGCTGCTCCCAGAAGCCCTAGAAGGGTGGAGGGAGGCGGGACGGGGTAGGTCAGGGCCGAGGAGTTGGTGTAAAAGCGGCGAAAGTGGGCCCGCCTCCCCTTGAGTACGAAGCGGAGAACGGTCAGAAGCTCACCTCCTCCACCCTCACCTCCTCCAGAGAAAGCCCCTCCACCTTAAGGCCGGGGTGCTGCCAAATGCGCACCCGCTCCACCTCCTCCCGGTAACGGGCAAGCCTTTCGGAGAGGCCTCCGGCCTCCAGCACGTAGTCGGCCTGGGAACGGATGGCCTCCGGGGCCTTCCCCCCCTCGGGCCGCACCCGGAGCCCGTCCCTCGGGTCCCCGAGGGGCCGGAAGCCCCCCCTCCAGTCCACCCGCAGGTAGAGGAGGGGGGCCTGGCCCACCTTGCTCCGGGTGGTGGCTCCTTCCAAAAGGCCCTCCAGGAGGCCCCGTTCCAGGACCTCGAGGTCCTCGAGGGAAAGACCTACCCGCTCGGCTCGTAGGGCGGAAACCCTGCCCCAGAAGGCGATGAGGGCGTAGTGAACCCGGTGGTCCTTGCCGAAGGTGCCGTGCTCCCCCTTGCCCCCCTCGGTTCGGCCGGCGAACTGGCTGGCGATGGTGGCGGTGTAGACCTCTACCGGGTGAAGGGAGTAGCCCCAGTCAAACTGCACCGGCCCCACGAACTGCCCCGTCCCTCCCTTAGCCTCGCCCTCGGCCTTGATGGGCAGCACCGCCCCGAAGAGGCGCACGTCCCTTAAGCGCCTCAGGTACCAGGCGAGAAACTCAGGGTCCAGATCCTTCTTCTTCGCCCCCGCCTCCTTTCCCGTCTCCTTCTTGTAGAGGTCCTTGAGCTCCTCCAGCCGCCCGTCGGCGTCGGTGCGGGAGCCATCCTCCCGGGTGCGGACCCAGACGTCCTCCCCGCAGGCCAAGAGGTAGTCCCGCACATAGCGCTTGAGGCGCACGTCGCTCACCAGAAGCCGACGCCCCACGTAGTCCATGCGGGGGCGGTTCTCCGCGTCGGGGTCTCCGTTAGGGTTGGTGTCCTTTGCCTCGTATAGGAAAAGGATCTCGGCGTTAGGCGTCCTCTCCTTCATGCGCCACCTCCCTTCTCCCGCCCCGCAGGCGCTGACTGCGCGCCTGGGCGTACCCCATGAGGATGTAGTAGGGCACCTCCCGGTCAGATAGGCCCCCTTCGGCCCGCTCCAGGAGGTCCGTGGCCCGCCCCAGGAGGTCCAATACCCGAGTGCGGTCCTCCCCCTCCAGGTAGTAGGCCGCCTTGGCCATCACCTCGGGCACCAGGTGCCGCACCCGAACAAGGCTCATTCCCTGCCAACCGATGGCCTCCAGGAGGGGCTCCTTGCGGTACTGGTAGAGCCTGGCCTGGGCCTGCCCTACAGCCTCCATGGCCTTACCCAGGAGGTAGAGCCCGGCCTCGAGGGGACCGAAGTTGTAGGCTTGGAAGGCCTTCTTCTCCTCTTCCTCCAGCAACGCACCCGAAAGGTCCTTTTCCCCCATAGTGCCTCCCCAAACGCCCATCCGGACCAGAATCCCCAACCAATCCGCCGCCAGGGCCATGAGGCCCAAGGCCCCCCCGGGGCCGCGAAACCGGGAGGTGGCGAAAAGGGTGGCATCCTCCCGGAAGGCCCGCTCCGCCGCCCTAAGGAAGAGGGGCACCCAGTCCCGAGAGAGGAAGGGGAGGCCGAGGAAGAGGCGCGAGGCCGCCTCGAGGGCCAGGCCCGCCTCCACGCCTCTTTGGCTCCGGTCCAGGGGGAGGAGGTAGAGCCAATCCCGGACCCCCTCTACCCCCGCCTCCTCCATGGCCCGGAAGAGGGCCTCCACCCGGGAGGGAGGCACCTCCAGGACCACCCCCTTCGCCTTGGTGGCTGCCTGCGCCTCGCGGAAAAAGAGCAGGGTGAACCCCAGGTAGCCCACCCCCTCCTCTCGCTTCGCCCGGGCGAGGAAGTCCCGCCAGGCGGAAAGCCGCTCCAGGCCACGCGCCTGGGCCAAGACCCTCTCCACGAGCCGGGAGAGCTTTTCGGGCTCAAGCTCCGCCCCAGGGAGGACCAGGGCCTCAGTCTCTAGGAAGCGGAGCTTGAGGTTTTCCAGAGCGAACCCCTCCCCGAGCTTCAGGGCCCGAAAGCAGTCCGGGCACAGGGCGTAGGCCTTGGCGAAAGCCTCTTCCCGCGCTCCCGGGGCGAAGCCCTTTTTGTCGGTAATGTAGAACTTGAGCTTAAAGTCGGCGAAGTTTTGCACCACGGGTACTCCCGCCCGGCCGCAGGCGTGGCAGAGGCCCCGGTTTCCCTGGGCGAAGCGCCGCTCCCCGGCGAGGAGCCGCTTCAGGTAGTCCCGGTACTCGGGGAAGTCCGCCAGGGGCCTTCCCTCCAGGGCCAGGCTGAAGAGGACCTCTTCCCCCTTCTTGGGAGGCGCCACGCCCCAGGCCCTTTGCAGGACCTCCGCCAGGGCCTCGGCGAGGTCCCCGGCCTTCCACTTCCCCAGGTCCCCCGTGACCTCCAGACGCTCCCCCCGCACCCGGAAGGGCTGGGCCCCCTGGTCCTCCGTAACCTTCAGACGCTTCCCCCGCGCCCGGGAGGGCTGGGCCTCGGCATCTTTCGCCCCCACGAGCCGGTAGCCCCTGAGGTCCAGGAGGAAGCGGGCCTTGCCCCCGGGCTGCCCCGGGTCCAGGAGGAGGCCCTGGAGGAGGGGCTTTAGCCCGGGGTCCTCCGCCAGGCGGGTGGGCACCTGGCCGAGAAGATAGGTAAGCCTCCTGGTGGTGGCCCGGTCCCGGGGGGCGTTGCTCGCCGGGGGGTCCCCCACCCAAAGGAAGCGGCGGCACCGCTCCGGGCCAAGCTCGTAGGGGACCAGCCGGGCCTCCCTCGCCTTGGGGTAGAGGTCCAGGAGGTAAAGCCGGCCGGTAGCCTGAAGGACGTGGGCCTCCAGGTCCCCCCCCTCCAGGGCCCGGCCCAGGGTGAGAAGCTCCCTCAGCACCCCCCCACCTCCCGGACGAAGCCAAAGCCCTGGCTGTTCTTGGCCCCGAGGCCGGAGAGGAGGGCGAGGCGCACTAGGTGGGGGGGACCCTCGAGGCGGAAGCGCCCCATCCATCCCTCCACCCAGGTGCCCTTGTACCGCTCCAGGCGTTTGTGCTGGGGCCGGAAGCCCAGGGGCCGCACCTGGAAGGGTCCGGCTTCTAGGCCCAAGGCCTCGGCCTTGCGCTGGAGGTTGGCCTCCAAGAGCAGGCCGAACTCCCGGTTCAAGGGGTTGAAGTAGCGGGTGGCCCCGCCCTCCGCGCGGTAGACGGTGATGGGGGCCAGGGCCTCCACCACCACTCTTCCTCCTGGAGGAAGGGGCTCCAGCTCCAGGCCGAGGAGACGAAGGGGAAGCCCGTGGACCTCAAGCCCGCCCCTTTCCCAAAGCCCTCGCACCAGGCCGGAGAGCACCTCCTCCAGGGCGGAGGCGAAGTAGAGGGTGAGCTCCCCCTCCGCGGCGAAGGCCTTGGCCTCGGGTAGGTACCTTAGGCCAAGAAGGCGGCTGAAGACGAAGAGCTTCAAGGGGCGCTCCCCCGAGACTAGGCTGCGGTCGTGGAGCGTCTCCCCGAGGGGGCTGGGAAGGGCGCGGTAGAGGGCCGCCTGGAGGCCTTCCCGGTAGGTCACGGGCAAGTGCCCCTCCCCATATAAGCGCAACTTGAGCCTTCCCCCCTTAACTGGACCCATCTTGCCCGCAGTGTATCGCGGCCTTTAAGCTGTTTCAAGAATGAACTTTCTCGCCCGCGTGAACCCCGAGGAGCCCCTCTCCGAGCACCTCCTTGGGGTGGGGCAGCTTTCGGAGGGGTTCCTCGCCCCCCTGGGCCTCGGCCTCCAGGGCAGAATCGCGGGCCTATGCCACGACCTGGGCAAGGCCACCCCCTATTTCCAGGATATGCTCCAGGGGAAGCGGCGGAAGGGCGACCCCCTCACCTGGCACGCCCTGCTGGGGGCCCTCTTCGCCGCCTGGACCGCCAGGAGGTGGGGCCTCGAGGGCGATGCCTTCTTCCTCTTCCTCGCCGTCTTGGAGCACCACGGAAGCCTCTCCTCCCCCTGGGAAAGGCTCCCCCCGGACCTGGCTGAGGGCAGGCGCCCTAAGAAGGGGGCATGGGACGTCCTCCCCCAGCAGCTAAAGGCCCTGGACACCGAGGCCTTCCGCGCCCTCACGGCCTCCTTGGGCCTGCCGGACCCCGGGCCCTTCCTGGAGGGGGAGGCCTGGGAGGAGGCAAAGCGCCTCGCCCTAGAAGCGGAAACCCTCCTCTACCAGGAGGGGCGTGAGCTTAGGGACCACTTCCGCCTCGCCCTCCTCTACTCCGCCCTCCTGGATGCCGACCGGCGGCTTGCGGGCCAGACCCCCCCTTCTGAACCGAGGCCCATCCCGCCCGGGGCCGTGGAGGCCCACCTCGAGGCCAAACGGACCTTAGGCCCCTTGAGTCTCCACCGGGAAGTCCTCTTCCGGGGAGTGGCCCGGGCCCTGGAAGCCCCCCTAGAGCGCCTCTTCCCCGCCCGCCTCACCCTCAGCGCCCCCACGGGGGCCGGGAAGACCCTGGCCGCCCTCCGCTTCGCCTTGGGGTTGAGGGAACGGGTCGCAAAGGAGCGGGGCTACCTTCCCAAGGTGGTCTACGCCCTCCCCTACATCGCCATCGCCGACCAGGTGGAGGAGGAGGCCCGGGGTGTCTTGGCTAGGGCTGGGCTTGACCCGGAAGCCCACCTCCTCGTTCACCACCACCTGGCCCTGGCCCGCCTGCGGGAGGAGGAGGCGGTGGAGGAGGTCCTGGCCCTCCAGGAGACCTGGGACCGGGACGTGGTGGTGACCACCTTCCACCAGGTCTTCCCCGCCCTGGTGGGCCCGGGAAGCGGCCTCAGGCCCCTCCACGCCCTGGCGGAGGGGGCCATCCTCATCCTAGACGAGGTGCAAACCCTTCCCGCCGAGCTTTGGCCCCTCCTCCGGGCCCTCCTCCGGGAGCTCCCCGGAAGGGCAACCGTGGTAAGCGTGACCGCCACCCAGCCCCGGCTGGTGGAGGGGGAGGAGATCGCTCCCAAGCTTCCCGACTACCCGGCTCGGGCGCGGCTGGCCTGGGGGGAGGCGCGCACCCTCGAGGCCCTGGCGGAGCGCCTCCTGGAGGAGCCTCCCAGGCCCCGCCTGGTGGTCCTGAACACGGTAAGGGAGGCGGTGGACCTCTACCGGCGCCTAAGGCAAGAGGGGCTACCCCACCTCCACCTCCTCACCAGCCACCTCATGCCCAAGCACCGGAAGGAGCGCCTCGAGGCCATCCGCAAGGCCCTGGCCGGGGGCGTGCCCCTAACCCTGGTGGCCACCCAGGTGGTGGAGGCCGGGGTGGACCTGGACTTCCAGGAGGGCTACCGGGCCTTCGCCCCCCTGGAAAGCCTTCTGCAGACCGCAGGCCGGGTGAACCGGAACGCCCTCGGCGAGGGGCGGCTTTGGGTTTTGGACCTAGAAGGGGAAAGCGGGAAGAAGATCTACGGGGAGGTCCTCCTGGACCGGACGCGGCGGCTTTTGGGCGACCTATTGGAGGGGGGCCTCGAGGACCGCGAGGCCTACCGCCTCCTGCCCGAGTACTACCGCCTGGTGGAGGAGGGCATCAGCCAGGCGAGGGGCCAAAAGGCCCTTAAGGCCCTCGCCGCCCTGGACTACGACCGCCTAGAGGGCTTTCGCCTCCTGGAGGAGGCTCCCTCCTTGCCCATCTTCGTGGAGTGGGACGAGGAGGCCACCCAGCTCTCGCGGCGGCTGGAGGAAGCCCTCGCCCAAAAGGACCCCAAGGAGCGGCGGAAGAGCCTCCGCCTCCTCCTCCCCAGGCTCCAAGCCTACACCGTGAGCCCTCTGCTGAGGCGGGCCCTGAAGAATCTGCCCCCCCCCCTCCTTGGCCGGGAGGACTGGAGGCACGTGCCCCGCGAGGCGTTAGGGGACTTCTACGACGAGGAGGTGGGGTTTCTGTGGGAGATGGACCAGTTCCTTTGACGGGCACCCTCTTCTGGTACTTCGGGGTCTGCCCCCGGGAGGCCTGGCTCATGGGGCACGCCTTGGAGCCCTTCCCCGACCACGAGCTCCTGGCCTTGGGACGCCTTCTCCAGGAAACGAGCTATCCCAGGGGGCGGAAGGAGGTGGCCCTGCCCGGCATGCGGCTGGACCTCCTGGAGGGCAAGGGGGGAACCCTGGTGGTGGCCGAGGTGAAGCGAAGCTCGGGCCAGAAGGAGGCCCACCTCCTCCAGCTCGGCTTCTACCTCCTCAGGCTTAGGGAGATGGGCCTCGAGGTCCAGGGAGAGCTTCGCTACCCCGAGGAAAGGCGAGTGGAACGGGTGGCCCTCACCCCTGAGCTCGAGGCCAAGGTGCGAGAGGCGGAGGAGGCCCTCCGGGCCCTTCTGGCAAAGCCCATCCCTCCCCCGCCTAAGCGAATCCCCGCCTGTTCGGGGTGCGCCTACTTTGAGCTTTGCTTCGTGGAGGAAGTAGATGGCTAAGCCTGTGTACGTGTTTTCCTCGGGGCGGCTGAGCCGCTCGGCCAACACCCTGGTCCTGGAGCGGGAGGACGGAAAGCGCCACCTCCCGGTGGAGCAGGTCTCCGAGCTTTACCTCTTCGGCGAGGTGGAGCTCAACAAGCGCTTCCTGGAGTTCGCGGCGCAGAAGGGAATCCTCCTCCACTTCTTCAACCGCTTCGGCTACTACGTGGGCTCCTTCTACCCGAGGGAACACCTCCTGAGCGGCTACCTCACCTTGCGCCAGGCCGAGCACTACCTGGACAGCGCGAAGAGGCTGGACCTGGCCCGCCGCTTCGTGGAGGGAGGCCTGGTGAACATCCTTAGCCTCTTGCGCAAGGAGGAGGCACGGGGCAACAACCTCGAGCCCGTCTTGGAACTCTTGGAGGAACTCCTGGCCAGGACCGGGGAAGCCCAGAGCGTGGGGGAGCTCATGGCCCTGGAGGGCAGGGCTCGGGAGGCCTACTACCGAACCTGGGAGGCCCTCTTAGGGGAGGAGTGGGCCTTGGAGCGCTCCCGGAGGCCGCCCAGGGACCCCATCAACGCTCTCCTGAGCTTCGCCAACACCCTCCTCTACACCGCCATCCTGGCGCAGATCTACCAAACCCACCTGGACCCCCGCATCGGCTTCCTGCACGAAGCCAACTACCGGCGCCACTCCCTCAACCTGGACGTAGCCGAGGTGTTCAAGCCCGTCCTCGCCGACCGGCTGGTATTCCGCCTTGTTCGCAGGGGGCAGGTCAAGCCGGGGCACTTCATGCGGGAAGGTGAGGGCGTCTTCCTCTCCGAGGCGGGAAGGAGGCTCGTGGTGGAGGAGTGGGAGAAGACCCTCCAGACCACCTACCGACACCGCGCCCTGAAGCGGGCCGTCTCCTACAGGACCACCTTGCGCCTGGAGCTCTACAAACTGGAAAAGCACCTGATCGGGGAGCAACCCTACACCCCCTACCGCCTGCGGTGATCTTTGACGAGGTCCAAGTTGGCGCCAACCTCCGATCCTCCCAAAACCCCGGGGGGTTGACGCACACCCCCCGTTCTGCTACCTTAGCCCTAGGCGGCGGGATTTTCTTCACGTCGGCCGCAGGGGTTCTTGAAAGCGAAGGTTAGAGTTCTATGAGAGCCCAACGTGTACGACGATGCATCGGCTCTTTTGACCGTACCTATG